>ENA-OQOA01000255-OQOA01000255.1-human-gut-metagenome-genome-assembly--contig:-NODE-255-length-26106-cov-3.388699_pt1 | contig 26106 bp, 23 predicted proteins | sample MGYA00242633_ERZ504888 | MGnify/ENA primary metagenome ERZ504888 (study PRJEB26092, sample SAMD00036372) | human gut metagenome | host: Homo sapiens | study: EMG produced TPA metagenomics assembly of...
CGGCCTGCCGTATCCACAATGATAATATCGCTGCCGCGTGCCTTGGCCGCCGAGATGGAGTCGAACACAACAGCCGCCGGGTCTGCGCCCTCGCCGTGGCGTACGATGTCCGCACCGGCACGTTTAGCCCAGATTTCGAGCTGGTCCGCCGCAGCCGCGCGGAAGGTATCCGCCGCCGACAGCATCACCTTTTTGCCCTCATTGACATAGCGGGCCGCCAGCTTGCCGATCGAGGTCGTCTTGCCGACACCGTTGACGCCGATTACCAGAATGACCGCCGGCTTGCCGTCCGTATTCAGCGGCTGGTTGTCGAGCATGTTGTCGGTCAGCACCTCGCGGAGCAAGTCGCGCAGCTCGTCCGCCGTGGTGGTCTTGCGCAGCTTAGCGCGCTTTTCGACCTCAGCGACGATCTTCGCCGCCGTGGATGCACTGGATTGGCCGGCTCGATGGCTGTCATCCGTATCCTCGGCTCGGCCTGTTTCAGTCGGCTTCGGAGCTTTCGGCTCGCTCCCCATATGAATGCCCAGGCCCGCGCCCAAACTCGACGCGGCCAATCCAGCCTTGGCCATGGCAATCTGCTGCTTGACCTTGGCCAATTGCTCCGGGCTCATACGTTTGACGGATTCGACTCGCTCGCCATTCGCCGCGACCGCAGAAGGTGCAATAACCGCATTGGCGCCGAACTCGTTGCGCACGGCATCCATCACCACGGCCGCCGCCTTCTTACCGCTGTTATCCACGGCCAAGGCGAAAGCGTGCTGGCTCAGCGACTTGTCGAACGTCATCGACAGGCAAGGCAGACCCTTACGGTTGGGGCCGAATTTTACGGTCGGCACCTTGTCTCGTGACACATATTCACGAATGGTTTCCGGCAAAGCGGCGACGGCTGCATCCCACTTCTCGTCGATGGACCGATTATCCGATGCCGCAGGCGAGGCCACCGGTTGAGCCGGGACGGCCGGCGACGCGGCGGGAGCGCCCCACCCGGCACCGGCAGCAGCAGTTGCTACAGCAGGTTGCACAGACGGAGAGTCCGCAGGTCGGTCGCTGACCGGGCCGTTGCCTCCAACAGATTCATGGGAAGCGGTGCTCTGAGGCGCGGCTGCTTGCTGGTTGCGTGCAGCACCGGAGAATCCGCCATGTGAGGCTCCGGCAAACCCGCCCCGCGATGCGCCGGCAAAACCACTGGCACCCGTACCGGAAGCGGCTGACGTAGTCGAAGTCGAAGAAGCAGCCGCAGGCGGCATACCAGAAGAAGCTGGCGCGGGAGCGGCTGTTGCAAAGCCTGATTCACTGCCGGCCAACAATCGCGCGGCCAGCAGTTCCAAGCGCATACGCGGAGAAATGGCTCCGGTCATGGCACCCAACGTAGTGTTGATGATGTCTGCCATTGCGGTCAGTGCGCCCAGTCCCAGCGCCTTGGCTTGGCGGTGCAGATCGTCCATATCCTCGGCCTCAGCCGTGTCGGACAGCACGGATTCCGCACGGTCCCCGGCCAACGTAAGCACCAGCAGATCACGCACACGAGCCAGTAGGTCTTCGACGAATCGTCTCGGATCAAATCCGCCGACCACGACTTTCTGGATAACGCCGTACAGGGCTTCGCCGTTGTGATCGATTACCGCATCCACGGCCTCGCCGATCAGCGCCTCCGGCGTGAAGCCGAGCAGGGCTACAGCGGCATCATGGGTGATAACGCCTTCGACCGAACCAACCATCAGCTGGTCAAGCACGGACAGGGTATCTCGCATGGAGCCGCCACCGGCGCGCATCGCCAGTTTCAGCACACCGGGCTCGGGCTTGATGCCTTCCTTGTCGCAGATCGTCTCCAGGTAGGGACCCATGACTTCCTGCGGCACCAGACGGAACGGATAGTGGTGGGTGCGCGAACGGATGGTGCCGATCACCTTGTCTGGTTCGGTGGTGGCGAAGATGAACATCACATGTTCAGGCGGCTCTTCAACGATTTTAAGCAGCGCATTGAAGCCCTGCTGCGTGACCATGTGGGCCTCATCGAGAATGAAAATCTTATAGCGGTCGCGCGCAGGGGCGAACCCAGCGCGTTCTCGCAATTCTCGAGCATCATCCACACCGTTGTGCGAGGCCGCATCGATTTCGACCACGTCGATGGAACCCGGACCGCCGGTGGCCAGGTCCTTGCAGCTTTCGCATTCGCCGCAGGGGTGGGAAGTCGGCCCTTTGGCACAGTTGACGCAACGGGCCAGGATACGCGCGGAGCTGGTTTTGCCGCAGCCTCGCGGCCCTGAGAACAGATAGGCATGTGTGAGCTTGCCCTCGTCCAAGGCGCGCATCAGCGGGACCGTGACTTGGTCCTGGCCGATGACCCCTTCGAAGGTGTCCGGACGATAGCGACGATACAGTGCAAGTGCCATAGCTACTAACCTACCTTTGCCCTCAGAATTAACCGATAAAAAGTCAAGATAAACCGGGCTCATAGTTGCCGAATCGGGAAAACTCTTTATATTCCAACGACATTCACCTGACAACGGTTACCGCATTTTTATTGTTATTAACCGCTTTCTTTGTATTAACATAGTGTCAATAACGGTTGTGGTCAGGAGGCACCCATGAGCGATACCCTCGACGAGAAACGCCCCACCCGCGGCGATGCCCGGCGCGACGCCATCGTGCAAGCCGCGCGCAAGGTGTGTCTGGAAAAAGGCTTCTCCAAAATCACCGTTTCCGACATCGCAAGCGAAGTCGGTATGACGCGTTCGCTGTTCTACCACTACTTCGAAGACAAGGAAGCCGTAGCTGACGCAGTACTCGATAACGTCATCGACGAAATCCTCACCACGTTGAAGCAGTGGAACCAAGCGCGCGAAACAGGCAACGTGAACAAGGCATTAGACGACATCGTGCATGTACTCCGCTCCCTGATCGCCGACGAGAGCCCCTTCTCAAACCGTATGATCCAAGACGGCAACGCCGAACTGTATATCAAGTTCATTGACCGCGCGGCGGACCGTATTGCCGACTACATTGCCCAGACCACCGTACGTGATTTCGAGCAGATGCATGGCCTGCCAATCACCAACGTCCATGAGACGTTCTTCACACTGATTGTGGGGCTTATCTCACTGATTCGCTCGCATCCGAACATCAGCGACCGAACCATCAAAGAGGTCATGGCGCAGACGCTGCATATCGAAAGCTATGTCGTCTGAGGTCTGACGGGCATTGGCTCTGGTACCGCTCTCCCGCACTCCCCTCAGTCCGCTTCGCGGCCAGCTCGTCCGCAATTGCGGACAGCCTACGGCTGACTTTCTTCTGGTTCGACTATCGTCGAACCCTCGCCTACAAACAGCCCACTGGGCTGTTTGCTTTACGGCTCAGCCTAATGAGGGGAGCCAATATAATCGGGTCACGCGAACTGGCCGGTCACGGGATCGCGACCATCTCGGGCAATGACGTCGAGCACTTCCTGTCGGGAATCCACCTCACGGGCGGCTACGGCCGGCGGCACTAGCACGCGCAACGCGCAGTCCTCGGCCACTACCCTAAATGGCAAATGCCCGATATATTCGCCGTCCGCCATCAGCACCGGTGGCTCGTCGCCTTCCGCTGCCCGCGTGACTTCGATTTCACGGATACGTTTCCAGCCGAACACCTTTGAAGCAAGTAGCTTGCCGTTATAGGCATTCGAAATGGCCACCGCGCATTCGCCGAAGTTCGGCACGTGGTCCATCCACACCAGGTCCAACAATCCATCGGAGAAGCAGGAGTACGGCGAGACCTCAATGCCGCCACCGATATGCCTCGAATTCGCAATCGTCAGCAATGGTGTGATGATGTCTCGTTCATCCGTGGTACCGTCCGCCAATGTGGCTTTGATGTGGTAACCATAACGCTTCATATGCGTCAGCTCCACCAGCACCGCCGCAAAGTAGCGCATGGTGCCGGTCGGCAGATGCGAATGATTCGCACGGTCGTTGATGCTCGCGTCAAGACCACAGGACAGCATGCCCGCATAGTACCGGTCAATCGGATGCTCGGCGGACTTGCTCTCCTGGTACTCGTACTCCTCGCCAGTGGAGGGATCCACGGCATAGCCGCCGTCCAAAGAGGTCACGCGTCCCATGTCCACATCGATGTGTGATCCGCGCACGATAGCACCGACGATACCTTCCACTGCGGTTTCGATACGGTTGACCGGCAGCTTCAGTCCTCGTGCGAAATCGTTGCCCGACCCCGTGGCCACGATGCCCAACGGCTTGCCACTGCAGCCCACGGCGTTCGCTCCAAGTGCGATCATGCCGTCGCCACCGACCACTACGAGATAGTCGTACTCGTGCGCGCGTTCACGCGCCTGGTTCAGGGAATCGTCGAAACTCGTGCCGGTGATGTCGATGACGTCGAAGTTATGGGCACGGCCGGCTTCCTCCAGCAGACCCAATACCTGCGCGTCCACCTTAGCGCCACGGCCTTTATCGGAAGTGGGGTTGCCCACCATGGCCACCACGCGACGGCGCTCGTTGCGTTCACTCTCGCTCATGCTCTCACCTTAGCCAAAGGCCCAGAAGCCCGCCAGAGTATCGGTGCTTTACGGTCCATTATTGTGATAATTGTCTCCTTCCGTACAACTCACCGGTCCGGCCCGAGCCATCCGCTCCACGGATGATGCCACCAGGACCATGGTTTCCACCTTGATGGTTACCAACACGTCTTCATCCCGCACGGAGCAGGAGCCCAAAACTACACCATTCGCTTCAGCCATGTTGGCGGCGAGCGCACATGGATCACCGATATCCGCATGCCACAGCGCATACGCGGCGTCAAAGGCGATAAGGTCGGCGAGGGAACGCGCTCGGTTCTGGCAGATCATGAGGTTGCCCACACTTGCCGCCACCGCGAGCGCAATGCCCACCACCATAACCAGCATGGCTCCGGCCATCGTGCCCGATCCCTCCTCATAACGCATTCCCTGCACCGCAGTTCCTTTCTGTTGCGGCCGCCCAGCCAGCCGACCAGTTATTGGCTTATCGCCGTAGCGTTGCCGGTAACCCGCGTTGGAGTGACATCCAGCGGACCAGGCAATACCGAACATTCGACCATCACACTCGTCGATTGGCCGTCGTGGGCAATGATGACGCGAGGCTCTCCCCCGGCAACGTCCGCAGCTATGCTGCGCGAGGATGATTCGTCACCGGTAACCACAAACTCGCGTGCAGCCGCTGCCGCGGCACTTTGACAGTCCATGGAAACGATGACCACACGTCCTATTGCCAATATCAGCCCGGCGATGGCGATAACGCTGGGCAATACGATCGCGAATTCGGCGGTGGCCGACCCCGTGCATAGGTCTGGCGGCAGTCTGGCGAGCCGCCACCGGCATGTCATGGTCTTCATGGCTGTCACCCGACTTTCAGAGCCTGTTTGATGATGTTGGTCAGCAACGTCTTGATGGCATCCGACTTCAGGATGGCGACCAGCACCGCCGCAAAGCCTGTAGCCGCAACGAGTACGACTGCGTATTCCGCAGTGGCCGCGCCTTCTTCGGGCTCAGCCATGAGGGTGCGGATGCGTGCGTCCATGAGGCATAGCCGTTCTTTCGCCTTGGCGTTCAGCGTGGCCACACGAGCCTTGCTGTGCGCAAAGATGCCGGCCTGCCCGTCGACGATGACGGGGATAGGGGTATTCATTGGCGTTCCTTTCGGTAAGGAGGGGAAGCTGCGCAGTGGCTTCGCACCTTCCCCATGCGTATGTGAGTGGTTGGCCCCCGCGCCGGGTTGACGCGGGGTGCATACCACTGTGGACTATCAACGCTTCATGCACCAGGAAAAACGGGGTATGTGGTTCTAGCTTGCCGAGTTATCCACACCCCGACGTGTCGTCCACCACCAATGTGGATAACCAAACGCAGCCAAGTGCAATACCGAGCGATACAACAAGATTCACCCTAAGCGCACTCAGTTCACGCCTATATTCACATCATGAAGGACGCAATCGCCGGAATGACTCCTACCAGCACGAATGCCGGCAGAAAACATAGCCCTGTAGGCATCAGTAGCTTTACCGACAGCTTCGCGGCATTCCGTTCGATGGCGGCACGCTCGTCACGGTCCAGCTGTTCAATGGCGGATTCGAGGCGCACGCCAGGCATATCGCCATGCGTCCATGACGATTCCAAAGCCGATTGCAGCAGGCCAAGATCTCGTTGCGTTCTGCTGGTACGTTTTCCGGATGAACTATCAGCTGGCGCACCCTCATGCTGAACAGCCATAGCGGCATGCCACGCATCAGCCCAGGGAACCCCTCTGGTCAGGGATCTCCCGACCTCGCTCATGCGAGCGCCGCAGTCGCCGCCGACGGCTTTGCCCACCATGTCAAGCGCCCGGGGAATCGAGGAGCCCTGACGCAAGGACACCTGCGACATACGCAATATGAGTATGGTCCATGACGACCCGCAATCATGCGCTACGGCCGGTTCCTCGCCCGGCAAGCGGCTGTCATGACAAGACGGAGCCTTATACAGCCAACTAGCGATCGCCGCACAGCCTGCCGCGGCGTGTACCCACACCGTACTCATAATCCGCTGCCTTTCAACAATGCCCGCATCCATGCCAAGCCGGCAGCATAACAACATCCCCCTAATACCAAGCAGACCACACCGCGTGGCGATCCAAGCAAGAACGCCAATGGTCTAGCTCCCAGAAGCTCGCCCAATGCCACAGTGACGGCCGGAAGCGCGCTCAGCAGCCCCACAGTGGCTTTAGGAACGGCACATGCTTGCGATCGCAAGTTCTGCATCAGCCTCATCTGCCGGTAAGCAGTCAATACCGCTTCCAGACATGGCACCGCTTGGCAACCGAGCTCATCGCTCAAAACCGCTGCGGCGGCGACCCCGCGTGCAGCTTCAAGTACCTGCGCTGGTGATTCGTCGGGCAGACGCCGCTGTTCGAACACCGTTATGAGCCGTTCCACAGTAATGCGATGAGTGGCGAAGCGTCTGCTGGATTGTTCCTCGAATGCTTCAACCAATGTGCCGCCACCTCGCAATCGCGCGATAGCGGACGTAATCACCTGCGCAACGCCCACGCGAGGTGAGTCGGCATATCGAGGTTCGTTTATGGCTGCGGAATCGACCGCGCGCCCGCGGTAAGCCAGCCGGTACAGCCTCCCGGACTTGTTCCCCGGCCATATCAGCACGGCGAGCGCCACCAGAACAGCACACCACATCATCACCCACCACCACTCGGCCTGGGAACGATGCCCCATCGTTCAATGAAGTGCCCCCATTCGGCGGCATACCGAGGAGGATGGCAGCCATTCCATACCGCCAGCGGTGTTCCTGCCAGTTCACCATGTGCTACGCGCAGTTCGCCGATCTGCGTGATACGCCGCTGTCCGTTCACTCGCTCCAAATGCACCACCGCGTCGAAAGCGCCTGCCGCCAGCATGGTCAACGCCTGTGGACTGACTCCGGCGAGTAATCCAAGCGAAATCAGCCTGGACGGTACTCGGTTCACGCCGTCCGCATGCACGGTGGTCATGCCACCGTGATGACCAGAATTGAACGCGCGCAATAGGTCGACGATTTCCGCGCCACGGCATTCGCCCAGCACCACGCGGTCGGGGCGCATTCGCAACGTCGCTTTGACCAAGTCCGCCAGGCTTATGGCTCCGACGCCCTCCACATTCGCCTCGCGTGTTACCAACGAGACATGATCGTCGCGTCCCAGTTCCCCCAGTTCACGAACTTCCTCTACGGTGACGATGCGCTCGTTCACGTCGCATTGCGCCAGCAGCGCCTTGAGCAAGGTGGTCTTGCCCACGCCTGTTCCGCCGGTAATCAGCACTGTGGCATGTTTGCGCACCAATCCCACGAACGTCGGCAGCCAAGCAGCCGGGAATACGCCTAATTTGCTCAGGTGCTGTAGCGATGCCATGGTTCGGTCAGGGAATCGTATGGAAATCGCGGCACCTTGTGGCACCAATGGGGCAATCACCGCATGCACGCGGATGCCATCCGGACTGGCGGCATCCGCTATCGGGCAGGCATCATCCAGTCTGCGCCCGAGCTGCGCGCACAGTTGGACGGCGTATTCTCGAACTACTTGCGGCGAGCGGAACGGCACATGCAATACTGTTTCGCGCATGCCATTGCCGCGGTCCGCCCAAACGCGGCCATCACAGGTCACCGCCAAATCGGTAACCTGCGGGTCAGATGCCACGTCATCCAGCAGACCGAAGAATATGGTTCTGAGCGCTGTGCCAGCCTCATTGGCTCGCGTGCTGACGGCAGCCATAGCATCACTGGTCCTTGTGAGAAGCTCCCGAAACCGGGCGAATGGCCTGTTCTACGAGATCGGCAAGCAAGTTCATGGCTTTGCGACTGCCTTTGGTCACCGATCTGATGCCGAGGCCTTCCAGTACGTCTCCGCACAGATTGACACTTGGCTTGATGGGCCCCAATACCGTGGCAGTCAAATAGTCCTGCGCCTCGCCAATACCCACGTGGCCTCTCCCACGTGGAGCGCCACGTGGTTCCACACCTACGATATGTGGCGCTTCACAGCCCCATGAATCCAATCTGGACCGGTGCGACTTGGCTCTGGCCAGCCCCATTACCGACAATTCCGCGGCAATCACCTGCAGGCCACTGCGCAGATCGGGTACGGTCTCAATGAGTCCACCCTGACCGGCATCTACGATGACAACGTCGTTCGTTTCCGCCAAAGCCCGAATGGCCGCTTGAACTTCCCACCAGTCAGGCTGGCGCGCGCTCCAAGGGTCATAGGGAAGTACTCGCACACCCTCCCACATCATCAGCTCATGGTTCATCGCCTCACCCTCGATACGGCCGAGGGGCGCGTCGACTTGGCTGAACCGCAAGCCCGGCTCTCGTTCTACACCAAGCAGCAGGTCAAGGCATCCGGCCACGAAATCAGCGTCTATGAGAACGCAGCTGTGTTCACGTCTCGCCAATGTCCATGCAAGCATGGAAGCCATGACACTCAACCCCACGCCTCCATGGCCTGACGTCATCGTCACAATGTTATGAAAGCTGGTGTCTGTAGTTAGGGCGAGTGCCGGAGCCTCGCCCGATCTCTGCCGTTCGCATGAGGCCAACGGCCTGGGCGGCGGAGTGTAGTAGCGATGCGCTGGAATCGGCGCATCGTCCGTGGGCAGCGGAATGCCCGGAGGTGCTACCGCTGGCGAGGTGATCCTACGCGCCACGCGGGGTGAGGTATTGCTATTCATAAGCCGATTGAAACGTGTCCGAGTTCAATGCTCAACACGAATCGACCATTGTGGTTCTAGCTTGCCGAGTTATCCACACCCCGGCATGTCGTCCACGACAAATGTGGATAACCACGGTGCTGTTTCACGCCCATCTCATGCAAAAGGCCCTGACCTCATATGCACGGTCAGGGCCTTCATTTTTCACGACGATTCCTTATGCGGTAATCTACATTTCTTGATCACTTATCGAGGTTCTTGATGCCGTCTTCCATGACGTCCAGCTGAGCATCGGTCACCTTGGCCGGCTTCTTCTTGCCGAACTTGGCCTTGAGCAGACCGATGATGGTCGGGGCGAGCGAGACCAGCAGAATCAGCACGATCACCAGCTCGAAGTGGTCCTGTACTGCCGGAATGTTACCGAAGAAGTAGCCCAGCAGCGTGAACAACGTGGACCAGCACAGGCCGCCGAGCACTGAGAACGGCGTGAAACGGCTCCAACGCATACCGGAAATACCGGAGATGAACGGCATGAACGTACGAATGAACGGGAAGAAACGGCCCAGGAACACGGCCAGCGGGCCCCACTTCTCAATCATGTGCTCGGTTTTGGCCAAACGCTCCGGGGTCAAGGCCTTCACCTTGCCGGACTGGATGATGCGACGGCCGAAGAAATGACCAATGAAGTAATTGCACTGGTCGCCGATAATCGGGGCGCACCAGACCACCGGCAGCAGCCAGAACAGCGGCAGCGCGGCCTTGCCGGTCGCGGCATCGGGAGCGGCGAACACACCGGCGGCGAACAGCAGGGAGTCGCCCGGCAGGAATGGGAAGAACACCACACCCGTTTCGATAAATACGATGAGGAAGATGAAGCCGAGGGTCGGCGCCACGCCCATGGCAATCCAACCGGCAATCGCGGCACGCGGATCCTTCAGCAGTTCGAGGATGGAATTAACGAAGCCCATGTGTTTCCTATGAGTCCTAAATCTTGTATTGAGCTGCCAGCCCAATGAACCAGACAGTTATATGCAAACCGTCAAATACCCTACCAGCCGGCTAACACAACTGCTACACCTGCGGCGAGGAAGCGCGGTAACGCAACGAATACTCCACATCAATACGCCGCCTCGGCGCCCGAGCCCCCGTCTTGACCTGATCAAGAATCGACGTGATGGCAATCTCAGCAATACGCGCGCGCTGCGGATCCACAGTGGTCAGCGAGGGAATCGTGTACTTAGCCTCATCGATATCATCGAAGCCCACCACACGCACGCTTTCCGGCACTCGCACGCGCATTTCCCGCAGCTGACTGATAACACCCATCGCCAGCAAATCATTCAGCGCAAAAATGCCATCCGGTCGAATGCCCTGCGCATACATCTCACGTACCGCCTGAGCGCCCTCGGCACTGGTCCATTCGCCGCACTCGCGGATCAGGTTCAGATCAGGCGTCACTCCACGTTCCGCAAAGGCGCTGAGATACCCCTTGGTTCGCATCGAACGAGAGGACGGCACGGATTCGTCCAACGTTCCGCCCACCACGGCGACGGTGCGGCATCCGGCCTCCAGCAGATGCGTGGTAGCGGCTTGGGCACCCAATTCATTGGGCATCACCACGTGCGGCGCAGGTGCGTTGAAGATACGCTCGCCCAGCACTACCAGCGGGTAGTCGCCCTCGAGCTCGGCCACATCCTCCGCCCGCATGGCCGTGGGGCTCAAAATAAGTCCGTCGGTCATATTGCTGGCCATGGCATGTACGCTCTCGATCTCGCGCTGGCGGTCGTTTCCGGTCGATTCGATGATGATGCGGTATCCATATTCCCGTGCCCGCGTGATCATCTCTTCGGCCAGTTCGGAAAAGTAAATCTGGTTCAAATCCGGCAGAGACAATGAGATGAGTCCTGTGCGGCCGGAACGCAAATTGCGAGCCTGCTGGTTGGTCACATAGCCCAGCTCGTCAATGGCCTGCTGGATACGTTCGCGCGTGGCCGGCTTCATATAGGGGTAATCGTTGAGGTAATTGGACACTGATGCCACGGACACGTGCGCACGTTTCGCCACATCGTGCAGCGTCGCCTTGCGCGAACTCGCAACCATAGCGCCCCCTTATATTCAGTCCATCAACCACTCGGCATGGCACCATCCACGTCGCCATATTGGTTGTCGAACGTTTCAGATGTGTGTTTCCAGCATAAACCATGTGGGATATCGCCCCCGCAGGCCGTTTCGCTTAGGCGTCCGCAGAATCACCCCCAGTCGGCCTTGCCGACAGCCCCGCTAGCAGGGACGGGTCCGACACGCCGCCCACGACTCCCGCTGCAACCGTCAACAGACTCCGCCGGCGGTAATAAATCAGGGCCACTTCGGCAAACCAACAAAGAAGGCCCGCCAGACAACGAGAATTCGTACCGGACGGGCCCACTCGAGGAGTAGAAACTATGCGATATTCCTATCTATAGGCTCACCTTTCGATGGATTCGTTGACCTGCTGAATGGCCTTCAGCGCGGAGTCAACGGTGGCGTCGCCGGTGTAGATGTTCTGCATCTGCACACCGATCTCGTCGTTGAGTTCCTGGGAGGTGAGCTTGCGCTCAAGCTTGGAAGAGGCCTGACCCTTGGTCACCAAATCGATGCTGGCCTTGGCGGATTCCGTGGCGTCAGACGGCACTTCGACCTTCATGTCCTTGTCGACCGGAGCACCCTGCAGCGTGTTGATCCACTCCTGCTGGCCTTCGCCGGTGGTCATGAACTCGATGAACTTCATGGCGGCCTCCTTCTTCTTGGAGTCCTTGTTCACGCTCAGGCCGAAGTCCACACCAGTGGTCGGGCCGGTAGCCTTGTCTCCCACCTGCGGGAATTCCATCATGCCTAGCTCGTCCTTCTCAACGGCCGTGCCCTTGGTCTCATCGTTCGGCAGCACGGCGGAAACGTGCCAGGAGCCGGTCGGGAAGAAAGCGGACTTGCGGGCGTAGAAGTAGTTGTCGCGAGCATCCGGGTAGGTCGCAGTACCAACTGCACCATCCTGGAACAGACCATCACCGATCATCTGCTTCCAAGCCTTCATGGTCTTGACGAAGGTCTCATCAGTGAACTTGGCCTTGCCTTCGGCGGCCTTGTACACGTCACCTTCGCCGTACTGGTTGGACAGCCACACGAAGATATCGTCGAGGTGCCAGCCATCCTTGGCGCCGAGGGCCAGCGGCATCAGACCCTTGGCCTTGAGTTCCTTGTTGGCAGCCACGAGCTCGTCGTAGGTGGTGGGCACCTTGATGCCCTGCTCGTCAAGCAGCGTCTTGTTGTACAGGATGTATTCGGAGCCGGAGGTGATGGTCGGCATGGCCACCATCTTGCCATCCTTGTTGGTGGTCTGCGCCACGGCGCCCTCGGCCACCTTGGAATCCCAGCCGGGCATGTACTTGTCGGCCAGCTCCTTCATATCGTCGGCGAAACGGCCGTACTGTTCCACAGTGGAACCGGCCTGCACACCGAACACATCCGGGCCTTCGCCGCCGGCCATCGAGGTCTGCAGCTTCTTCTGGTAGTCGGCCATTTCAGAAGTACGCCACCAGTTGATCTTGATATTCGGGTACTTCTTCTGGAAGGCGGCGTAAATCGACTTCCACTGGGCATCGGTAGGCTGCCAGGTCCAGAAGGTCAGCTCAACCGGGCTGTCCTTGGTACCGACTCCCTCATCGGAGCCGCCGCTGCCCGAACCGCATCCGGCAAGCAGACCTGCAGACATAGCGAGAGCGCCCACTGCGGCGATCGCCTTCTTCATGTTCAACATGATTGTTCTCCTTATTTTCCTTGTTTCTCTTATTGGTTCACTTCGTTGTGGAAGATCATCGGAATTGGATGGCGAAGCCAGCCACACCCGATATGTGCGGCTGATGTTGGCTCAATTGCCGGACGCACTCCTTTCCTCGATGCTGGATTCCAGCGATGTCCTCTCGTATCCGGTCAGGGATGCGCGATCAAGAGTGATACGGGCACGGGCCGCATTGTCCGCAAACGGCACCTGCCAGGTTTTGCCACGTAGGTGCAGTCGCATCATGCCGTTCAGAGCTTCGATACGGATGGTGAGCACGGCTCGGCCCGAACGGTCACGGCGGACGTTGTCTTCAAAGACACGCAGCCTGGCCGGCTCCGGGGTGGAAGGCAGAGACTTGCCGTTGCGCATGAACTCCACGGATGATGCCGTGCCGGACAAACGGTATTCGCCAAGAGACAACAGCGCCTGCCCACGGCTCGTCTGCCCAGCGAAATCAAGGACGAAACGGTTGCTGACCAGCGGGTATGCCAGTTCGAGTGTTACCGGACACACGCCGCTGGACCTCACGCCGCCGTCGATGACGAGTCGGCGGTCAGCATGCAATTCTCGACCGAGATCCCGCAATCCGGCACCCCACAGATTCACATGTTCAGTGGCCGCATATGCGCTGAACGCGGCCCCCGTTCGCAACGAGAACAATCCCGCCCGACCGGGCTTATCACTGATGGTGCAGGACGCGGCGAAACGGCCATCAATGCGGATCTCCAGCCTGCAGTAGCGGCGCTCAAGCCGGTACTCATGCCAGGCATGGGAATCGAAGTCATGGAGGTCGGCATTGGTCACGCGTTCGGAGGCAACGCCGCCGATCACATCGACCACGCTAATTACCTGACGGCCAGCATCCACCTCGAGTTTGGTGAGGTTGTTGGCATCCTGGTACCGCACCACGATACCGAATCGTGCGCCCAGTGGGGTGACGGGAGCTTTGGCCCAGACGTCAATCACTTGGGTTGCGGACGATTTGCCCGACACAGCGATGAATACACTGGATTCGTCGGCAACAAGCGCGTGACCGTCCACATCGGATTCGGTGTGGGCCGCGCCGGAAATAACCGACCATCCGGCGTTCAGGCCATCCGCAAAATCATCATGCACAGTGCCATACAGCGGTGCGCTTTGAGCGGCGGCGGTAGGTCCTGGGGTGTCGAGCCCTCCTTCGGCGTAGTACAGCGGGTCGATGCGCATTACGCGCTGTTCGGTGCCCACATACAGCTCGTCATCGGCGTTACGGCCGTGGTAGACAATCCAGTCATCAACGGCATTGGGCGCTTTGACTATGGAGTTGTGGCCCCGTGCCTTCAACCTTTGGGCTGCGGATAAGCAGCGGATCGAAGCGGTTCTCGTTGAGCTGTTTCGTCCAATCGAGCTGATCGATGTGGGCGTCGGCCTGCTTATTCGGCAGCTGTGCGTACGAGTATCCGACGAAGTAGTCCTCATGCTCGTAGGCGTTGGCCGAGTAGGTGATGAACGCGCGGTCACGGTAGGCGAAGTATGTGGCGCCTTCTACGGTGTGCCAGTCGCGGCCATCGCCGAAACGGTTGCGGGCAAAGATCTCCTCGTCCATGGTGGGCACGATGAGCGGGCGCGGTTTGTTCTCACGCGAATACGGGGTCACAAGGCGATCGATCATCACGGAGGTTCCGGGCCGGTCATCGCTCAGGCCGGTGACCTGATTGTCGGCGTAAAGCAAGTACAACTGGCCGTCATCGCCATAGACCACTTGGGAGTCGATGGCGAAGGTGTTGAACAGCTCCGCTTTCTTTTCGAACGGGCCGAGCGGATCCTCGCTCACGGCCACACGCATGATTTCCGTGTGGGTGTCGGTCTCCTCGGCCGGCATATTCGAGAAGTACATGTGAAAGACGCCGTTGATGAGAATCACCGATGGGGCCCAGAAGTTTCTGCGTCCGGCTTCGGTGTAGCAGAATCCATGTGAGGTCCAGTGCACCATGTCCGGTGAGGTGGAGACCAGAATGCCGTGCTCGTCGGTGGCATAGCAGTAGTAGAGGTCGCGGTATTTGAGCACGAACGGGTCGGGCGCGGTATGGGACTTACCGTCCGCATATGGAACCGGATTCGTATAAGTGCGTTCGGCCAGCGGCTTCAAATCGCCAGATTCGGCAAGCAAGGCGGTGGGGTCAGCTGCGCCGAGCTCGTCTTCCGCAGGGCTGTAGCTGGCGGATACACCGTTGCTGATGGTTGCGGTCATTTTGGGTCACCTCAGCTCTTGACGGCGCCGGCGGTGATGCCGGACTGCAGCCACTTCTGGCTGATCAGGTAGACGATGATGGACGGAATCGTCATCAGAATCAGGGCGGCGTATTCCTGGGCCACCATCTCCGGCGTCTGGCTGCGGGTCTCCATGAAGTAGGTGGAGGCCAGCGTGACCGGATACTTGGATTCGTCGCGGATGAGCAGCAACGGAATCAGGTATTCGTTCCAGGAGTAGACGAAGGTCAGCACGCCGGTGGTGGCGATCAATCGGGGTGGAGATAGGCATCAAGATACGAGCCCAGATGCGCAGGGAACCGCAGCCGTCCACGCGGGCGGCTTCGATGATTTCGCTGGCACGCCGTTGAAGTAGTTGCGCCAGAGCAACAGCATCTGCAGGGCGTTGAACGCCACCTAACGGGATGATCATGCCGAGGTAGGTGTTGGTCAGGCCGAATGTCTTGATGGTGAAGAACAGCGGCATGGTCACGGAGGCAATCGGCACGGCCATGCAGGCGAGCAGCAGCACGTAGATCACCTGGGAACCGGTGAACTTCATCTTGGCAAAGGCGTAGCCGGCGAGCGAGGTGATGACCACCACGATCACGGCGGTGACCACGGAGATGAAAAAGCTGTTGAACACCACGCGGAAGTAGTGCACGTCCTTATTGTTAATCACGGACAGGTAGCTGTTCCAGCCGCCTGCCTGCAGGGACTTGGTGATTGCCGTGTAAATCGGGAAAATCCAGATGACGAAGAAGAATACGAGGACGGTGTACATGATGACCGTCGCACTGGTTTTACGCTTCATGATGACGTCCTCTCGTTAGTTGTTGGCACGCTTGTTGAAGGCAAGTTGAATCAGGGAGAGCATCACGGCGATGATGAGGACCATCACGCCGATGGCCGCGGACAGACCGCCGTTGAACTGCTGCACGCCGGCCTTGTACAGGTAGGTGTTCAGGAATTCGGTGGAACGGCCAGGGCCGCCGCCTGTGGTCTGGATGACGATATCGAAGGTCTTCAGCGAGCCGACGATGCCAAGCAGGATAAGCGTGTTGGTGGTGCCGGACAGGTTCGGAATGGTGATGCGGAAGAGGGTGTTCCAGAATCCGCAGCCGTCGATCTTGGCGGCTTCGTAGATGTCATCGGAGATAGACATCAGACCGGCGTAGTAGATGATCATCGAGAAGCCCATCCATTCAAAGATGTTGATGGCACAGATCGAGTAGAGGGCGATGTGCGGATCGCCAAGCCAGCTTTGGGCCAGGAAGTCCAAGTGCAGGAAGCGCAGGGCCTCGTTGATGGCACCGACGTTCGGATCCATGATGATGCGGAAGATGGCGGCGATGATGACCGGGGCCATGGCGATGGGCATGAAGAAGATCGCCTTGAAGAAGCTGGAACCGCGCAGGCGCTCCTTGAGGATCACCGCGAGCAGCAGTCCGAGCCCGGCCTGGATGACCACGGTGACGACCATGAAGATGATGTTATTCATCAAGGCCGTCCAGAACACGGAGCCGGGAGCGAGCAGCTTGGTGTAGTTCTTCAGGCCGATGAAGTCCATCTCACTGGAGATGCCGTCCCAGTCGGTGAAGGATGTGGCCACGGTGAAGCCGATGCAGTAGTAGATGAAGACGCCGGAGAGAATGACCAGCGGGGCGATGAACAGGTAGGGGCGCAGCTTGCTTTGCCATGAGTTCTGCGATGCGCCGCTGTGCTTGCGGGCACGAACACGTTTGCCGGCTGCCGCAGCCGCGTTGCTCACCTCTCCCCCACGGCTTTGCGCTGCCCCCGCTGCGGCGGGAACGGCTTCCTGAATTGCCGTCATGATGACCTCCCTTGGACCTCATCTTCTTTTTCTGTAACATTTCAGAAACTGGCCATAGAAAATACTCGGGCATGCTTTGCCGGAGCGGAAAACCAGTCAACCGACGCTGCTGTGCGCCGGTTTTTCTAGAACGTTTCAGATTTCTTCGTTGGCAACAATTTTATAACGTTTCAGAAGTTTGTCAAAACAGACATCAAATGGTTGATATAAACATTGCAAATACTTGCGACACACCGGAATGCAATGCCGATACAATCGGCCTATTTCTACTCCCCCAAACGCTGGCGCACGAAACCGTCCAGCGCGGCCGCATCGATACCGTCATACGATTCGATGGACGCGAACTGGCCCAGGCCGGAAGTATCCGTGCGAATCCAGCCAGTCTGCGCGATCAGAGTCGCGCCCGATGCCGCACCGGCCTGAAGTCCAACCGAGGAATCCTCGAGCACCACGCACTTGGCCATGTCTTCACGGGCGATGCCAAGCTTGTCGGCTGCGGCCAGATAGGGCGCAGGGTTCGGCTTGTGTTCGTACGGATCGTCGCCACAGACGTAGCCGGCGAACAGTCCCTCGGACTGCTTCATGATGTTCTCCGCCATACGGCGCGGCGACGTGGTGACCAGCATGGACGGAATGCCGGTCTCCTTGAGCGAGTGCAGCACGTCCAATACGCCGGGAATCCACGGCAGACGTTCGACCTCCGCCTTGAACACATAATCCTTGAGCTGTTTGTCGATTTCGGGAACGCTCAATGTGCAGCCATGCGCAATCATGACCTCTGCCACGTGTGGCACCGGAGTGCCGGAGCACTCCCAACCGAGGTCCTCGTTCCACTCGCCGTCATTGTTGTGCGCGATCTCAATCTCACCGTCATGCCAGAGCGGCTCAGAATCGATGAGAGTACCGTCCAAATCCCAGAACACGGCTTTGAGCAGCATAGTTACCTCCGTCCACATGCCCGCACGCCAATTGGCGCCTTTACTCTTGCTGCATTCCATTGCACCAATCGGATGCGACAACCATAGCGCGTCAGCACACCGCCCCTGCGCCTCAGCGCATGGTCAGCCCACCATCGACGTGCAGACATTGTCCGGTAATGAAGCCGGCCATGTCGGACGCCAACAACGCGACCCTCCGGCGATGTCATCGGACGGGCAAGGCGGCCAAGAGGCGTCATGGCAATGATTCGTTCACGAACATCCTCGGTGGTGGCTGCGCTGGATGCGGTTCCGGCCGTCAAACCTGCGGCAATGGCATTAACGGTAATGCCGAAGCCGCCCAGCTCCTGGGCCAGAGAGCGGGTCATGCCGACCAAGCCGCCTTTGGCAGTGATATACGAATGGTAGGGCACGATGGGCGAATCGACCAGATTGCTGGAGATGTTGATGATACGCCCGGAGGTCTGGGCTCGCATCAGCGGCACCACATGTGAGCACATCAGATATGCACCATGCAGGCATCCCTCGATCTGTGCGCTAAACTCATCCCAATCGCCTCCAGCAAAAGTGGAACGGCGACGCGGGTCAAAGGAGAAGCGTCCGAAAGCATTATTCACTAAGATGTCCACGCCGCCGAATGAGTCGACAGCGGTACCCACTAGCTTGGAAGATTGCGATTCATCGCAAACATCCGCCTGTACAGCTATAGCCAAGCCTCCCAGCGAGTGGATGTCTTCAACGGTGCGCTGCGCGCTGGCGGCGTCATGTACGTAATTGATGACGACAGCGGCTCCGTGCGATGCCAGGCATTTCGCCACAGCCGCTCCTATGCCCTTGCCGGAACCGGTGATGATCGCTGTTCTGCCATCCAGATTCACCATTGGACGCCGTGCCATATCGCTTTGCTCTGTCATTACCCTTGCCTTTCGCCCTGCTACCAGCCTCTGCTGCCCGCAACAGCACAGGCCTATTCCATATCCATATCGAACGAATCGCTGTACGCGTCGCTGCCGCGTTCGACATCCACCGCGCGCAACAGATCGATGAGGTTGAAGCCCCCATCATGATGCCAGCCGGATTTCGCCCGATCCATCTCACCGAGCGGACAGATGCGATTCACACCGACCTCGGCCAATGTATCTGCAAGACCAAACAGTCTGGTTGAATCCACAGCGACACCGCAGCTCTGCAGCCAGCCACGGCAGGAAGTCAGTCTTCTGGCAGCGTCCAACAAATCTGGCACCGCCACCACGTTGACGGTGCGGTTCAACGGCGACATCAGCGAAGCAACATCCTCGTCGGCACCGCTACCGTCAAGTTCTCGATACAGCACCGACCATGCCGTGCTATGGCCACTGGCGAACACCGCGGCCTTCCCGCCCATCAAGGCTCTCATCTCAGCGTCGGTGCGCGCCCGCTGAATGGCCACGTTCTCGGCGTCACTCAATACGGAGCGCGGATATTTGCGCTGCTGATTCTCAAGCTCGCCACCGAGCAGCTGAGCCACTTCACGAGGGGTGAGGGCTCCATCAGTCTCCACGAACACGGTCTGCGGAGCCAGGCAGCTTTGCTGGTCATATGTGGCGATGTCAACAGCCACACGATGCACGGTATCGGCATAGGTATCAGGACGCAAAGCCTCTCGGCCAATGAACGCCAACCCGACTTTTGCTCCGTAACCTAGACAGGGCTTGGACCCGGCGACTTTGCCCGCAATCAATTTGGTAGTCTGCGAAGAACCGTAAACAATCACGGCATCGGCCGCATCGATGGCTGAATCCTCGAGCTGCTGCGAGCCGCCCTTCCATGGAACCACCGCAATGGCATCAGCGAGGTCGGAATTGACCATCGCAATGCTGCGAGCAAAGAACGCAGGCATCACCGGCTCGGAAAAATGAAGATTTGCCAAGAATCGCGCCTTTGACCAGCAGGGTCATCGCCATGCTCCACACGGGAATCCCCGGCACATTGCTGGAGAACACCTGATAGGTGAGCGCTGGGCCCACATATTTAGAGTATCCCCCGCCTTGTTCGGCCGGAATTCGTCGAGCATAGACGGCTGACCGATTTCGGAGTCAAGGAACCGGAGCAGTTCACGACGCCTGAACTGGCGCATATACCGTTTGAGCTCAATCCGCACCATGTCAGGCTCATATCCGGTGATTGCGGGAATCAGCAGTTCAGCCTGACGCCGCAGCTCAAAATCCGGATCGGCCCATAGTTGGGCCGCGTCGGCCACGATGTCGAGAATATCGTTGACACTCATCGCGGCAAGCGTGCGGTTGCGAACATCGACAAGCTGCTTGGCAAGGGAAGTCACCTTTGAGCCATCCAGTCGCGGATAGCGCAAACGCTTCACCCCATCCGATGTGGCGACCTCATAGATTTCGTAATCCGAAACATCCACTCCCGAGGGCAGGTGGAAGACATCAATGGCCTGACTCACGGATTCATCAACGGTTGGCACTGATGACCTCGTCTACCGCGATTGAGCACCCACGAGCCTCGGCTCCCTTCGCCCTGCCCTGCAGCAGGAATCCGTCCGGGGTCCGATGGCCGAGGTCCTCGGTCAGAATACCGATGCATGAATTCCAATTGGCAAGGTCGTAATGGGCTATCACACCGGTCTCACCATCCTTGACGGGAGTCAGCGTTTCCGGATCGAGGAAGACCGTGCGCACCCAGGCGGGGTTCGCCTTGAGATAGTTGCTGGTGCCATCCGTATACCACGACAGAATATTTTGGTCATAGATCTGCGAGCTCAACTCGGTCATGCCATACATGTTGACGCAGTGGTGGCGCGGCACCCCCAGTGTCTGTTCCAGCTCATCAAGCATCTGGTCTTCGGTGATGTCGCGCTTAGTGCTCTTGAAGCCGCCAGTGTCGAACAACCGGCTATCGGGGGCCAGCGCGAACGTCAGATCATGCTCATGCAGGTAATCGAACAGATACAGATAGGACGACGAGACACCCATCAGCATCACCGGTTCACCGTCAGACACCGCACGGTTAAGGAAGGCGATGATTTCATCGAACTTGAGTCCATGCTCGTCGAAGAACACACCGCTGCCTTCGCTGCCGCAGCACTCCACGGCCTTGGTAAGGTAGCGCGACAGGGAGGAGTTCTGGTTCATGTCCCATGCCGGCGAAATCACGGCGATGCGGATACGCTCTCGATCCGGCATGATGAAATGACGGAACGGCACAATCATTGATTCATCCCACACCTCAAGATCGGGATGGAAGTTGCGCCCACGCATCTTGCCGCCATGCGTGGTTCCGCTCGTCATGAATACGGCTTCGCACTGCTCGGTCGGTATGGTCGAAAGGTCAAGGTGCTTGAACCCGTCCACCGGCATCGGCGGAATCTCCCGCCAATCCTTGAGCGTTGCGGGGTGACGCGTTTAGCCGCGCAGTAACGACGGTACGGCAGATCATACGTGTACTGATAGATGAACACGTCGCGCGCCAACGCACCAAACGCCTCTTCCGGGGCCTGCTCACAGCCATAGGTATGGATAAAATCCAGAATCCCGCGCTTGATACGACGCGCGTCATCCATCACATCAGTCATTGCATCGCTCCTGTCAATATCCAATATCAACCAGCATTATCGTTCATCGTACGCCGCAGCGCCAGTCCCATCCGCCGGATCGGCTGCTGGAACATCCACGGACGCCGGCGCACGATGCTTCGCCACCAAATCCGGAAGAGCGACGAAAAGCGCATTGAGAATGATGGCGCTGAATACACCGACCATGATGTTGTTGCCAAGAACACGCTTGCGCCGCCGGTCAGGCCGGAGAGCGCCTTGGGCAGGGCGATGCCGAGCAACAGAGACATGCCGATGACCGTTTGACGGCGCTCGTCATCAGCGACCTTGCGCAGGGCGCGCAGGCCGGTCACGATTAGGCTGGCCGCAGCCGGCAGGAAAATGCCTCCGACGACTGCCGAGGGAATGACGGACAGCAACGCGCCCGCCTTTGGCACGAAGCCCAGAATCAGCAACAGCACAGCGGCGATGATCACAGGCGTGCGCGTGCGCAACTTGCCTTCGCCGGTCAGGTTGAGCAGGCCGACATTTTGCGGGTAGGCGGTGGTGGTGAATCCACCAATCAGCGAGGAAATGGCTGAACCGGCCGCCTCGCCGGCAAGACCGTAGCGCACCTGCTTGCGTTCGAGGGACGTGCCCTGAATCTCAGAAGCCGCCTGATAGACGCCGAGAGCTTCCATGACGGCAACCATGTAGGCAATGAAGAACGGGATGAAGATCTTCCAGTCAAATGTGAACGGACCGTAGGGCAGGAAGGTCGGCAGGCCCAACCATCCCTTGGATGCCACAGGAGAGAAGTCCACCATGCCAAACGCTGCGGCGACCACGGTGCCGACGACGAGCGCGATGAGGAATGAGAACGACTTGAGCAGGCCCTTGCCGAGCAACGACAGGACAAGCACAATCGCCGTGGTCAGAATCGACACGGTCAGGATGTGCGGATCGGCGAACGTCTTGTCGCCGGGAGCCCCGCCTAGAAACTCGCTCAGCGTGAATCCAGACAGCGAGACACCGACCATAAAGATGACCACGCCCGAAATCATCGGAGAGAACAGGAACCGCATCCGCTCTATCACACCGGTCAGGCACAGCAACAGGAACACAAGCGAAGCGATGAGAATGGACGAACTCGCCGCCCCCAGCATGCCGGCCGTACCTGCCGCGATCATCAACGCGTCAAACGCGGCTGACGGCCCCTGCACCACCGGCAGGCGAACCAGCCGAGTGGCCTGAACCAAAGTAACCAGACCAGAGACGATGAAGATGGCGTTAATCATGTTCGACGACAGGGCAATAGGTAAGCCGATTGCTCCGGCCACAAACACCGGATCAAGCCAGACGTTGGAAACAAGCACATGCTGGAAACCCAGCAGTACGTTCTGGGCGGTCAGCTCCTTGCGTATTGACATACGCTTCCTCTCTCTCAACGCGCATATGGGATGCCGAGCCGAACAGAGGAGTTCAACCGTCGCATTCCCTACGCGAGTGTTAGCTCACAGGTTCGAAGGGTTCGGCACATACCGTCTCAGCCTAAGGTAGTGCCCGAGTTTTTGCGCACTTTGGTCTTCGCCCGTCCCCGTGGCGATGATCAGTTCGCTGACTGTACGTTCTCACCGAGCCTTGACATGTCGAGGTAGCGTCGCGTCGACCACTCGCTGGAAGTTACGTAGCGGACTCTCGCGCAGATGAGCATCAACGCGCTGCGCCCGTCCGGGAAGCTGCCGACCACGCGCGTGCGCCGGCGGATCTCGCGGTTCAGCCGTTCGATCATGTTGTTCGTTCGGATGCGGCGGCGATGCTCGCGGGGGTAGTCGTCGAGCAGGTAGGTCGTGGTCTCGCCGATGCCCTCCCTGAGGCATTTGGCGGCCTCCCTCAGTTTCCGCGCCTCCATGTCCTTGGCGACGGATTCCGCCTTCTCCAGCGCCTTGTCCCTCGATTCCATGGAGAATATGGCCTTCAGCGCGTCGGCGGCCCAGTCCCTGTTTTTGGGGTTGACCTTGGCGAGGATGTTGCGTTCGAAGTGGACCATGCACCGCTGGTAGCGGGCGCCGGGCAGCAATTCGTTCACAGCCGCCACCAGTCCGGCGCACCGGTCGCCCGTCACCAGCCTCACGCCCTTGAGGCCGCGCGCGAGCATGCCTTTGATGAATTCGCGCCAGCTTTCCGAGTCCTCCTTCATGCCCTCGGCCACCGAAAGCACCTCGCGCCGCCCGTCCATACCGACGCCGACGGCCACCAGGATGCTCACGTTCTCCACGGACCCGCCCCAGCACCTTTTGTGCCACACGCCGTCCATGAACAGGTACGGGTAATCCTGTTCGAGGGGCCTGCCACGCCATTCGTCGATGTCGGCGTATACCTTCTTGAGCTTGTCGCTCAGGGTCTGCGAGGGCATGCGGTCGCCCCACAGCAGCTGGCTGACATCGTCGACCTGCCGGGTGGAGACGCCGGCCAAATACATGTCGATCAGCGCCTCCTCGACGCTCTCCTCGCGCCGACGGTATCGTTCGATCACCGCCGACTCGAACACCGCCCCTTTCAGTTTCGGCACCTTGAGACTCATCTTGCCGGCCTTGACGGTCAGGTCGCGCTCGTAGTGGCCGGCCCGGTAGGCCTTCCGCTCCCCGCTGCGCTCGTAGCGCGCGGCGCCGGTGATCTCGTCGGCCTCCGCGTCGAGCATCGCGTTCAGGGTCTCCTCGACGCTTTTGCGGACCATCCGGTCCAGGGTGGTCTCCAACATGGCCTGGTCGACCTGTAGAATCTGCTGTGACATGGCTTCGTGCCCTCGTTTCCAATCGCGGTTTGTTTTGTTTGGCGACAGAAAATCGTACACAGGACACGGGCCATGTCTCTATCTCAGGCCCTCAACCAATTTGCGCAAAATCTCGGGCGTTATCCAGCCTAAAGCACCCCTTACGAATCGGTTTTCGCACGTCACCGTAACAAACCTTGACATCTCCGTCAAGAAGATTCGTGCTTTTCGGCAGCTGCCCGATGTGAGATAACAAACAGTTTTACGAATGGAGAAGGAATCGAAGCAATGCGGCCAGACTCACCAACCCCACAGGACCATGGACTTGGAGTCGGCGGGAGTGTAGTTGGAGTCGCCGGTGGCGCCGGCAGCGATATCGGCGGCAGTATCGCGGCCGGGCAGTTCGCGGGTTTCGCGGCGGATGGCGTTGCGCCAGAGGCGGGCGCGGTTGGAGCGTTGTATCTCCACGATATTGCCGTCACGGCCTGCGGCGAAAACGCTCTCCTGGTCGCCGGTTTGCATGCGTTTGACTTCGCGGCGCAGTTGGCGATTCTCTTCTTCGAGGACCAAAATGCGCGCGATACCGGAAAGGTTGATGCCCTCATCCTGGCTCAGGCGCTGAGCTCGGGTCAGGCGGGCAATGTCGCGCAGGCAGTAGCGGCGTGCGCCGCCATCGGTGCGCTGCGGACGAACCAAACCGAGGCGGTCGTACTGACGGAGAGTCTGGGGGTGAATGTTGGCCAACTCGGCGGTCTGGCCGACGGTGAAGATGGGCAGTTCGATGTCGAAGCCGACGTCATCGGCTCCGTCGAGATCGGCCCTGCCCATCACGAGCGCGGTTGCGCACATCGCGTATAACTGCTTCATCTGGTTGGCTAACCGCGCCATTGTTCACCTCCTGATTACAGGCTGAGATAGTCGCCGGCTTTTTCGTCGAATTCTTTGGCGGCGTGCTTGACGGCCAGACCCGGCTTGGCGGGGACCATGATCTGCACACGGCCGATCAGATCGCCCGGCTGGTTGCTGCGCTGGACGCCAAGTCCCGCGAGCTTGACTTCCGCGCCGGAGCTGGAGCCTGCCGGCACCTTGAAGGTAACGGGATTGCCGTCGATATCCTTGGCCTCGACCTTGCCACCGGCCACGGCCTGGCCCACGGTGACGGGCAGGTCCATGACGATATCATGGCCGCGCATCGAGAATGTGGCATCGGGCTTGACGGTGACGTGCAGGTACAGGTCACCGGCCTTGCCGCCGTTGATGCCTAGCTTGCCCTTGCCGGCCAGCTTGATTTTCTGTCCGTCCTTGACGCCCGCAGGCACGTGGGCCTTGAACTTCTTGCCGTCCACGGACAGGGACACGGTAGCGCCCTTGACCGCCTGACGCAGGGTCAGGCTGATCTTGGAGTTGCGGTCCTCGCCGTTTTCGGGGCGCGGGGCCTCCTCATAGCCATAGCCGCCGGCATTGCCGTACGGCGATTGGCCGTAGCCGCCATACGGCTGGCCGCCCTGACCTGCAGCACCGCCGAACATCGAGAAGATGTCGTTGATGTTGTTGGGGCCGCCGCCCGAAGTGGAGAAGCGGATGCGCGAGCCATTGCCGCCGGCACCCTGGCCGAACATGGAACCAAAGATGTCGGAGAAACCGGAAGCATCGAAGCCGCCGGAACCGCCGGCGAAGCGGGCACCGCCCATGCCGAACTGACGAATCGCGTCGTACTTCTGGCGATCTTCCTTCTTGCTCAGCACGTCATAGGCTTCGGAGATGTCCTTGAACTTCTCCTCG
>ENA-OQOA01000256-OQOA01000256.1-human-gut-metagenome-genome-assembly--contig:-NODE-256-length-26086-cov-5.357179_pt1 | contig 26086 bp, 20 predicted proteins | sample MGYA00242633_ERZ504888 | MGnify/ENA primary metagenome ERZ504888 (study PRJEB26092, sample SAMD00036372) | human gut metagenome | host: Homo sapiens | study: EMG produced TPA metagenomics assembly of...
GCAAGGATGTGGTCCTGAAGCTGCTGAAGAACGACGAGGTGATCTGCTCCGCGACGATGACCAATTCCTTCGCGACGGCGACCGGGTTCAATGAATGCCTGGCGTCCGCCAAGGGCACGGTCAAGGTCGCGGTCGGCGATGTGCTGCGCTTCTCGGTGGATGCCGCGGCCGGCACCTCCAAGTCGTCGATCCACATCAGCCCGGTCATCACCTACACGGATGCCGATGAGCCTGCGCCGACGCCTGGCCTGTCGGAGCAGTATGCTGCGGCGTATCCGGCTTCGGTTGCGGCGAAGGTGGGCGAGAAGGCCACCGCCGCGGTGTCGTTCACGAAGGACGGCGCCGCCGCGGGTGCCCCGGCGGGCACGACGTTCGCGGTCGCGGGTGACGGGTTCACGGTCGCCGCGGACGGTACGGTGTCGTTCACGCCGACGGACGCGCAGGCGGGCAAGACGGTGACGGCCACGGTGACGGTGACGTATTCGGACAAGTCGACGGATACGGCGACGGTGACGTTCAAGGTCGCCGCCAAGACCGAGCCCGAACCGACCGATCCGAAGGCCGACCTGCGCAAGGAGGTCGAATCCGCGTCGAAGCTTGACGAGAAGGACTACACCGCCGACTCGTGGAAGGTGTTCGCCGCGGCGCTCGATAACGCCAAGGCCGTGCTGGAGGACAAGGACGCCACCGAGGCGCAGATCTCCGGCGCGCTCACGACGCTGAAGTCCGCCACTGCCGCGCTGGTCAAGGCCGGCGACACCGGCAAGCCCGACGATGGCGACAAGCCTTCCGCGGGCAAGCCCAACGACAAGGGCAACGGTCTGTCCAAGACCGGCGCCAGCGTCGCCGTCATCGGCGTTGCCATGCTGCTGCTCGCAGCCGCCGGCTTCGTCACGGTGAACGTCGTTCGCCGCCGCCGGTAACGGCATGACGGGCACCCGCCCGTAACAAGCAATCAGGGGTCTCATGGTCAGCCATGAGACCCCTTTGCTATGCCTGTTAGCCGCTCTCTCGCTGTCGATTACCCTATATTCCCGCGAAAGTCCCATTTGCGGACGCCGGAATGGGACTTTCGACGGGTGGGAGAAATTGTTCAACACGCCGATTGTTGTATATGCAACTGTTGTATATGGTATGCATTATTATGTTATGTTGCCTGAATGTTCGGAATGCGATTTTTGCATCGACAGACATGGTATGGCGGGATATGGAGCAACGTATTCTCAGCATTGAAATACGGGCGGTGAGTAAGGCCGTCGACCGTTATTTGGGCGAAAGCATGCCGCTCTCCGCCAAGGAGACCACCGGCGGCAACGCGCATATCATCATGTTCCTGGCGCGCAATCGGGATCGGGAGATCTATCAGCACACCATCGAGCAGAAATTCTGCATCACCCGTTCCACGGCATCACGCGTGCTGGCGCTGATGGAGAAGAAAGGGCTGATTGCCCGTGAATCCGTGGCGCACGACGCACGATGTAAGCGCATTGTGCTGACGGATAAAGCCGACGCCATCGTCGCCGATCTCAAAGCGAACGGGGAGCGTGTGGAGCGTCTTCTGGTCGACGGTTTCACGCAAGCGGAGCAAGATGCGCTGCATGACTACGTGGAGCGCATGCGTGCCAACATCGAGCGCGCACAACATGAATTTGAACATCAGACATCCTCCCAGACGTCGTCAACGGCGGCTCCCGAATACTCGGAAGCGGAGGTCATCAACACGAAGGAGGAGAACAAGTGAGCAGCACCGAAGAAGCGATTGCGCAAGTGCGCAAAGCCGTGGAACCGGACAAGCCGAAACATGTCCTGCGCACGCTGGGCAAGTCGATCCGCGAGTACAAGAAGGCCAGTCTGCTGGCCCCGGCGCTCGTGGCGGTCGAAGGCATCCTGGAAATCCTGATCCCGACGATCATGGCCTCGCTGATCGACGAGGGCATCACCGGCGGCAGCATGCCGTCTACCATCAAGTTCGGAGTGATCCTGCTGATCTGTGCGATGGTCTCGCTGGGTGCCGGCTTCCTGTCCGGCAAGTTCGCGGCCATCGCGGGCGCGGGCTTCGCCAAGAACCTGCGCCAGGACCAGTTCAAGAAGGTTCAGGGCTTCAGCTTCACCAATATCGACCGGTTCTCCACAGGCTCGATCGTGACCCGACTGACCACCGACGTGACGAACCTGCAGAACGCCTACATGATGATTATCCGTCTGGGCGTGCGTGCCCCGATCATGGTGATTGTGGCCTGGATCTTCTCGTTCCGCATCTCCCCGTCCATCTCGCTGGTGTTCCTGGCCTGCATCCCGATCCTGGCGATCGGCCTGTGCGGTCTGGCCGTGCTCGTGCACCCCGTGTTCGAGCGTGTGTTCCACACTTACGACGCGCTCAACAACGTGGTCGACGAGAACCTGCAGGGCATCCGCGTGGTGAAATCCTACAACCGCGAATCCTTCGAGGTGGGCAAGTTCGGCCGCATTTCCCAGCGCATCTTCAAGGACTTCACCAAGGCCGAGCGCATCATGAGCTTCAACAGCCCGCTGATGATGGTGTGCGTCTACGCCTCGATGATCCTCATCGCATGGATGGGCGCGCAGCAGATCGTCGCCTCCGGCAACAACGCCGCCGTGGGCCTGACCACCGGCGACCTGACCGCACTGGTCACCTATGCCATGCAGATCCTCATGGCCATGATGATGCTGTCGATGATCTTCATCATGGTCATTATTTCCCAAGCCTCCGCCGAGCGTATCTGTCAGGTGCTGCAGGAGGAAAGCACCGTGACTGATCCGGCCAATCCGGTGACCGACATGGCCGATGGGTCCATCGAATTCGACCACGTCACCTTCCGCTACTCCGACAGCTCCGAAAAGCCTGTACTCGACGACATCAACCTGAAGATCCGCTCCGGCATGACCATCGGCATCGTCGGCGGCACCGGTTCCGCCAAGTCGAGCCTCGTGCAGCTCGTGCCGCGACTGTACGACGTGAGCTCCGGCTCGCTCAAGGTCGGCGGCGTGGACGTGCGCGACTACGATCTGGAAGCCCTGCGCGACCAGGTGGCCATGGTACTGCAGAAGAACGTGCTGTTCTCCGGCACCATCGCCGAGAATCTCAGGTGGGGCAACCCGAACGCCACCGACGAGGAGGTCCGCCACGCTGCGCAGCTTGCGCAGGCTGACGGATTCGTGCAGGAATTCCCCGACAAGTACGACACCTACATCGAGCAGGGAGGCGCCAACGTCTCCGGCGGCCAGCGCCAGCGCCTGTGCATCGCCCGCGCGTTGCTGAAGAAGCCGAAGATCCTCATCCTCGACGATTCGACCAGCGCGGTCGACACCAAGACCGACAAGCTGATCCGCAACGCGTTCCACAACGAGATCCCCGACACCACGAAGATCATCATCGCCCAGCGTGTCGCCTCCGTCGAGGAATCCGACATGATCCTCGTCATGGACAACGGCCGCATCATGGCGTCCGGCACGCACGACGAGCTGCTCGCCACCTGCGGCGAATACCGGTCCATCTACGAATCCCAGACCAAGAACCAGGCCCGACCCGAGGAGCTGGCCGCCGCGGAGCCGGCCGGGGCGCAATCTGAGACCGAGACCAAGGAAGGAGAGACGCGATGAGCAACGACCAGAGCTTCAAGAACCGCAAACCCGGCATGGGCAAAGCCGAACCTGGCACCATCAAGCGCATCTTCAGCTACATCTTCCAATACAAGTGGCGCGTCGTCGCCATCGTGATCTGCATCCTGATCGGCGCCGCCGCGCAGGCCGGATCCGCACTGTTCCTCCAGTCCCTCATCGACACGTACATCCTGCCGATGGTGGGGGAGACAAATCCCGACTGGGCGCCGCTGCTGCGCGCCATCTCGCTTATGGGCTGCCTGTACCTGGCCGGTATCGTGGCGTCCTGGGCCTGGCAGTGGCTGATCGTCACCGTCGAACAGGGCACGCTCAAGAAGATCCGCGACGACATGTTCGCCCACCAGCAAAAGCTGCCGATCCGCTACTTCGACAGCCATGAGCACGGCGACATCATGAGCCACTACACCAACGACACCGATACGCTGCGTCAGGCGATCTCGCAGTCGTTCCCGCAGATGTTCTCCTCGATCATCTCCGCGCTGGCGGCGCTGCTGTCCATGCTGTGGCTCTCGATCCCGTTCACCGCGTTCGTGATCGTGTTCACCGTGCTGCTCTACTTCATCGTGCGCAAGATCGTGAGCCGTTCCGGCCGCTACTTCGTCAAGCAGCAGATGTGGATCGGCGACGTGAACGCCTTCGTGGAGGAGTCCGTCAACGGCCAGAAGGTCATCAAGGTCTTCAACCACGAGGACGCCACGCAGAAGACCTTCGACGAGAAGAACGAGGAGCTGTTCGAGGCGTCCGCCGAAGCGAACACCTGGGGCAACGTCACCATGCCGGTGGTCGGCAACATGGGATACTTGCTCTACATCCTGCTCGCCATCATCGGCGCAGCCGTTTCGCTGGCCGGCGTCAACGATCTCGGCCTGACCGGCGTCAAGCCGCTCACCCTCGGCACCCTCGTCTCGCTGCTCACCCTCTCCCGTTCGTTCATCAACCCGATCGGCCAGGTCTCCCAGCAGCTGACCATGGTGATGATGGCGCTCGCCGGCGCCTCCCGAATCTTCAAGCTGATGGACGAGCCCGTGGAGTCCGACAACGGCACCGTCACGCTCGTCAACGTCGAGCTCGGCGAGGACGGCCGTACCATGCGGGAGGTCGACCACGAGACCGGCCACTGGGCGTGGAAGCGCGAGGAAGGCGACGACGGCACGAGGTCGCTCAAGGCCGCCGAGAAACTGCACGGATCCGCGCGCGAAGTGGCCGTCAAGGCCAAGGAACAGGCGATCACCTCGCCCGACGGCCGACTGACCCTGCTGCGCGGCGATGTGCGCTTCACCAACGTGACCTTCGGCTACAACCCGGACAAGCCGGTGTTGCACGACATCACCTGGTTCGCCAAGCCCGGTCAGAAGATCGCGCTCGTCGGTGCCACCGGTGCCGGCAAGACCACCGTGACCAACCTCATCAACCGGTTCTACGACATCCAGCAGGGTCAGATCCTATACGACGGTATCTCCGTGGCCGGCATCAAGAAGCCGGATCTGCGCCGTTCGCTGGGCATCGTGCTGCAGGACGTGAACCTGTTCACCGGCACCGTGATGGACAACATCCGATACGGCCGACTGAACGCCACCGATGAGGAATGCATCGAGGCCGCGCGACTGGTGAACGCGGACGGCTTCATCCGCATGCTGCCCAAGGGCTACCAGACGGTGCTCGAAGGCGACGGCTCCGGCCTGTCCCAGGGCCAGCGCCAGCTAATCTCCATCGCCCGCGCCGCCGTGGCCGATCCGCCCGCGCTGATCCTCGACGAGGCCACGTCGTCGATCGACACCCGCACCGAGGAGGTCGTGCAGGCCGGCATGGACAACCTGATGAAGGGCCGCACGGTCTTCGTCATTGCCCACCGCCTGTCCACCGTGCGCAACTCCGATGTGATCATGGTGCTTGACCACGGCAACATCATCGAACGCGGCTCGCACGACGACCTCATCGCGCAACGTGGGGAGTACTACCAGCTCTATACCGGCGCGGTGGAACTGGAGTAGCCAAGGACTGCCTTCGGCAGACCGTCATGTTTCCTCGGCACTGTCGTGCCTCGGCGTCGCCTATGGGAAGTCCACCGGGCTTCCCGCTTAACGGCTCCGCAGCTAGTGGCTGATATTCCAGTCGCTGGCATTATCCGCGAAAGTCCCATCCGAACATGTCGGAATGGGACTTTCGTCGGGTGGGGAGGAGTGGCCTTCCCTGCCCGGCACGATAATTGGGGTGTGCGCCACGCCTCAGTTTGCCAGGTAGTTGGTGATCGCGCCGGCGGCGGCGTAGCCTTTGCGGTACATGAGTTCCAGTCCCTCGAAGGACTTGCTCAGCGTCGAAAGCCCGCACAGGTCATCGGGCGCGAGGATGAGCACGCGGCCGTCGCGCTCGTACTCCTTGGCCAAGGCAACCTCGTCGTTGTAGGTGGCGTATCGGTTCAGCAGTCGCTCAGCGGCGGCCGGATAGGAATGCCGAAGGATTCGCGCCGGCGCGATGTCGCGCTTCTGCTCGCGCAGCACGTCCTTCGGCCTTGTCAGCACCAGCACGATGCGGTCATATCCGTTGTCAATGGCCTTCTGCACGGGGACCGGATCGACGATGCCACCGTCGAAATACGGGACGCCGTCGATCACATACGGCTCGCAGGCCACGGGCACGGCCGACGAAGCCTTCATGATGTTGAAATCATCGTAATGCACGTCGGACTTGTCGAAATACTTCGCGGAACCGTCCAACGCATTGCACGCGATCACCGTGAACCCGGTGGAGTTCGCCGCGAACGCCTCATAATCCACCGGATATTCGCCGTCGTGATTGCTCAGCGTGCCGTATACGTAATCCAGATTCGCGAAATTGTGGTGCTTGACATAGCTGTCGAAGCTGGCGTATTCCTTGCGGAAGGCGTATTCGGTGTAGAATTTGTGGTTGCGGCCGTGCTGGCCGGCGAGGAACGACACCATGTTGGCGCTGCCTGCGGAGACGCCATAGCAGTGGTCGAACGTGATGCCTTCCTCCTGGCAGCGGTCCATCACGCCGGCTCCGAATATCGCGCGGAAGCCTCCGCCGACATCGATCAGCGCCGTCCTGTGCGAGGGTTTCGATTGTGCGGATACATCACTGCGCTGTGTGTCGGTGCGTTGCGATTCGACCGTCTCGGCTGCACCCGCGTCCCGTGCGCCCGTATCCGCGTGGGCCGTGGCCTTGTGCCCGTTGTCCGTCGCCTTCACCGTCATCGTCGTCCCCTTTCGTAGTGTCGTCCAAGTGTACGCCCGTTATGCGGACAATCACGGTGTCTGCCAGGGTCGCCCGATCTAGCTGTGCAGCAGTTCTCGTGACAGCGCGGCGATGCGTTCGCCGCTATCGGAATTCGCGATCTCGACGCCGCCGTTCATCTCCTCGGGAGCAAGCTTCCCCAACGATTCCAGAACCATGCCCAGATGCCTGACCGTTCCGCGATTGCCGTCGATAATCGCGGTCGTCGACGGCAGCAGCTCACGGAAGTAGTCGCGGTAGAACACGAAATGCGTGCAGCCGAGCACCACCGAGTCGATGGATGGAAGGTCATAGCCGTCAAAATACCGGTGCAGGGTGCGCATCACCAGGTCATGGTCGCAAAGCCTTCCGCTTTCGACGATTTCCACCAGATCGGGGCACGGCTGGGGCGAAATCATGTTGTTCGCCTTGAAACGGTCCATCAGTGCGGCGAACTTGTGCTCGCGCAGCGTCAGCGGCGTGGCCGCGACGATGACGTGCTGCGGCATGTGCCGTGCAGGCGCGGTCCCATCTCCCGCGGCAGTGTCGCCCCGATCGCAGGCGACCTTCAGCGCGGGCTCCATGCCGATGATCGGAATGTCGTAATGGTCGCGCAACGCGTTCACCGCCGCGGACGTGGCGGTGTTGCAGGCGATGACCACCGCCTTGACCCCCTGACTCATGAATCTCTCCATGATGTCGAAGCTCAGCCGACGCACCTCCTGCGGGGTCTTCGTGCCGTATGGCGCGTTCGCGGAATCCCCGAAATACAGGACCCGCTCGTGAGGCATGTCCTGCACGATCTGTCGCACCACCGAAATACCGCCCAAGCCGGAATCGAATACGCCGATCGGTGCCGTCGAAGTCATGTCCCATCGCCTTTCCAACGTCTAGCGGCCAAGCCTTCCTGCCGGGAGGCCGTGTCATCGAACGCCCCCATACTATCGCACACTGTTATCCGGCGCATGCGTTTGCGGCCGCAAGCGCAGCAGTCGTGCAGCAACGCATCGGCTGTACAGTCATGCATCGGACGGTCAGCCCATTCGCGGGCTGGGAGTACTCTGGCAGTCATGAGTATCCCGAAAAGCGTCACCAAGGCGCATGCGACCGGCAATGATTTCATCGCGTATCTGGATTCCGACGGCCGTTGCGAGCCGACCGCCGATGAGGTGCGGCAATTGTGCGACAGGCATTTCGGCATCGGCGCCGACGGCCTGCTCAGGCTCACGAAACCGCAGTACGTCGCCGATCTGAGCGAGGCGCAGGCCGCGGCGTGCGATGACGGAGACGCCGAGTGGTTCATGGACTATCGCAACGCCGACGGATCGCTCGCAGAGATGTGCGGCAACGGCACGAGGGCGATCACGCTGTTCGCCCAGCGGTGCGGCGTGGCGTCGACGCAGGTGGAGGAGCCGTTCCGCCTGGGAACGCGCGCCGGCGTCAAGACGCTGCGCCCGCTCGGCGACGTGGCGCCATACGGCAGGGATGTGTTCCGCGTGGACATGGGCTCATGGCGGCGCGGCGACCTTGACGCCTTCACGGTGACCATTCCCGGCACGCCGGGATCCGCCCGCGGCACGTTCGTGGACATGGGCAATCCGCATGTGGTCTGCGTGATCGAAGACGCGATGTCCACGCTGCCAAGGGTCGAGGATCTGGATCTTGTGACCAAACCGGAGGTCTCACCGGTGCTGGAATCCGACCAGAACGCGGAGTTCGTGCGCGTCGACGAGATCGACGCTGCCGCAGGGACGGGAGAGGCGACCATGCGCGTCAATGAGCGCGGTTGCGGCGAGACGCTGTCCTGCGGCACCGGTCTGTGCGCCACCGCGATCACGCTGCGCGCCAAAACCGGCGTAGATCACTGGGACATCACCGTGCGGGGAGGCACAGTGCGGGTGGACGTCACCGATGAGACCGTCGCGCTCACCGGTTCGGCCACTCTGGTCGCGGACGTGACGTTGATCTGATCGATCGAGGCTCTCAAAACTCGAAGATACAAAAAGGAACCGCCATTTTCCAACAATGGCGGTTCCCTATCTTCGAGTTTTGAGAGCCTCGTTTTCGTATCAGGCGAAAATCGCCGGCCCATCCACGACGATAATCAGCACGATCAGCGCAATGATCCAGACCACGTCCACCATCAGATCGAAATTCAGCCGGTAGTACTTGCGCAGGCCGTTGGATTTCGCCGGCATCCGCTGCACGCTCACCGTAGCGTGCGACAGCGCCATGAACTGGATCGTCGTGGCGAACATCAGGCCCAGGCACCACGGGCACAGGGCGCGGATCACGAACATCGATTGGGTGAACAGCCAGTAGGCGTACGCCAAGGCCGCGAGCCCGCCCAGCCATGTGCAAAGCGCGAACCAGCGCGGCACGACGACCTTGGACAGGCCTATCACCGCAATCGTGACGAACACGGATTCGGCGGCGATGCCGAAGAAGGCGTTCGGGAAGCTCAATCCGGCGAATTTGATGAACTCCGCCTGCCATGATTCCGCCACGGTCGAGCAGGAGACCACGGCATTCACGTCGCAGCCGAGCTTGACGCCGGGATTGCGGGCGAGCTGCAGCGTCTCCGCCGACAGCATGAGGGAGACGAGCAATGCCGCCGCGGAGGCGGCCAACATGACCAGATACGTCCAGACCGCGCCATGACGCCAGCCGGTGAGCCCGGTGTCGACGCTGATGTCAGCCTGTTTGACTGCATCGCTGTTGTGAGTCATACATCATCCTTACGTTCGAGGAGACCGTGATGAGGGTGGCTGACAACGCGGCGGTATCACGGTGGTTCTTAAATTTCCGCGGGGTTATGACGCGCCTTGCGCAATAACCGACAGCACACAGCTTACGATGGATACATGACTCGTTTAGCACTTGCCGCCGCGCCGCCGAAGTCGGGCTGGGACATCCACTGCCATACGGTGTATTCGGACGGGACGCAGACCCCGGCGTCCCTGGTCGAACTGAGCCGCCATATCGGCCTGCACGGGGCCTCGATCAGCGACCATGACACGACCAGCGGATGGGCGGATGCCGAGGCCGCGGCGCGCGAGGAGGGCATGCGCCTGCTGCGTGGCACGGAGATCACGGCGTGCGATGGGCCGGTGTCGGTGCACATGCTCGCGTATCAGTACAATCCCAACGACCGTCATACGTCGGACCTGTTCGCGCGCACACGTCAGGCGAGGCTGAAGCGAACCAAGGCCATGGTGGCGCGACTGGGCGAGGATTATCCGATCAGCTGGCAGTCCGTGCTGGAGCAGGTGCACGAGGGGGAGCGGACCACGATCGGACGTCCGCACATCGCCGATGCGCTGGTCGCCGCGGGCGTGTACCGCACGCGGTCCGAGGCGTTCGCCGACGCGGTGAGCGCCACATCGAAGTATTACATCCCCACGCCCTCCCCGACCACGCACGAGGTGCTCGCCGCCGTGGCCGCAGCCGGCGGCGTGGTGATCATCGCGCATCCGGGTGCGGTGAACCGCAACGTGACACTGCTGTCCGACAGCCAGATCGAGACGCTGATCGAAGAGGGGCTTGACGGGCTGGAGGTATGGCATCGGGACAATCCGCCGCAGCAGCGGGAACGGCTGTATGCCATCGCGCAGGCGCATCAGCTGCTGGTCACCGGCGGATCGGACTGGCATGGCGCCGGCAAGCCGAACCATCTGGGCGAGAACCTGACTGATGACGAGACCGTGGCCGAGATCGTGCGGCGAGGGGCGATTCCGCTGGTCTGACACCGACCATCGACCCCGGCTGTAGAGAAAACACAAAACCGGGAGCGGCCGCGGGGCGTTCAAACCCTCCGGTCGCTCCCGGTCGTCACTGTATATCCGGCCGACTCCCGCTTATGCACAAAGGCGGGAGAGGGGAGCCAGCTGAGCCCGGCGTTCGGTCAGAGCGCCCCGAAGCCCACGGCGTGCTTGGTCTCGGAGCCGATGAGCGCATATCCGAGCGCGTTCGCCGGCACGATGATGCGACGGCCCTTGTCGTCCGTCAGCTTGATCGGGGTTCCGGCCGACAGCGCCGATTCGATGGCCTCGGTGACGCTGGCCGCGTCCTCCTCGGTGCTGAAGGTGACGGGTCGCGCCACATTGGCGATGCCCAATTCGATGTCCATGTTTGCTCCTCTCGGGATGATGCGCTGTTGAAGGCGCTGGGTGGATGATGTGTCCGACGCCCGTTTGCGCCACGGGCTTTCAGTCGCATGCACGCGTGCCGATGAAAGCCATTGTGCATTGCTCCCATCGACGTGCGTGACGGTTTTCGCTGTAGGCTACTTGCCTTGCGATGACTGCAGCTCGGACTGGGCGTCGCGCATGGCGCGTTCCTCACGTTCGAGCAACGGGATGACGATGGTCGGGGTGTCGCGCGCCGCCGACGCGCCGACCTGTCGGTCCGGCGTTGCTTGGGACGGGGCGTCTTCGATATGGGCGGCCGGCGTCGCGTTCGGCGTGCGGTCGTCGGTATCGTCCGTGTCGCCTGTGCCATTCGTGGCGCCTGTTGCGTCTGCATCGCCCGTGTCGTCGCTGTCCCCGCGGCTCAGCGTCATCGTTTCCGATGTCGTGCCCGCCGTTGCCGTGACATGTTCCGTCTCAGCGCTGTACCAAATTCCCATGGTCTGCGGATCGAACTCCCCGGCCGCCTTGATGTCCGCGGAACCGGTGCGGTCGGTCTCGTCGGTGTTGTCGTTCGGGTCGGCGATGTCGTCGGGCACACGCGCTCCGGCCTGTGTCGCGGCCGCGGCCTTGCGCCGGTCGGCGTCATTGAGCAGCGTGCCGACGGTGATGGTCGATGGCGGCTTGGACGACTGGGCACCCGACGTCGTCGCGGGCGCGGTCTTACGCGTGAATGCGCCGAGCTGGTGGGCCAGCCGCTCCACCTGCGCCTTGAACTGGATGATTTTCTGACTATCGGCCCGGTTCAACGCATCGATGAACTCGCTGACCTGCTCCATTTGCAGCCACAGGTTCGCGCGCAGCATGATCAGATCGTCCAGACGAGAACCCATCATGCGGCCATACGCCGCAAGCACCGCATTGCGGTGATCTTCGTCAAGCTTGCCGAAAATCCACGCGAGATCGCGTGCCGGATCGTTGACCTGCATGTTCTGCCAGTTCGTTACCGCGGTGATGGTCGCGCCGGAAAACAGCACGTCGCCATCCGAGAACCCGCCATGCACCGGGCAGGTGACGAACGACCACAGGCCCTCCGTCTCGATGATCCGGCCCCAGCTCGACGTGATTTCCGGCGGCACATGGCCCGCCTGCCGCAGCCGCTTGATCCAGGCGGTCAGCTGGGCGCGAATCTGCCCGGTGGAGAATACCGGATACGATTCGGCCTGCAGGAAATTCGGCCGCAGCCGGTGAATGGCGCCGATGGCCGTGCCCATCGCCGCGCAATCATCCAAAGTAAGCAGATCGAGGGGTCTTGCGACGCCATCGTTGTGCGCCGCCACCATCACGGTCGCGCCGCCGGTGAGCGTGCTTTTCTCCTTGCCGTCAACGAATGCAAGCACCGTATCCAGGGCGAATCCGAGACCGCCCGGATCCTTGGCGCGCTCCAGCGTCCTGGCGGCCTGCACGCGCCCGGTCAGGCGCTTGCGGCCGTTTTCGGTGTCGCATGCGTATATGTCATACATCCTGCCTGCGGCATCCTGCAGCACGGCCTGATCGATGCCCGCGGCGTCGTCGGTGTCGTTGGCCCGTTCGCTGTCTCGCACGCCGGCCATGACGATGCTGGGCATCGCCGCCGAGGCGAGTGCCGCCAACATAAGCTTGCTTCGTTGAGTCACACTCCCACACTAATACAATGTCGCGCCTCGCGGGAGGCAATTGGCCGTATGACTCGCGGAAAATCACGGTTTGCCCACTATGCTGGCAGCGCATCGGCCGGGCATGCGCCACAATGGAGGATATGAGTGCATCGAGCGAGACGATTCTTGAGGGGCTGGACGATGCGCAGATGTCGGCCGTTACCGCGTTGGACGGCCCGGTGCGCATCATCGCGGGGGCCGGAGCGGGCAAGACCCGCACGGTGACCCGTCGCATCGCCTATGCGTGCGCGCGGGGGGATTGGGATGCCCGCAAGGTGCTCGCCGTGACGTTCTCGGTGAAGGCGGCCGCGGAGATGCGCGCGCGGCTGCAGACGCTGGGGGTCGGCGACGACGTGACCGCTGCGACGTTCCATTCTGCGGCATTGCAGCAGCTGAGGCGTGTGTGGGACGACATCTTCGAGACGCCGCTGCCGCACGTGACCTCCGACCAGCGCGAGAACGTGGAGAGGGCGATCAGACGGGTCACCAATGCCGCGGACATCGATGCGCAGCAGGTGCGTGACGTCAGGGCGGAGATCAACTGGACGAAGGTGTCGCTGGTGGCGCCCGACGACTATCCGCGCGTGTGCTCGGCGACGCGCCGTCAGCCGCCGGCGGAGCTCGATCCGCAGCGTTTCGCCGACGTCATCACGGCGTACGAGTGGGAGAAGACGGTCCGCGGACAGATCGATTTCGATGACATTCTGCTGCTCGTGTGCCATGTCATGGATGATTACGAGGAGTTGGCCGCCTCGATCCGCTCGTCGATTGGCTGGCTGACGGTCGACGAGTATCAGGACGTGTCGCCGTTGCAACATCGGCTGATGACGCTGTGGCTCGGAAACAACCGCAACGTGTGCGTGGTCGGCGATCCGGCGCAGACGATCTACTCGTTCGCCGGGGCGAGCAGCTATGACCTGCTGCATTTCGCGGACGAGTTCCGCCCGCTGACCGCCGACGTCACTCTGAACACGGATTACCGCTCGACGCCGCAGGTGGTGCGGTATGCGAACCGGGTGCTGGCCGCCGCGCCAGAACGGGAACAGTATCTGGTGCTGCGTTCGGCGCGTTCGGGCGGGCCGCGCGTGGGCCACACATGCTATGACACCGATGAGGAGGAGGCGCGGGGCATCGCCGCGCGGATAGCGCGTCTGGTCGCCGGCTGTGTGGATCCCGGCGATTGCGCGGTGCTGACGCGCATCAACGCGCAGCAGCCCGCGATCTGCGCCGCGCTTCGGGCCGAGGGATTGCGATACCGGGTGAGGCGTGACTCCGGATGGCAGAACTCGGCGCTCGCGGATGATGCGCAGAGCCGTCTGGCCCTGCTGGAGGCCAAGGGATTGAGCGCTGCAGCCTCATCGGTGACCGTTTCGACGATTCACGCGTCCAAGGGTCTGGAGTTCCCGTACGTGTTCATCGTCGGTTGCTCGGAGGGGCTGATTCCCTACGGCGCATCGATTGCGGGCGAGGCTTTGGAGGAGGAGCGGAGGCTGCTGTATGTCGGCGTCACCCGCGCCGAGGACGGATTGCACATGTCGTACGCGCGGGCCAAGGACGAGGGCTCCCGTCCCGATCGCCTCCCCAGCCGCTTCCTCAGCTGACCCAAGGCACATGGTCGCGGTGCCCCCGCTGGCGGGGGCACGCTTGTGTGTGGTGACGTTACTTGGCGGAATCGTTTTCGTCGTTTTCGCCGCCGTCCTCGCCGAGCAGTTTGCTCAGTTCGGCGTCCCAGTCGATGGCGCCGCCATCGTTCTGCGCCTCGGCTCCGTTCGCGGCGTCCTTTGTGCTGTCCTTCGCGTCACCTGCGACGGAAGCTCCGTCATCCGTTCCGGCCCTCGTAACGCCTGAGGCCGTGTCCCCCGCGGCATCCGCAGCGCCGTTACCGGCGTCAACGGTCTTGGCCTCCTCGGGCAGCGCGGGCAGCAGGTCGGGATGCGACCAGGCGCCGTCGCGCCCTTCGACACCACGCTCCGCGGTGATCTGCTCCCAGAGGGCCGCCGCCTCGCGCATGCGCTTGGGGCGCAGCTGCATGCCCAGCAGCGACTCGAAGGTGCGTTCCGCCGGGCCGCCCACCGCGCGCTTGCGCCTCATCATCTCACGAAGCTGCTCGATATGCGGAATGTGCGCCATGCCGGCGCGCCACGTCACGCAATCCACCCAGCCCTCGACAAGCGCCATCAGCGTCTCCAGCGAGACCAGCGCCTCACGCTGCTCGGGCGTATCGGGGATGCCCACCTTGGTCAGGTTCACCGCGCCGGAGATCGACTCCGGATCCATCGCGCCCGCATCGCGAAGCTGCTCCTCCATCGCGTCGAGATCGATGGTGATGCCACGCGCGTATTTGCCGATCAGCGCCTCGAACCGCGGCATCAGCCACGGCACTCCTGCGAACAGACGGGCGTGCGCGACTTCGCGCAGCGCCAGGAACGCCGTCACCTCCGCGACGGGGATGTCGAGCGACGTCGCGTATTCCTCGATGTTCTGCATGATCAGTCCGCCCGCGGGGTTCTTGAGCAGCGCGATGCCCTGGTCGAAGCTGCCGTTGACCTCGTGCGACAGGTCTCCCGCGGCGTGCCCCAGCTGCATGGCGAATGACGTGTTGCCCAGCAGCTTGATGAGCTGCCCGGGATCCTTCATGCCATCGGGGACGGGAATCGGCACCGGTCCGGCGAACATGCCCGCGATCTCGCCGTTGAACGAGTTGCCGAGACGCTCGGAGATCACCGAGGCGAGCGCGTCGTTCATCGACTGCGCGACCGGCCCGGCGAATTTCGCCCACGATTCCAGCGTGTCCTCGACCCAGCCGGCCCGTGTGAGCATCTGCGCCTCTCCTGAGGTCGGGTCGAACGTGCAGGCCGTGTCCAGCCACAGGTTGGCCTCGCTGAGCGCCCGCCGCGCGATGTCGGCCGACTGCGCGCTCACCGTTCCCTGCGAGCCGTCGGCGTTCGCCTTCTGCAATGCGATGGACTTGGCGAGTTTCACGTTGATCGGCCCGGATTCCACGGTCTGCTTCATGTCTCCGAACGTGTTCAGTCCGCCGGCGGTGAACGCCTGCATGAGCGATTGCACTTCCTCGGGCTTGGGGAGCTTGCCGATATCCTGGCTCATCAGCTGCTCGCGGATCTCGTCGGGCAGCTGCGAAAGCTGGTTCCATGCCATTTCGCCCTGCACCGGTCCGAAGCAATCGATGAACCATTGCCGCATCGCGTTCTCATCCATGGTGTTTCCCGCCTTATGTGTTAACGTCAGTTGATTCCATATTATGGGAGGTATGGCGAATATGCATGAAAACAACCAACTTCACGCGCACAGCGCACTTTCGCGCATCCGCAACTACCTCGGCTCGCACTCGCTCAGGTATTTCGCCGGTGCCATCGCCGTGATACTGGCAGTGGTGACGATGCTGCTGCCGTCCGCGTATACGGTAGAGGGCCCGGGGCCGACGCAGGATGTGCTCGGCTCGTCGTCAGGCTCCGATGTGATCAGCGTCTCCGGCACTGAAACCCACAAGGATTCCGGCAAGCTGCTGCTCGTCACCGTCAACGCCGCCGGCGTGCCCGGGTATCCCGTCACCAACGCTCAGGCGTTGGTCGCATGGCTTGATCCGAAGCAGACCGTGATGCCGCAGGAGGTCGTGTTCCCGGTCGGGCAGACCAGCGAGGAGTACGCCGAGGAATCCTCCCATGAGATGGACTCATCCCAGTCGTCGGCGACCAATGCCGCGCTCTCGTATCTTAAGGGCAAGGGCATGGACGTCTCCGGCGTGAAGGTGTCGATGCATGTCGACGACATCGGCGGCCCGTCCGCAGGCATGATGTATGCGCTGGGCGTCATCGACAAGCTCACCGAAGCCGATGAGACCGGCGGCAAGACCATCGCTGGCACCGGCACGATCGACGCGAAGGGCAAGGTCGGGGCCATCGGCGGCATTCGGCTCAAGATGCTGGGCGCCCTGCGTGACGGCGCGACATGGTTCCTCGCTCCCGAGTCGAACTGCAATGAGGTGGTAGGGCACGTGCCGCAGGGCCTGCGTGTCGTCAAGGTGTCAACGCTCGATGAGGCGTATCAGGCTCTGGTGGCGATCGGGCAGGGGCACACCGACGGATTGGCCGGTTGCACCGCATCGTGAGTCGCCCATCCCGGCCCGCCGGAACGTGTCCGGACGAGGCACGGAACCGGCCTGTCCATGCGGCAGCGGGACGGCCGGGAATCGGCCATGAGACGGACGCGTCCATCGGCATGTCCTGTATCAATTGCGAGAAAATCCCAAAAAAACATCCGGTTTTTCGGAGTGTTAACGTCGCTGTTCCCAGCGTTTTGGTAATGTGTTCACCGTGAATGAAACGGCATCACAGAACGGTGAAGAATTTGGTTTCCAGTCCGGCGACATCGTGCAGGAATGGCTGTGGGATGACGACGTCGATGACTCGTTGCGCGCCAAGATTGAGGATCTGACCGGCGAGGATCTGGTCGACGAGGACTATGATTCCGCAGTCGACGGAGCCATTGTCTGGTGGCGGGACGGTGATGACGAGGACGAGCTGTCCGACACCATCGTGGACGCCTATTCGGTCGTCGGCGATGATGGCCCTTTCTGGGTGCTGACCCCCAAGCCCGGCAGGACCGGCGCGGCGAGTTCCAGCACGGTCCAGTCCGCCGCCAAGACCGCCGGCATGAACGCGGCCACCCCGCTCACCGTAAGCCCTGACTGGAACGGCATCCGGCTTCGGGCGTTCGGCAAGGGACGCTGATCCGGCCTGTCCGCCGGCACGATACCAGTGGACGATATCGACGGCGGCATCATGCATGCCGCCGCATCCGACGTACGGCATCAGAGGCATCATGCATGCCGCCACCACAGCCAACATGCCCGGGGCGCGAACCGCCGCACATGGAATGAGCCGTGCACACCGTGAAGCGGGCCCCGCGAATCAGCGCTGCGCCACGGATTGCTTGTCAATCAGCGTGCAATGAATCTTCGCCGGTATTGAGGCGTCCAACGGCGGCAGGGGAGCGGTCGTCTCCGGTTCGTCATCGTCCGGCTCCCGACCCTCGATCAGCGATACCAATTTGCGCGTCGCCCAATACCCCATCTCATAATGCGGCAGCTCCACGGTCGTCAGCTGCGGCTCCAGCGCCTCGGCGAACACCCGGTGGTTGTCCACACCGATCACGGACACGTCCCGGCCGACGACCAGGCCACGTCTCGCCGCGTTCTCGTACACGTACCATGCGCGGGCGTCATTGAAGCAGAAGTACCCGTCGGGCCGCCTCCGCTCGAACAGGTCGGTCACGGTCTGCAACGCAGGCCCGTTGTTCGGCACGGCGACCACCAGCGACTCGTCGAACGGCATGCCCGCCTCCAACAGTGCACGGCGATACCCCTCTAGCCGTCCCTGCTGCGCGAGCATCGGCTCCGAGCAGCCGATATAGGCGATGCTCGCGCAGCAGGCGTCGATCAGCCGCTTGGTCGCGTCGTAGCCGATGAGCGTTTCATCCGGTTCGATGCTGGCATACCGGCCGGTGCGATCCGTGGCGTCGACGAGCACCAGCGGATAATCGTGCAACGGTTTCGGCACGTCGGTGAAACGGTTCGACATCTTCGCGTAAAGGAACCCGTCCACCCCATAGCGTTTCAGCGTGGCGATCTCCCTCGCCTCGTCGCTGTTGCCGTCGGTGTTCACGGTCAGCAGCATATACCCCAACTTGCTGGCCGCGTCCTGCGCGCCGAGGATGATTCCGCCCGCATGGGGCGTGGCGGCGATCTCCTCGCTGATGAAACCCAGGATGCGCGTCTTGCTGGTGCGCAGCGAGCGTGCAAGCGGATTAGGCCGGTAGCCGAGCCGCTTGGCGGTGGCGCGCACCTGTTCGGCGATGGCGGGTTTGACCCGGCCCTCGTCGCGATCGTTCAATACCAAGGAAACGGTAGAGACCGACACCCCCGTTCTCTCGGCGACCTCCTTCATCGTCGTCATAGGGAGAACGATACACGCAATCCGCGGGTTTCGCAGGATTGTTCACGCTATTGACATCCGCCTGCCGGTGCCATGCAATCGCTCGGTGGCGGTCATCTGGCGGCGGTCGCGGGCACAGGCAGGGCGGCGGTTATTCGTCGCCGGTCACTCGCTTTTGCCGGAGAGGATGGAGTCGACGATCTTCGGCTTCTCGGTGAGCTGACCGGTGAATCCAGGGCGGATGTCCATGTGTAGCACGAGGCTCGTGCGGTAGCCCTGCTCGGCGAGCTTCTTGGCGGCCTCGCCGGCCACTTTGAGCACCTCGTCCAGGTCGCCTTCCACGTTGGTGAACAGCGCATTGGTCTCCTGCGGCAGGCCGGATTCGCGAATCACCTCGACGGCCTGCGCCACATACGGCGACACCTCGGAGCCGACGCCGTTCGCGGAGACCTGTATAGCCGCCACGGTGTTGAGATACGGCTTGCCGGTTTCCGGGTCGATCGGCACTTCCTGCGTGACGGCGTTGCGGTCGATGGTCATATGAATGCCCCCTGATTGGTTGGTTGTTGCTGTGTTGGATGGTCTGTATATACGGTATGTTCCGTCCGGCGTCGCCATAAGGGATCCGCCTGCCGCGTGCAGGTCAGCGCCAGTGCCATGCGTGGTCCATCGGCCCGGAACCGTGGCCGAGGTTCAGCTGCGCGCCGAGCGCTCCGGTCAGATAGTCCTTGGCATGACGGATCGCGTCGGGCAGTGTCTCGCCTTTGGCCAGATTCGAGGCGATCGCCGACGACAGCGTGCATCCTGTGCCATGCGTGTTCGGATTGTCCACGCGCACGCCGTGAATCCATGTCGCGACGCCATCGGCATACAGCAGGTCGCTCGTATCGGCCACGCCATGCCCGCCCTTGACGAGCACCGCGCAGCCGTAATGCTCCGACACGGTGCGGCCGGCGTCCTCCATCGCCGTATCGCTCACGATACGCGTGCTCTCACGGTCGGTGTCCTCAGCCCATTTCGCAGGGTCCAGCGAGGCTCCCCGGTGGGCGATCAGGTCAAGCAGCACCTCGGTTTCGGGGATGTTCGGCGTGATCACCTCGGCCAGGGGGAACAGGCGCTCGGTGAGTGCAGTGATGGCGTCGTCATCAATGAGCTTGGCGCCGGACGTGGCGACCATCACCGGATCGAGCACGATATGACGTGCGTGATGGGCCTCCAGCCGGTCCGCTATCGTGCAGATGAGTTCCGCCGACGATACCATGCCGATCTTGACCGCGGCCGGCGGAATGTCCGTGTACACCGCGTCGATCTGTGCGGCGACCATGTCCGGTGTGATATTCTGCACACCCGTCACGCCCATCGTGTTCTGTGCGGTGATCGCGGTGATCGCGCTCATGCCGAACACCCCGTTGGCGAGCATGGTCTTCAGATCGGCCTGAATGCCTGCGCCGCCGGACGAATCACTGCCGGCGATGGTCAGCACCGGAGGCAGCGTGGATTGCGCCGCCGTTGTGTCAAGTTGCTCTGTCATGCCGTTCATTGTAGCCGGATGGTCTTGAAATTGCGCTGTTTTCTATGGTGAGATGGAGTCGTTTTGCAATCGCTGACCATGGATCGGCGACCACGGATAAAGGAGAGCTGCGGCGAGATGGCGAATGACGATATCCTTCGGCGTGATGGTGTTCTGGCGCGTATCACCGGCTTCGATGAAGGACGCACCGCATATTATGCGGTGATGCCGAACGGCCACAGCACGCAGCTGACGTTCCCCAGCCAGGAGATCTTCGACATCGGCGACGTGCTGCTGGTCGGCAAGGACTTCTATACGAAGGTGCCGCCCTCGGTGTGGCCGGTCAAGCCGCGTGTCGGCGTAATCCGCCGTGCGCTGGAGGACTGCGTGGTCATCGAGACCTCGGATGGTCTGGAATTGCTGGAAGGTGAATATCCGGTCGACATCGCGCCCGGAAACACGGTGGAGTTCACCGATCTGTTCGGCATCGAACGGGTGCTGTGGCCGACCGCGATCCGGCCGGGGGAGTCCGACCATGATGACGACATCAAGCAGTACCGCCTCACGCCGAGTGCCGATCCGTCGCTCACGTTCGCGGCGTTCGGTGGGTATGAGCGGGTGATCGCCCGCGCGAAGGAGCTGATCGAGACGCAGCTGGGCAACAGCGCCCAGATGCGGGCGATCGGCGCGAAGCCCATCAAGGGCGTGATCTTCACCGGCGCGCCGGGTACCGGCAAGACGCACCTGGCCCGCATCATCGCGAACGTGGCTGACGCCCAGTTCTACCTTGTCTCCGGTCCGACGATCGTCAGCAAGTACGTCGGCGACAGTGAGGAGACGCTGCGCATGATCTTCGCCGCGGCGCAGTCCGACAAGCGCGCGATCATCTTCTTCGACGAGATCGATTCGATCGCCTCCTCGCGCGAGACCGACACGAACGGCGTCGGCAAGCGCCTGGTGGCGCAGCTGCTCACATTGATGGACGGTTTCGAGTCCAAGGGCAATGTGGTGGTGGTCGCCGCGACGAACCGCATAGAGGACGTGGATCCGGCCCTGCTGCGCCCGGGGCGTTTCGATTGGCAGATTCCGTTCCCGATGCCGAGCGAGCATGACCGTCTGCGTATCCTGCAGGTGCAGGCCGCATCGCTGTCGTGCGAGGGCGAGCTGCCGTTGACCGACGTCGCCGAGCGCACCGAGGGCTGGAGCGGCGCCGAAGTGTGCGCCATCTGGACCGAAGCCGCACTGGTGGCCGCCAAGGACAAGCGTGCCGCGATCCGCGCCGGCGACCTCATGACCGCATTCGAGCGCGTCGAGCATCGGCCCGAGTTCCGCGCACGTCGGCACTAGGTGCGAGCTCGATTCTCGGCTCCTGCTTGCGGTAAGGGATGGTTCTTGCCCTCGCTGGCGGCCGCAGGCCGTCCTTGATTGCAGGGCCCGGAGGGCTCCCGCGTAGCGGGCGATGATGTGGTCTTGTGTTTCGTTGGTTTTGCATCCGTTCTGCCGTTTGTCCACCCTCCGGTGCTGCGTGCCACCTCCCGCCAGCGGGAGGGGATGGGTCTTGTCTGCTGGTCTGATTGGGATGTGGAGTCTTTTGTTCCAAAGTGTGAGACAAGTCGAGGATTTTGTGCCACACCACGTCGAAAACGCCGGTTTTGCGCGTGGTGTGGCACAGGACCTTGTTGCGGAATCGGTTTTAACCGGTTACATGCGCTGCCGTGGTACAAGAGGAATATCGGCAATCCTTGAAAAATGGCCGATTCCGCTGTCCGGTGCGAATCCTCCCGTATCGGGCGTGTACCACACCACGGTCAAAAACGTGTTTTTCGTCCTGGTGTGGCAGCGACTTCGCCGTCATGGCTGCACCCGCACAGCCTCATCCGCACAGCCGCACCCGCATAACCGTCACCGACCGGCGGGAGAGCGACGACCTGATGCGCTACCGATGCGCCCGCAGGAAGTGCTTGATGAGTCGCACCAAGGCGAATCCCACGAATGAGAATACGGTGAATACCAGCATGAAGTATCCGATTTGCTCCATGCAGCCCCATGAAAGCTGCCATCCGCCAATCGAGGTGCAGACGTCGGCCTTCGCGCAAGGACCGCCTTCGAACCCGTGGATCAGAGCGAACAGCAGCGGGAGTGAGACCGCTACGCATCCGAGAGGGAATTTCCAAGTGCTTTTCCTGAAGCAGGCAGCCGCGGTATTGATGATAAGCAATACTGGAGGAACAAGGAAGTTGATCATCAGTGCAGCGGCCATGAAGCCCTCATAATCGGGCTGAACTATACAGGCCAGAAGCAGGCCGTAAAGGACGGCTACGATCAGCATGCAGGCGAATCGTCCGGGATTGCCGCGTATCCACGAACCGGATTTCGACAGTATGGAAAGGCTGTTGTTCGTCGTACTCATGGAATCCCTTTCTCGACATTGAGCAACGTATATCCATGATACGGGATGGCGCCCGTCAGAGGAAGAGCCGCAAATACGAATGCCCCCCGCTAGCGGGGGGGGGCATTACCGATGAAGGCTGGAGCTTACTCGCTGGCCTTGGAGTAGAGCTTGCCGCCCTGGGCGCGGTACTTTTCACCCATGGCGTCCATACCGGCAAGGATCTCCTCGGGGCTTAGGACGTTGGCGGACACGACGGTGTCGTCGGTGACCGGGTTCGCCGGGGTCTCGACGCCCTCCGGGATCTTGCCGGTGACGGCGTCCGCGACAATCTGCTGCTGGGCGGCCTCGCCGCCGAACGCCTTGCGGATGTTCTGCGAGATGGCCATCGAGCAGAACTTCGGGCCGCACATCGAGCAGAAGTGCGCCATCTTGGCCGGCTCGGCGGGCAGCGTGTCGTCGTGGAAGGCGATGGCGGTATCCGGATCGTAGCTCAGGTTGAACTGGTCGAGCCAGCGGAACTCGAAGCGGGCCTTCGAGATCGCGTTGTCGCGGTCCATTGCGTGCGGGTGGTGCTTGGCGATGTCGGCGGCGTGGCAGGCGATCTTGTAGGCGATCACGCCCTGCTTGACGTCATCCTTGTTCGGCAGGCCCAGGTGCTCCTTGGGCGTCACGTAGCACAGCATGGCGGTGCCGTAACGGCCGATTTCGGTGGCGCCGATGGCGGAGGTGATGTGGTCGTAGCCCGGCGCGGTGTCGGTCGTCAGCGGTCCCAGCGTGTAGAACGGGGCGCCGTGGCACACGGCCTTCTCCAGCTCGATGTTCATGCGCACCGTGTCGAAGGGCACGTGGCCCGGTCCCTCGATCATGACCTGCACGTCCTTGGCCCACGCGCGCTCGGTGAGCTCGCCCAGGGTCATCAGCTCGCTCAGCTGGGCCGCGTCGTTCGCGTCGGCCAGCGAGCCGGGGCGCAGACCATCGCCGAGCGAGAACGCCACGTCGTACTTGGCGAAGATGTCGCACAGTTCGTCGAAGTGCGTGTACAGGAAGCTCTCCTGATGGTGACGCAGGCACCAGTCGGCCATGATGGAACCACCACGGGAGACGATGCCGGTGACGCGGTTGGCGGTCAACGGCACGTAGCGAAGCAGCACGCCGGCGTGGATGGTCATGTAGTCCACGCCCTGCTCGCACTGCTCGATCACGGTGTCGCGGAACAGCTCCCAAGACAGCTTGGAGGCATCATCCTCGACCTTTTCGAGCGCCTGGTACATCGGCACGGTGCCGATCGGCACGGGGGAGTTGCGCAGGATCCACTCGCGGGTGGTGTGGATGTCGTTGCCGGTCGACAGATCCATCACGGTGTCGGCGCCCCACTTGGTGGCCCAGGTGAGCTTCTCCACTTCTTCATCGATGGAGGAGGTGACGGCCGAATTGCCCATGTTGGCGTTGAGCTTGGTGAGGAAGGCGGATCCGATGATCATCGGCTCGGCTTCGGGGTGGTTGATGTTGCAGGGCATCACGGCGCGGCCGGCGGCCAGCTCGGAGCGCACGAGCTCCACGTCGCAGTTCTCGCGGGTGGCGACGTACTGCATCTCCGGGGTGATGATGCCGTGACGGGCGTACCACATCTGGGTGATCGGGTGGTCCTTGGCACGCATCGGCTCATGCTTGCGTCCACGCCATTCCTTGGTGGCGCGGCCGCGCTTGATGGCGCGCTTGCCATCGTCCTCAAGGTTGCGGCGGCGGCCCTCGTAGTCCTCGATGTCGCCGCGGTCGCGGATCCAGTCGAGACGCAGGGGCTTCAAGCCTTCCTTCGGGTCGCACTTGGGGCCTTCGGTGTTGTAGTCGTGGAACGGCGGGTTCGGGCCCACGCCGGGCGTGTCGCTCAGCTTGATTTCGGTGTACGGCACTTCCAGGTCGTAGGAACCATACTGATAGGTGAACGGTACGGACTTGGTCTTGCGGATGTGCGCCTTGTCGCGCTGCTTGGAACCACGGGCGGCGATGTCCACGCGCTGCTGCTTGGCAAGCTTCTGGGCATCCTTGGCGTCCTTGGCGTTGGTGAACTTCTTCTCAGTGGCCTCGGAACCGGGCTTCGCGGCCCCTTCCTGAGCAGCCTGAGTGTCAGTAGCGGGGGTGTGGGTTACGACGCGCGGAGCGTAGCCGTGCTTCTTGTCGCCGCGGACGGCCTTCCAGCCTTCGACCATGGTGCGCGCGGCCTCTTCCGGGTTCTCGGCACCCGCGATGGCGGAGACCACGAACCAGCCAGCAGCCTTGGTATCGGCGAGCATGGCCATATCGGCTGCGGTCACGCCGCCGCCCACGACCACCGGGAATTCGCTGGCAACGCAGATGGTGTTGATCTGGGCGGCGTCCAGCGTCTTGCCGGAGCCGTCGTTGCCGCCCACGGAAGCCTCGGGCTTGGTGGTGGAGACGTGCAGAGGACCGGCGCCAATGTAGTCGATGCAGCCGTCGGGCAGCTCGTTGATGAGCCGAACGAGGCTTTCGGTCTCAGCCGACAGGCCCACGATGGCCTCGTCGCCGAGCAGGGCGCGGGCTTCGCGCGGCTCCATGTCGGTCTGGCCGATGTGCACACCGTCCACCTTGATGCCCTTGCGGCGGGCCTGCCACACCACGTCGGCACGGTCGTCGATCACAAAGGCCACGGAATCGGACTTCTCATTGTCCTCGATGATCTGCGCGATGTCGCGAGCCATGTCGGTCAGCTCAGAGGCATCGGCCTCCTTGGCGCGCAGTTGGATGAAGGTTGCGCCGCCGTGCAGAGCCTGATCCACCACGTCGGTCAGCGGACGGCCTTTGCAGTCCTCCGGCCCCACCACGAAGTACGCGGACAGGTCGAAGCTGTCGCGCATGGAGGCGTATGGGGTATTCATTACTCATTATTATTCCTGCTTTTGTTGTTTCTTGTGGAAGTCTTATTGGAAAAAACTGTTATGAGCTCCCTCATCAGAGGGAACTGAAACTACTGCACCAAAATCTCGGATTCCGCCACCTGTTCGGCGGTCACATTCCACAGCGCGTCAAGGAACGCAACTTGGAACGAGCCCGGTCCGTGCGAAGTTGTATCGGCCACCTCTCCCGCGCGGTTGTACAGCAGAGACGCGGACAGGGCGGCGGTCAACGGATCGGAGACCGCCAAATACGTGGCAGCCACGCCGCCCAGCGAGCAGCCGGCACCGGTGATCTTGGTCATCATCGCGCTGCCGCCCGGCAGTCGGTACACGGTTTCGCCATCGGTCACCAGATCGGCGATGCCGGACACGGCCACGGCGCAGCGGGTGGAAGCGTCATGGGAGGAATGCTTGGCGTGCTGTTCGGTCAGATACTGTGCCAGCGCCACCGCCGCGCCGGTTGCGGACTCCACGTCGTCGACGGATTCCACTCCGGCGGGGCGGTGCTCGGAAGCGTCCCCCACGGTTTCGGTATTGAGCCCCCCACATGTTCGCCAGCGCGATTACCTCGGATGCATTCGCGCGAATCATGGTCGGGGGAGCGGCCTTGAAGGCCTGAAG
>ENA-OQOA01000257-OQOA01000257.1-human-gut-metagenome-genome-assembly--contig:-NODE-257-length-25868-cov-5.548852_pt1 | contig 25868 bp, 26 predicted proteins | sample MGYA00242633_ERZ504888 | MGnify/ENA primary metagenome ERZ504888 (study PRJEB26092, sample SAMD00036372) | human gut metagenome | host: Homo sapiens | study: EMG produced TPA metagenomics assembly of...
TGATGTCCTTCGCGCCGGCGGTCATCAGCATCTTGATGATGGCCGTACCGGCAGCGCCGGGGCCGTTCAGGACGATGTGGACGTCCTCCATCTTCTTGCCCACCACGCGCAGGGCGTTGATGAGGGCGGCGGTCACGACGATGGCCGTGCCGTGCTGGTCATCGTGGAAGACGGGGATGTCCAGCTCACGCTCCAGGGTCTCTTCGATCTCAAAGCACTCGGGGCTCTTGATGTCCTCGAGGTTGATGCCGCCGAAGGTGGGGGCGATGGCCTTGCAGGCCGCGATGACGCTGGCCGCGTCGTGGGCGTCGATGCAGATGGGGAAAGCATCCACGCCGCCGAACTCCTTGAAGAGCACAGCCTTGCCCTCCATGACCGGCAGACCGGCCTCGGGGCCGATGTCGCCCAGCCCCAGCACAGCCGTGCCGTTGGAGACGACAGCCACCATATTGCTCTTGAAGGTGTACTTGTAGACGTCGTCGGGGTTTTCCCTGATCTTGCGGCAGGGTTCAGCGACACCGGGAGTGTAGGCGGTGGACAGGTCATCGCGGGTCTTGACCTCCACCTTGCTCACGATGCCCACCTTGCCGTGGTGCGTCTCGTGCATTTCCAGAGCTGCTTTGTTGAAATCCATGGGTTTATCCTCCTAACTTTTTCGCCGGGCATACTTAAAACATTATTATAATAATAGCAAAAGCTCCCCCGCTTTTCCATATCTTTTCCGCCTTTTCGCACTCTCCGGCCCCAAAAGTCCGACAAAGGGCGGGGAGAGTGTGGAAATTTTGCAAAAAACTTTTCTTTTTCATTTTTACCCGATATAATAGAGGTTGTTTTTCGAACCACCGGCAAAATACCGGTCTACCAACAGGAGGGAATTCTTTTGAAGCGTATTTTCACCAAGGCACTCTGCCTTGTCTGCGCCGGCGCTCTGGCGCTGAGCCTCGCTGCCTGCGGCGGCAAGGCCGACAGTGCTGCATCCAGCACGGCATCTTCTTCCGCACTCGGCAGCGCGTCCGACTACGACTACCAGAACTTCAACTACAGCGATGGTCTGGACGAGAAGGGCTACTGGGAGGGCATCCGCGCTCTGGACTATGTGACCCTGCCCGAAGACTTTGCATCCGTCGCCATCAAGCGCTCGGACGTCGAGCCCACCAGCGAGGAAGTGGAGGAGCAGATCAGCGATCTGCTGAGCCAGTATTCCTCCACCGAGCACATCACCGACCGCGCTGCCGCCGACGGCGACACCGTGAACATCAACTATGTCGGCTCTGTGAACAACGTGGAGTTCACCGGCGGCAGCGCCGAGAACTACGATCTGACGCTGGGCAGCGGCACTTTCATCGACGGCTTTGAAGACCAGATCATCGGCCACAAGCCCGGCGAGACCTTCGACGTCAACGTCACCTTCCCCGACGGCTACAGCGACTCCACCGACGCCAGCGGCAATGCTGTGAAGCTCAGCGGCCAGAAAGCCGTCTTCACCGTGACCCTCAACTACATCAGCGAGAGCGTCCTGCCCGAGCTCACCGACAGCTGGGTGGCCGACACCTTCGGCACCCCCAACAACATCTACACCGTGGAGGCCCTGCGCGCCTACTATCAGGAGCAGCTCTACACCTCGAACCTGAACACCGCCGTCATGGACTACCTGCTGGAAAACTCCACCTTCAAGTCCATCCCTCAGCAGGTGATGGATTATCAGGTCAACCAGTGCCTGAACTACTACAGCACGCTGGCGGGCTACTACGGCTATGACCTCGACGGCCTCGTCCAGAATCTGCTGGGCTACGAGAGCACCGACGATATGCTGGCCCATCTCGAGAGCAGTCTGGAAGACTACTCCAAGGAAGCTCTGCTCTATCAGGCCGTGGCTGAGTCGCTGGACATCACCCCCACGCAGGAGCAGCTGGACGCCTACTCCGATTATAAGGACACCTACGGCCAGAACTACTGCACCATGGTGGCCCTGATGGACGCTGTCACCAGCACACTGACCAGCGGTGCTGTCGTTTCCTGATCCGATCCGCACAAAAGAAAATCCCTGCCGATGGCAGGGATTTTCTTTTGCTCATCCTTCAGATAACGTAGTCGTTGCCTGCCTCATCGGGTGCGGCGAGGTCGGCAAGGGTGATCTTGCCAAAGTAGTCCTCAATGAGGTCATCAAGGCCCTTCCACATCTCATACGTGCGGCAGCTGCTCATCCGGGGGCAGGGAGCCGCGCCCTGTGCAAGACAGCTCACCGGTGCAAGGCTCCCCTCGGTGAGGGTCAGGATCTCGCCCACGGTGTACTGGTCGGGCTCGCGGGTCAGACGATAGCCGCCGCCCTTGCCGCGCAGGCCCTCGAGGAAGCCGTTCTGCACCAGAACCTTGAGGATGTTTTCGAGGTATTTTTCGGAGATCTCCTGCCGGGCGGCGACCTCTTTCAGCGGGACATATTTTTCAGAGCGGTGCTCAGCCAAATCTATCATCACACGCAGCGCATAGCGCCCTTTGGTGGAAACGATCATAGACATTCCTTTCTCTTCTTTCCTGTTATGATTGTGATGCAGCCGGGTCAGCTGCGGAACACGCTTCCGTTCATTTTAACCTATTATACAACAGGGTTTATAACTTTTCAATCGGAAATTTTCGATTTTCCATTGACAACCGCCCCAAAGGAAGCTATAATACAGCCAAACCCACAAACCACATTGGTTTAACGGGAGTATGAGGGACATCGAGACGACACCGGCTATCTCCGGTGCAGCCGGGCGCATCGCCCGCAATCGGGAGGTTTACTATTATGAGCAAGATCTATACTTCCGCAGATCAGCTGATCGGTCACACCCCGCTGCTGGAGCTGACCCATATCGAGAAGGATGCAGACCTTTCTGCCAAGCTTCTGGCAAAGCTGGAATACTTCAACCCCGCCGGTTCCGTCAAGGACCGTATCGCCAAGGCCATGATCGATGACGCCGAGGCTTCCGGCAAGCTCAAGCCCGGCTCCGTCATCATCGAGCCCACCTCCGGCAACACCGGCATCGGTCTGGCTGCCGTGGCAGCTGCCAAGGGCTACCGCATCATCATCGTGATGCCCGAGACCATGAGCGTCGAGCGCCGCCAGCTGATGAAGGCTTACGGCGCAGAGCTGGTGCTGAGCGAGGGTGCCAAGGGCATGAAGGGCGCTATCGCCAAGGCCGACGAGCTGGCAAGAGAGATCCCCAACTCCTTCATCCCCGGCCAGTTCGTCAACCCGGCCAACCCCAAGGCGCACATCGCCACCACCGGCCCCGAGATCTGGGACGACACCGACGGCAAGGTTGACATCTTTGTGGCCGGCGTCGGCACCGGCGGCACCATCACCGGTGTGGGCCAGTACCTCAAGAGTAAGGATCCCGGCGTCAAGGTCGTGGCCGTTGAGCCCGCTACCTCTCCTGTCCTGAGCAAGGGCACCGCCGGTGCCCACAAGATCCAGGGCATCGGCGCAGGCTTCGTCCCCGACGTGCTGGACACCAGGGTCTACGATGAGATCATCACCGTCGAAAATGACGACGCCTTTGCCACCGGCCGCCTGATCGGCCACAAGGAAGGCGTTCTGGTGGGCATCTCCTCCGGTGCTGCGGTCTGGGCTGCCATCCAGCTGGCAAAGCGCCCCGAGAACGCAGGCAAGAACATCGTCGTCCTGCTGCCCGACACCGGCGACCGTTATCTGTCCACCCCGCTGTTTGCTGAATGATCCTCTCATTCCTTCCGCCCCTGCTGCGGCTTTCCGCCCGGCAGGGGCCTTTTGTTTGCCTTCGTGAGACGATATGGTGTGATTTTTTGCATTTTTGCAAACTTTTTGTGAATCTGAGGTTCTTCCGGGTTTTGCCTATTGACATTGCAGCGTGTTTGGAGTATATTTTTAGCAGTCGATGAGCTAGAGTGCTAAAACAACATTCCGGCCCACCGCCTGAATCTCAACTTCCGGTACGAATGGAGGCTTGACTTTATGAATACCAATCAATATACCCAGAAGACCCTTGAGGCTCTGCAGGCAGCCCAGCAGCTGGCCGTGGAGTATCAGCATAATGCACTGGAGCCGGAGCATCTGCTCCACGCTCTGGCGACACAGGAGCAGGGCCTGATCCCCCAGCTGCTCCAGAAACTGAATGTGGACGCAGGCAGCTTCTCCGCCGCTGTGGCCGAAAAGCTTTCCGCAATGCCCCGGGTATCCGGCTCTGGCCGTGACCCCGACAAGGTCTATATCTCGCAGGCCACCGACAAGGTGCTGAGCGCCGCCGCCCGCGAGGCCAAGGCCATGAAGGACGACTACGTCAGCGTCGAGCACGTCTTCCTCGCCCTGCTGGACGAGCAGACCCAGAACACCTCCGAGCTGTTCCGCGCCTTTGGCATCACGAAGGATAAGTTCTTACAGCAGCTCACCGCCGTGCGCGGCAACCAGCGGGTGACCAACGACAACCCCGAGGACACCTACAATGCCCTGCAGAAGTATGGTCAGGACCTCGTTGACCTGGCCCGCAAGCAGAAGCTGGACCCCGTCATTGGCCGTGACCAGGAAATTCGAAATGTCATCCGCATCCTGTCCCGTAAGACGAAGAACAACCCCTGCCTCATCGGTGAGCCGGGCGTCGGTAAGACCGCCATCGCCGAGGGTCTGGCCCAGCGGATCGTCCGGGGCGATGTGCCGGAGAACCTGAAAGACCGCACTGTGTTCAGCTTGGACATGGGTGCTCTGGTGGCTGGCGCAAAGTACCGCGGCGAGTTCGAGGAGCGTCTGAAGAGCGTCCTGAATGAGGTGAAGAAGAGCGAGGGCAAGATCATCCTCTTCATTGATGAGCTGCACACCATCGTGGGTGCCGGCAAGACCGACGGCGCAATGGACGCCGGCAATCTGCTGAAACCCATGCTGGCCCGCGGCGAACTGCACTGCATTGGCGCGACCACGCTGGACGAGTACCGCCAGTATATCGAGAAAGACCCCGCTCTGGAGCGCCGCTTCCAGCCGGTGCAGGTGGATGAGCCTACCGTGGAAGACACCATCTCCATCCTGCGCGGCCTGAAAGAGCGGTACGAGGTGTTCCACGGCGTGAAGATCAGCGATAATGCACTGATCGCCGCCGCCACCCTCTCTGACCGCTATATCACCGACCGCTTCCTCCCTGATAAGGCCATTGACCTGGTGGATGAAGCCTGCGCCATGATAAAGACCGAGATGGACAGTATGCCCAGCGAGATGGACGACCTCGCCCACCGCATCACCCAGCTGCAGATCGAGCAGGTCAGCCTGAAAAAGGAGACCGACGCTCTGAGCCAGAGCCGTCTGCGCGACCTCGAAAAAGAGCTGGCCGAGCTGCAGGATAAGTTCCACAGCATGAAGGCAAAGTGGGAGAACGAGAAGAATGCCATCGGCAAGGTGCAGTCTCTGCGCGAGCAGATCGAGCAGACCAACGCCGCCATCGAAAAGGCACAGCGCGAATACGATCTGAACAAGGCCGCTGAGCTGAAATACGGCAAGCTGCCTCAGCTGCAGAAACAGCTGGAAGAAGAAGAGAAGATCGCCGCCGCCAAGAAGGAAGACAGCCTGCTGCGCGACCGTGTGACCGACGAGGAGATCGCCCGCATCGTGGCCCGCTGGACCGGCATCCCCGTGGAGAAGCTGGTGGAGGGTGAGCGCGAGAAGCTGCTGCATCTGGACGATGTGCTCCACAAGAGAGTCATCGGCCAGGATGAGGCCGTCACCAAGGTGAGCGAAGCCATCCTGCGCAGCCGCGCCGGCATCGCAAACCCCAACGCCCCATCGGCAGCTTCCTCTTCCTCGGCCCCACCGGCGTCGGCAAGACCGAGCTGGCAAAAGCTCTGGCACAGGCTCTGTTCGACGACGAGCGGAACATGGTGCGTATCGACATGACCGAGTATATGGAGAAGTTCAGCGTCAGCCGCCTGATCGGCGCGCCTCCGGGATACGTCGGTTATGAAGAGGGCGGCCAGCTGACCGAGGCCGTCCGCCGCAAACCCTACAGCGTCGTGCTGTTCGATGAGGTGGAAAAGGCTCACCCCGACGTCTTCAACATCCTGCTGCAGGTGCTGGACGATGGCCGCATCACCGACAGTCAGGGCCGCACGGTGGACTTCAAGAACACCGTCATCATCCTGACCTCCAACCTCGGCAGTGACATCATCCTGAACGATCTGGAGCAGCGCCGCGCCGAGGGCTCCAACGAGCTGAGCGAGGATGCCCGCAAGCAGATCGATCTGCTGCTGAAGAGCAAATTCCGTCCCGAGTTCCTGAACCGTCTGGACGAGATCGTCTACTACAAGAGCCTCACCAAGGACGAGACCCGCAAGATCGTGGACCTGCAGCTCGAAGATCTGCGCAAGCGGATGGACGAGGGCAAGCACCTCAAGCTGGACGTCACCACGGCAGCCAAGGACTTCATCATTGATTCCTCTTATGACAGCGTCTACGGCGCACGTCCCATCAAGCGGTTCATCCAGAGCCGTGTGGAGACCCTCATCGCCAAGGCCATCATTCAGGGCAGCTACACCGAGGGCGCGACCCTGACGGTGGACTACGACGGCACGGGCCTTGTGCTCCGCTGAAAACCGCAAACTTTTTACCTATTTTATCCCTCCTCCTGACAGGAACGCTTGCACCGGCGGGTGGAATATGATATTATAGGCGTTGAACAAAGTGCTTTTCATCGTCGAAGGCAACGGTGGAAAGCACTTTTTGGTTAACATATTATTATAAGAAAGTAGAGTTGATCAACCTTTATTATGGACGATGGCAGTATAACGCTCTTGGTGGCGCTGATCGTTTTGATCGCGTTTTCCGCATTCTTCTCCGCCTCCGAGACCGCATTTTCTTCCCTGAACCAGATACGCCTGAAAAGCCGCGCTGAGGAAGGCGACACTTCCGCCGCCCGGGTGCTGGCGATGGCCGAGAAGTACGACAAGCTTCTCTCCTCCATCCTCATCGGCAACAACATCGTGAATATCGCCGCCGCTTCCATCGGCACCGTCCTCTTTACCAAGTGGCTGGGTGCAGAGCGGGGCGCCACCACCTCCACCATCGTGCTGACGGTAGTCGTCCTCATCTTCGGCGAAGTGACCCCCAAGACCCTCGCCAAGGAGATGCCCGAGACCATCGCTACCGCCGTCTCGCCGGTGCTGAGTCTGCTCCTGACCCTCTTCACCCCGCTGACCTGGCTGTTCAGCCAGTGGAAGAAGCTGCTGGGACGCTTCGTCCACAGCAGCGAGAGCGACGCCATCACCGAAGGTGAGCTCATCACCATGGTGAGCGAGGCTGAGAACGACGGCGAGCTCACCGACCGGGAAAGCCAGCTCATCCGCAGCGCCATCGAGTTCGATGACGTGGAGGTGGAAGAGATCCTGACGCCCCGCGTAGACGTGGTGGCCGTAGAGGACGATATTTCGCTGGAAGAGCTTGCGCAGACCTTCGCAGAATCCGGCTATTCCCGTCTGCCCGTCTATCACGACACCGTTGACAACATCATCGGCGTCGTCCACGAGAAGGATTTCTACATCGCCCGTCTGAAAAAGACCGTCACGATGGAAGACCTCATCGCCCCCACCCTCTACACCACCGGCTCCACCCAGATCTCCCAGCTGCTGCGCACCCTGCGGGAGCAGCACCATCACATGGCAGTCGTCGTGGACGAATACGGCGGCACCGAGGGCATCATCACCCTCGAGGACATTCTGGAAGAGCTTGTGGGCGAGATCTGGGACGAACACGACGAGGCCACCGAGGACTTCCGCCAGCAGTCGGACGGCAGCTGGCTCGTGTCCGGCTCCGCCAGCGTGGACGACCTTTACGAGACGCTGGGCCTGCCCGAGGATGAAGACATCGACTCCAACACCGTAAACGGCCTTGTACAGGAAAAGACCCACCATCTGCCCAAGGTGGGCGACCATTTCCAGCTGAACGACTACGAGGGCGTCGTGACCCGCACGGCCCGCCGCCGCGTCACCGAAGTCCGGTTCACCCACACCGCACCTGCCCCGCAGGACGACGAAAAGGACAAAGACAAGCGCTTTTCCCGTCTGGCGCAGCGCACCGAGGGCCGATAACACTCTATAACACACAAAAAAAATCCTCTCCCCGATGGGAGAGGATTTTTTTGATCCAGCGATTACTGCTTTTTCCAGCGGCGCATGATGCCCATGCCCAGCGCATAGGGGCCGGTATGGACCGCGATGGTGCAGCCGATCTGCAGCAGGCCCACCTCGCACTGTGCGGCGGGGTACTTGGCACGCAGGGCAGCGCGGGTCTGCATCCAGAGCCGTTTGCCCTCTTCTTCATCGTAGCCGTAGCCCACGATGATGCGGTAGTCGTCGGGCGTGCCGCCGTTGGCGTCCAGATAGTTCATCAGCTGCTCAAGGGCCTTCTCGAAGCTCTTCTGACGGCCCCGGGCCACACCGCCCGAGAAGATCTCGCCGTCCTTGAAGAGGATCATGGGCTTGATGCCCAGGAAGTTCGCCGCCCGGCCAGAGACTTTGCCGATGCGTCCGCCCTTGATGAGGTAATCGAGGTTGCCCACCGTGAAGAAGATGTTGTTGGTGGATTTTTCCGCTTCCAGCCAGGTCACCGCCTCGTCCAGCGTGCAGCCTGCGTCGCGGATGGCCACGGCATTCTCCACCATAGTCGCCTCAGTGACAGTAGCCGCTGCCGAGTCCATCACCTCGATCTTCGCGTCGGGGTAGTCCTCGAGCACCAGCTCCCGGGCGTTGCGGGCGCTGCCCACGCAGCCGCTCATCCTGCCGGTGAAGCAGAGGCAGAGGGTGGGGCGGCCGGCCTCAGCCTGACGGCGGAACACCTCCTCGAAATCCTCGATGGAGGCAAGGCTGGTCTTGGGGTAGGCAGAGGGGTTGTCCACCATGAACTGGTAGAAATCCCGCACAGCGATCTCCTTGCCCTCCTTGCGGTAGTGCTCACCGTCCAGCGAAACATAGAACGGCACGATCTCCACACCCATCTTCTGCGCCATTTCCGGCGTAAAGTCACAGGCGCTGTCGGCGATGATGTCAAACATTAGCGGCATCCTTCTTTCCGGTGAATTCAGGGTTTAGACCACGTGGTGGATGTATGCCTCACGCTCTGCGCCCACAGAGATATAGGTGATCTTGCAGCCCACGGCCTTTTCCAGATACTCGATGTAGTTCTGGGCCTCCTTGGGCAGGTCTTCCCACTTGCGGGCGGCGGTGATGTCGCAGTGCCAGCCGGGCAGATACTCCACCACCGGCTGTGCGGTGTCCAGAGCCTCGCCCATGGGGAAGCGGGTGGTGGTGGTGCCGTCGCTCAGCTTGTAAGCAGTGACCATGGGGATCTTCTCCATGTAGTCCAGCACGTCCAGCAGGGTCAGGGCGACCTCGTCGCAGCCCTGGCAGAAGACGCCGTAGCGGCTTGCCACCAGGTCGATGGGGCCGACGCGGCGGGGACGGCCGGTGGCAGCGCCGTACTCGTGGCCGGCCTCACGCAGAGCGTGCTTCTCTTCCTCGGTCATGGCCAGCTCAGTGACAAAGGGGCCGTCGCCGACGCAGGAGGAATAAGCCTTCATGACGCCGACGGAGTTGGTCAGCTTGTGGCCCGGGATGCCTGCGCCGATGGGGGCGTAAGCGCCGATGGTGTTGGAGGAAGTGGTGTAGGGGTAGATGCCGAAGTCGATGTCGCGCAGAGCGCCCAGCTGGGCCTCGAACAGTACCTTCTTGCCGGCGGCATCGGCGTCAGCCAGATACTGGCCCACGTCGCAGATGTAGTCCTTGAAGATGGCGGCATACTTCTCCAGCCATGCCCACATCTCATCCACGCTGATGGGAGCGGCGTTGTAGCTGCCCTCCATGACGAGGTTCTTGGAGTCCACCATGGTGACCAGGCGCTTCTTGACGGAGTCGTCCAGATGCAGCAGGTCGCCCATGCGGAGGGTCTTCTTCATGTACTTGTCACCGTAAGTGTAGGCAATGCCGCGCTTGGTGGAGCCGAACTGTGCGCCGGTCTTGGACAGACGTGCCTCTTCCAGACCGTCCTGATCGACATGGTAGGGCATGGTGATGGTGGCGCGGTCAGAGATCTTCAGGTTGGCAGGGGTGATGGAGATACCCTGCTCGCGCAGCTTGTTGATCTCACCGTCCAGATGGTGGGGGTCGATGACCATACCGTTGCCCATCACGCAGACAACATCGGGACGGAGGATACCGGAGGGCAGCAGGTTCAGCACGAACTTGCCCCGCTCGTTCTTGACGGTATGACCAGCATTGTTGCCGCCCTGATAGCGTGCAACAATATCGTACTCCTGGCTGATCAGGTCGACCATGCGGCCCTTGCCCTCATCGCCCCAGTTGATACCCGTAATTGCAGTAAGCATAATAAATGACCTCTTTATTGTTTTTCAAAAGGCGGCCTTTTCCGCGCACCCTGCCCGGGATACGCCGCCTTGGGAAACTTGTTTTCTGCCGCGCGGCTCCTGCCGGAGCACACAACAGCTCGAGTATAAGTATAGCACTCTTTCGCCCACAAAAAAGAGGAAAAAGCGGTTTTGTACGACTTTTTCCTCCCGGTTCAGTTCTTTTTGCTCACTCTGTGGATGGTGCCGTCCGGCTCCTTGATGGAGGTGCGCTCCAGCTGGGCGCGAAGGCTGGACTTCATGTCCTCGATATACTCCTTGCGCAGAGCCTGTTGCTCGGCTTTTTCGGCCTCCGTCAGGCCGGTGGTCTTGCTCTTGTGTGCCAGCTCGTTGATGCGGGCTATCTTTTCTTTGGTCATCGAAGTTTTCCTCCGTTTTGGATATGTTTGTGATATAATAGAGCAAAAGGCTCTCCCTTTGGGAGAGCTGGCGCGTAAGCGCCTGAGAGGGCAAGGATGCTGACGTAGACGAATGCATCTTGCGGATAGCCTCGCCCTGACAAAGAACCTGCTTATCGCTATGCAGCGGCTTTATCGTCCCGCGCTTGCCCTCTCCGTCACCTGCGGTGACACCTCTCCCAAAGGGAGAGGCTTAACGCTCTATCCAATCGCTACATCTCAGTATAGCAAAGGACTTTTCTTATGTCAAACCAACTCAATTTTTCACAGCAGATGGACGAAGTGTTGAAAACTCTGGGCGACACCCGCCCCCGGCTGCTGCTCCATGCCTGCTGCGGCCCCTGTTCCAGCGCCGTGCTGGAGCGGCTGTGCCGGTATTTCGACATCACCGTGCTCTACTACAACCCCAACACATGGCCCGCCGAAGAATACCACCGCCGGGGCGAAGAGCTGGAGCGCTTCGTCGCCGCCGCCCACCCGCTGGGGGTGACAGTGGTGGAAGACCGGTACGACCCGCAGGAGTTCTACTCCGCTGTCGCGGGCCTCGAGAACGAGCCGGAGCGCGGCAGTCGCTGCACGGTCTGCTATCGGCTGCGGATGCGCCGTGCGGCCCAGTATGCCGCCGAGCACGGCTTCGACTGGTTCACCACCACCCTCTCCATCAGCCCCCACAAGGACGCCAAGCGCATCAATGCCATCGGGCAGGAGCTGGAGCAGGAGTTCGGCGTGAAGCACCTGCCCTCCGACTTCAAAAAGCAGAACGGCTATCTGCGCTCGTTGCAGCTCTCGGAGGAATACGGCCTCTACCGGCAGGACTACTGCGGCTGTGAGTTCAGCGCAAAAGCCAGAGGAATAGAGTAAACGAAAGGCCGCTGCATTCGCAGCGGCCTTTCGTTTACTCTTTATTCCTCCGGAAGCTTTGCCACGAGGATCGCAAAGATGACCAGACCCACGCAGGGAACGATGTTGGTCATCATACCGGCGGCAAGACCGGCGCTTTCGGCCACGACGCCGATGACCCAGGGCATCAGGATCGCGCCGCTGGCCGCCACCGGCAGCATGATGCCCATGCTGGTCACGCTGGTCATACGGCCTGCGCTGGCCACAGCGGTGGGGTTCATGCCCGCCATCGCAAAGGCAAAAGCGAACAGCAGCACGATGGCCGCGCCCTGACTGCGGGCCTGCACCAGCAGGATGTAGAAGATGGTGCAGCTCACGCCCATGACCACCATGGCCTTGCGGGGCTGCTTGAAGGGGAACACGAAGGCGATGAGCAGACGTGCCACGAGGGTCGCGCCCCACATAACGGTGACGGTATAGGCCGCCAGTGCGCCTGCGATGATGCCGCTGCCCTTGAAGTAGGTGACCATCCAGCCGGTGACGCTCTGCTCAGCGGCGTTCTGGCAGAAGAGCAGGCCGGTCAACAGCCAGAAGCGGGTGGATCTGAGGAAGCTCCAATCGGTGACTTCCTTCTTGCCCGCGCCCTTGCCCGCAAAGGGAGTCCCCATGTACACCAGCCAGAGCAGCAGACCCAGCACAGCCAGCACCAGCACAGCGAAGGAGCCGCTCACCCTGCCTGCCGCCGCGATGAAGAAGGGGCAGAGCAGTGCGCCGCAGGCATAGCAGCTGTGCATCAGGTTCATGCCCCGGGTGCGGTCAGCGGAGTTGTCGCTGACGAGGATGGTGCAGGTGTTGATGACACTGCCCTTGGCGATGCCCACGAGGAAGAAGCCCAGCGCCAGCACAGCCACCGCGCCGCTGAGGCCCATCATGGCGTAGCCCAGCGCATAGCCGATGGTCAGCAGCAGGATGCTGGGCTTCATGCCCAGCTTGCCGGGCAGCATGGCGATGAGGAAGCCTGCCAGCAGGTTGCCGATGCTCATGAGAGACAGCAGGGTTCCGGTCATGCCGTAGGCGAAGCCATACTGCTCCTGCAATAAACTGACCACCACGCCGCTGGAAATGGCGCAGATGCCGCTGAAAAAGAAGGTGATGAAGCCCACGTTCCGCAGGCGGGTGTTCTTTTGTTCCATATGATTCCTCTTTCCGTTTTTCCTTTTCCGTCCGCGCCTTGCCGTAAGCGCGTTGTATCCTATCCCATTATAGCTTTCTGCTGCCGGAGTTTCAACCTCTCCGTCACGCCTGCGGCGTGCCACCTCCCCTACTCGAGGGGAGGCTTTGGCATTCCGTAAAGCCTTATCTCTTCGCCAGAGGCTCCCCTACAAGGGGAGCTGTCGAGGAGCTTGCGACGAGACTGAGAGGTTGGACGAAGGAGAACCCGACCTTTTGGCAGCTCTTCTGCACAAAAAGAGGGCCGGACAGTTGTCCGGCCCTCTTTGAGGTCAGTGCTTATTCCGCCTTGGTCTCGGGCTTTGCCTCAGCCTTAGCCTCCGGCTTTGCAGCGGGAGCAGCAGCCGGTGCGGCGGGCTTTGCAGCGGGAGCAGCAGGCTTCACCACGGGCTTCGGGGGATACGGATCGTCCTTCAGGGGAAGAGAATGATCTTCTTCGGGCACTTCTGGGCGCACATACCGCAGCCCTTGCACTTGTCGTAGTCCACGCGGGCCACGCCGTCAACGACATGGATGGCGTCGAACTTACAGGTGCGCTCACACATACCGCAGGCGATGCAGCTGGTGGTGCAGAGCTTGTTGGCGACAGCGCCCTTATCCTGTTGGAGCACATAACGACGGGCTTGCGGGGGCCGCCGGCGTCGATCATGATCACCTGCTTGGGGCAGATGTTGGCGCAGGCACCACAGCCGGTACACTTGTCCTTGTCCACCTTGGCAACACCGTCCACGATGTGGATGGCGTCGAACTTACAGACCTTGGTGCAGTCACCCAGACCGATGCAGGCGAAGGAGCAGGTCTTGGGGCCGCCGTAGAGGGCAGCAGCAGCGGCGCAGGTCTGGATGCCCTTGTAGTCGTAAGCGGGCTTGCAGTGCTCGGAGCTGCCCTGGCACTGGACCACGGCCTTCTTCTCCACAGCGCTTGCCTCACCGCCCATGATCTTGGCGATGGCAGCAGCAGCCTTGGGGCCGCCGGGAGCGCACTTGTCGCAAGGCACGCCGTCCATGACGACAGCCTTTGCGTAGTCGGCACAGCCTGCGTAGCCGCAGCCGCCGCAGTTTGCGCCGGCCAGACAGCCGGCAACTTCTTCGATACGGGGGTCTTCCTCAACTGCCATGAACTTGGCAGCGGCGACCAGAATGATTGCGCCGACAGCACCGACGATGGTGCAGAGGATAACAGCAGATGCGATATTCATAATCCTGTTCCTCCTTTACAGCGTCACGTTAAACAGATTCTCAACGATGCCGCCAAAGCCCATGAAGGACAGGCTGGTGATCGCTGCGGCCAGCAGAGTGATGGGCAGGCCCTTGAAGGGAGCCGGGGGATCACAGGCCTCCACGCGCTTGCGCACGCCGCTGAACATGACCATAGCCAGCATGAAGCCGACGCCTGCGCCGATGGCGCAGACCAGAGCCTCGATGTAGGCAGCGCCGAAGCCCAGAGCCTCGACGTCTGCGCCGTAGTCATCGACGACCAGAATGGTGACAGCCAGAACGCAGCAGTTGGTGGTGATCAGGGGCAGGTAGACGCCCAGAGAGTTGTACAGGGCAACGACATACTTCTTCAGGAAGATCTCGATGAACTGCACCAGAACTGCAATGACCAGAATGAACACGATGGTCTGCAGATAGCTCAGACCGGCGGGGTTCAGAACAAAGATCTGCAGCGGGAAGGTCACAGCCGTAGCCATGAACATGACGAAGATGACAGCGCCGGACATACCCACAGCGGAGTCAAGCTTCTTGGAAACGCCCAGGAACGGGCAGATGCCATAGAACTTCACCAGCACGTAGTTGTTGACAAGGATCATGCTGAAGAAGATAGCAGCGAGTTTGACGAGCATCTTATTAGCCCTCCTTCTTCAGATTGTCGATGTCGCAGCAGCTCTTGCGCTCGATGCGCGCATCCAGCTTGCCTTCCAGCCAGACACAGCCGGCCATCAGGACGCCGTAGCAGAAGAATGCGCCGGGAGCCTGAGTCATGATGCTGATGCGGGCGATGCTGTCGGGCAGGACCTGGAAGCCCAGCCAAGTGCCGCTGCCCAGCACCTCGCGGATGGTAGCCATCAGCACGACGGTGAGGGTGTAGCCGATGCCCATGCCGACGCCGTCCAGTGCAGAATCGACCACGTTGTCTTGCAGGCGAACATCTCGGCACGGCCAAGGATGATGCAGTTGACGACGATCAGGGGCAGGAAGACGCCCAGTGCGGTGTACAGGCTGTCCATGTAGGCGTGCATGACCATCTGGACGATGGTGACGAAGCCTGCGATGATGACGATGTAGCAGGGCAGATGGACCTTTGCGGGGATCACGTTGCGCAGCAGCGAGATCAGGATGTTGGAGCAGACCAGCACGAAGGTGAAGGCTGCGCCCATGCCCAGTGCGCTGGAGACTGCCGTGGTAACTGCCAGGCAGGAGCAGGTGCCCAGGACCAGACGCAGAACGGGGTTCTCTTTGATGATGCCGTTGGTAAGGATGCTTACCTTGGACTTGTTTTCAGATGCCATTTCTTACCAACCTCCTTTATGCCAGCTCGTTGTAGCAGTTGACGCAGTCGTTGATGGCGGCGAACAGTGCCTTAGAGGAAATGGTCGCGCCGCTGTATGCGTCAAAACCGCCCTGACCGATGGCGATATTCTGGGTGCCGTCCATGCCGTTGAACTGGGCAAGGAAGGTGTCGGTTGCGACATTGGAGCCGATGCCCTTGGTCTGAGTGGAAGCGTCCACCCAGATGCCGGTGACGGTGCCGTTGGTGTCGTAGCCCATGATGACGGTGAGGATGCCGCCGTCGAAGCCCTTCTCCTCAGCCTTGATGGCGATGCTGCCATCCTCGGCCTTGACGACGCCGGTGACGTTCTCGGTGGTGAAACCGGTCACTTCTTCCAGCGTCTTGGCGTCAGAAACGGTGGGCATGACGTCCACGTAAGCTGCCAGAGTGGCGGCCTTCTGGTTTTCTTCGATGATAGGCGCAGTAAAGGAGTTGACCAGGGCCAGCAGGAAGCTGACCACCAGTGCGATGACGCTCAGCACGACTACCGGCTTTACCGTGCTTTCCCAAGTAGACTTATTCATTTGCCAGCAGCCTCCTTCTTAGCAGGTTTGACATAGCCATACGGCGTCTGGCGGGTCAAGTCATTGATGTACGGGACCCACAGGTTCATGAACAGCAGTGCGAAGGACACACCCTCGGTGTAGCTGCCCCAGTAACGGATGGCGAAGGTGACGATGCCCAGAGCCACGCCGTAGATCAGCTTGCCCTTCAGGGTGAAGGGGCTGGTGACGTAGTCGGTGGCCATGAACACAGCGCCGAACAGCAGGCCGCCGCTCAGCACAGCCACCAGTGCAGCGTGGACGCTGTGGGTGGCGATGAGGTAGAACACGAACATGCTGCCAACGTAAGCGGCAGGGATGGCGATGCTGATGGTCTTGGTGACCACGAGGTAGATCAGGCCCAGCACGATGGCCAGAGCGCAGGTCTCACCCAGAACGCCGCCGTGGACGCCCATGAAGAGGTCCAGCAGGCTCAGTTTGTTGGGGTCAGCCACAGCCAGAGGAGTAGCGGAGGACAGCTGATCGACCGCTGCATCCGGGAACACCCAGTTGTTCATCGCGCCGGCAAAGCTGACGAACAGCACGATACGGCCCACCAGAGCGGGGTTCGCAAAGTTCATGCCGATGCCGCCGAACAGCTGCTTGACCACGATGATGGCCACGAAGTCGCCGATGAGCAGCTCACCGATGGGCATGCCCACAGGCACGTTCATGGCGAGGATGATGCCGGTGACGACGGCGGACAGATCGCTGATGGGGTTTGCCTTCTTCAGCAGCTTGCAGTACAGCCACTCGAAAGCCACGCAGGCCACGACGGACACTGCGGTGACCAGCAGAGCACGCAGACCAAAGATAATGGCAGAGGCCACGACGCACGGGGTCAGAGCCACGATCACGTTGGCCATCAGGCCGGCGGTCGTCTCCTCAGAGCGCAGGTGCGGGGAGGCCGAAACAATAAGCTTCGTATCCATTACTTATTGCCTCCTTTTTTGATTTCACCGAGATAGAATGCCTTGGCCAGACCCATCATCTGGGTGCAGGGACGCTTGGCCGGGCAGACGAAGGTGCAGGAGCCGCAGTTGAAGCAGTAGTCAACGTGCAGCTTGCCCAGCTCCTGGACGTCGCGGGCAGCGTAAGCCTGGTTGACCTCCACGGGCTCCAGACCCATGGGGCAGTACTCGACGCAGCGGCCGCAGCGGATGCAGGGGTTGACCTGCGGGGGCTGTGCGGTCGCTTCGCTCAGCATGATAAGGCCGGAGGTGGTCTTGGTGGTGGGGTAGCTCAGGTCACGCACAGCGGGACCCATCATAGCGCCGCCGGCCACGACCTTGCCCAGAGTGACGCCGCCCTTGAGGCCGGCAGTGTTCAGGACATCCTCGTAGGAAGTACCCACGGGGACGATGAGGTTCTGGGGCTTCTCGCAGGCATCGCCGTCCACGGTGATGACGCGGCTGACCACCGGCATACCGGTAGCCAGATACTTGCCGAGGCTGGACACGCTGGTCACGTTCATGACGATGGCGCCGGCAGCGGCGGGCAGGCCGCCGTGCGGGACCTCGCGGCCCAGGCACTTCTCAATGAGGATGAGCTCTGCACCGGTGCCGTAGACGCTGGGCAGGGGCTTCACCTCAATGGCGGGCTTGTCCTTCGTCTTCTGGCACAGCAGGTCGATGCACTCGGGCTTGTTGTTCTCGATGCCGATGACACACTTCGGGATGCCGGTGTACTTCAGCACAGCCTCGATGCCGCGGACGATGTCGTCTGCGCAGTTCAGCATCTCCTGGGTGTCGCTGGTCAGCCAGACTTCACACTCGGAGGCGTTGATGAGCAGGGTATCCACGGGGTCCTTGGGCTGCAGCTTGACGTCAGTCGGGAAGCCTGCGCCGCCCAGACCCACCAGACCGCTCTCACGCACGGCGGCGAGGAAGCTGGCCTTATCGGTCACTTCGGGTGCCTTCACGGCGGGGTCTACGGTCTGCTTGCCATCGGTCTTGATGACCACAGAGTCGCACATCCGGCCATTGGACAGACGGAACGGTTCCACAGCCGCCACAGTACCCGAGACGCTGGAGTGGATATTTGCAGACACAAAGCCGCCAGCTTCACCGATCTTGGTACCGACGAACACCTCGTCGCCCTTCTTCACCAAAGCCTTGGCGGGAGCGCCGATATGCTGACTCATCAGGATGCGTACCTGCGCGGGCAGAGGCATCGGGACCGGTTTGCTTGCAGCAGTTGCCTTGTCATGCGGCGTATGCGCGCCAAGCGCCGCACGTTTCAGCTTGTTCAACATGGAATTAAATCCCCCATTCTGCTTGAATTGCTGTCCCCACGCCCATGCAGGCGCACTGGTACAGGGACAGTTGCTGCTTAACATGTTTATTGTATCATTTTGCGGTGGGAAGTCAACGACAACAAGGCCAAAATGATGGAAATTCCTTAAATTTCTTGGCTGTTTTTAACGATTAGCTGTGGCTAACCATCCATTTTTTCGTTCGTATCGCACAACTTTTCCCAAAGTCCGGTCGTTTGCCTTTCCGGGAAGAATATGTTATACTACAACCAAACGAACACGCAGGCGCATCCCGCGCCGTGCGGTCTGAGCCGTCAAGGAGGGTCTACCATGAAATTTCTGAAAGTAATGCTCGCTGTTTTGACCTGTCTGGCTGTCACGCTGACCGGCGTGCTGCTCTTTGTGGACAAGCACGGCCCCCGCTATATCCAGATCGACAACAGCGAAGACTGAGCCTCGCATTTTTGAAACGCAGTCATCCCCCAGCCTGAACGGTGTGCCGCCCGGGCTGGGGGATGTTTGGCTTTTACGGCTTGTGCCGCCTGCTGAGAATGCCCCCGGATACAGAGCATCCGGGGGCATTCTGTCTTTTTAGTAATCCTTTTCGCAGCCCAGCAGGAACTTCATGTACGCGAAGGTCCGCTCCTGCCCGATGTCCCGCACCATCTTGAGCAGCTTTTCCAGCAGCGCTCTCGTCTCGGGGTGGAGCAGATAGTGGTCTTTGCTGTGCTCGTAGTACTCCCAGGGGGAGGCGTCGGTGTACCTGCTGCCCAGATAGATCTGGCTGGCGGCCACACGGTCGCAGACCATCTCGCAGACGTACCGCAGGGGGATCTTCATGCCGGTGAGGCCGGCTTTCGTGGTGCTGTAGTCGATCCAGTATTCGAGGTGATGCTTGTTGCGGCCCTTGTGGTGGAGCCATGCCGAGGTGTAGCCCCTGGCTTCCCGCTCCGCCTCATTGGGGCTGTGGTCGCCCTGATAGTAGATGCAGCCCGGGATGAACTCGGTGGGGCTGTACTTGCTCAGATCGTGGGCAAGGCCCTGCTCGTAGAGCCCGCAGGCAAAGCAGTATTTCATCACCAGCAGCTTGTGCCGGGTGATGGTCTCAAAATGGCCTTTGATGTTCATGCGTTTCGCCACCTCACTGTCACTTTTCCCTCTTTGAGGTTCCGCAGATCGCCGCTCTCCGAGAAATCCTCCCGGTCGTGAGTCAGGATGGGGTTATAATAGGGGTCATCCAGAATATCCGCCTTGCCGTGGACGTCGTAGAGCCGCTGCTGCTCGGCGGCAAAGCGCGCCGCCTTGACGGGGTCTTTCTCGTCGCCGCCCCGGCTCTTGCTCTCGTAATGGGTCAGCTGGGCGTAGGGCGTCCACACGATGCGATAGCCCTTGTCCCTCACCCGGAGGCAGAAGTCCACATCGTTGAAGGCCACGGCAAACTTTTCGTCCAGCCCCTTCACCTCGTCCCACACGCTGGCCCTGACCAGCAGGCAGGCACCCGTGACGGCGGAGAAGTCCTGCACGGTAGCGGCGCGGAACAGATAGCCGCTGCCGCCCGCCTTCTTGTACTTATGGCTGTGGCCCGCGTAGCCGCCCAGACCCGTGACAACCCCCGCATGCTGAAGCGTCTCGTCGGGATAGTAGAGCATCGCGCCGCAGATGGCTGCACCGCCGGGGTGGGCGCACTGCCGCAGCAGCTCGGTGAGCCAGTCGCCGTTCCGCACCTCCACGTCGTTGTTCAGCAGCAGCAGGTACTCGCCCTGCGCCGCCTTCCGGCCGAAGTTGTTGATGGCCGAGAAGTTGAAGCCCTTTTCCGGCCAGGTGACCACTTTCAGGCCCTCGTACCGCTTCTCGGCATCCTTATAATAGGCAAAGGTGGCCGGGTCGGTGGAGTTGTTCTCGATGACGATGACCTCGAAGTTATCCCACTCGGTCTTTGACCAGATGCTGTACAGGCACTTCTCGAGGTCGTCGGTGTGGTCTTTGTTGGGGATGAGGATGCTCACCTTGGGGTCGCCCTCGATGTCCCACTTGACCCGGTAGGTGCTGGGGAAAAGCCCGTCCTCCACCGTGCCGGTGCGCCCGGTGCGGCTCAGATGGTCGGCCAGTGCCTTTTTCGCCGCCGCCGCCACATAGGGCTTGGCATCGGTGCCGCCGGAAGTAGAACCGGCATGGACCCGCCAGTAGTAGAGCACCTGCGGCAGATGAGCCGCCCCGCCGGTCTGTTCGATGAGCCGGAGGAAGAGGTCGTGGTCCTGACTGCCGTCGCACTCGGGGCGCTCGCCGCCCAGCTGCTCATACAGCGCCCGCTTGAAGACCGCCAGATGGCAGATGTAGTTGCAGCAGAGCAGATAATCCGGGGCATAATCGGGCTTGAAGTGTCCCACCATCGGCTTTTTGATGTCCTTGGTGAAGAGCGCCTCGTCGCTGTAGAGGAAACTGTCCGGCTCACCCTTTTCGCGGAGCTGCAAGACAGCCTTACCCATCGCGTACATGGCGTGGGGGGCCAGCACATCGTCGTGGTCGGCGAGGGCGAGATATTCGCCCGTCGCCAGCGTCTCGGCGGCGTTGGTGTTGGCGGCGATGCCCTTATTTTCGACCTTTTTGTATACGATGCGTTGATTTTTCCGCTGATATTCCCTTACGACACGCTCCACCTCGGGGTGGGCGTCGTCGGAGGCGTCCGCAAGGCAGAGCTGACCATTGGGAGCGGTCTGGTTCACAAAGGAGTCCAGAAATTCCCGCAGGTAATTTTCGGGCGTATTATACAGCGGGGTCAGGATGGAGATGGTGGGCAGGCCGCAGTTCTCAGCGGTCTTGCCGACCATTTCGGCGGCCTGAGCTTCCAGCACCTTTTTGCCGGGCAGATAGCGCGCCCGCTTGCCGAAGAAACGGCGGCGGACAAAGCCCGCGCCCCGCTTTACCATCGTGGGCAGGCCCTCGTCTTTCGTGAGCTGGACGGCATAGCCCATCAGCTCTTTGGCGCGTTTGAGTCGTACATTCATAGTTTCTTATGCCTCGCCCCGCTGCACGGCCTTGTAGGCGTTGCAGACGGTCTCGGTGTCGCCGTTCATCTTGAGGCGGCCGTGGCTCAGCCATGCCACCTTGCTGCACATGCGCTCGATCTGCTCGATGGAGTGGGACACCAGGATCACCGTGGTGCCGCCGGCCATCAGCTCCTTCATCCGCTTTTCGCACTTCTGCTGGAAGAGGAAGTCGCCCACCGCCAGCACCTCGTCGGCGATGAGGATGTCAGGCTTGGTGATGGTGGCGATGGCAAAGCCGATACGGGCCACCATGCCGGAGGAGTAGTTTTTCAGCGGCACATCGAGGAAGTTCTGCAGCTCGCTGAACTCCACGATCTCGTCGAACTTCTCGTCCAGATACTTGGGCGAGAAGCCCAGGACCGTACCGTTGAGGTAGATGTTCTCCCGGGCGGTCAAGTCCATGTCGAAGCCCGCACCCAGCTCGATGAGGGGGGCGATGGTGCCGTTGACGGTCACTTTGCCCTTGCTGGGTTTGTACACGCCCGCAATGGTCTTGAGCAGGGTGGATTTGCCCGAGCCGTTCAGGCCCACAAGGCCGTAAAAATCGCCGGGCATGATGTCGAGGCTCACGTCCCTGAGGGCGTAGAACTCGTCGTACTGCAAGCGTCCCTGCACCATGGCAAGGAGGTATTCCTTCAGGCTCTCGTGCTTTTCGGTGGAGAGGTTGAAGCACATGGACACATTGTCCACTTTGATGATAGGTTCCATCGTTCTCTCCTCCCTCTTATATATGCAGCACGAAGCGGTCCTGTGTCTTGCGGAACATCTGGACGCCTATCAGCATCGAGATGAGGGCGCAGAGGCCGCAGACGAGGAACATGTTGATGTCCAGCGGGATGCCCCACATCAGGGTGCGGCGGAAGCCCGTGATATACCAGTACATCGGGTTCAGCTTGATGATCTGCTGCATGTTGAAGCCGCCGATGGAGAAGGTCATCTGGGTGGGGTCGTAGAAGATGGCGGAGAAATAGAGCAGCGCCGTGATAAAGACGCTCCAGATGTGCATGATGTCCCGGAAGAACACCGTCGCCGCCGCAAGGAAGAGGCCCACGCCGAGGCTGAAGAAGAAGAGGGTCACCAGCGGGTAGAGGGCTTCAAACACCGTGATGTGGATGGGGCTGCCGGTGAACACCATGACCAGCGCCAGCGCCACGAAGCTGAAGACGCAGTTGACCATGGCGAAGCAGCACTTTTCCAGCGGGAAGACATATTTCGGGATATAGACTTTTTTCAGCAGGGAGGCCGCGCCGAGGACGCTGCTCATGCTGGTGGAGGTGGCCTCGTTGAAGAAGTTGAAGAGCAGCTGGCCGCACATCAGGAAGACCGGGAAGTTGTCGATGCCGCTGCCCCGCATATCCATCAGGCTGCTGAACACCGCCCAGTACACCAGACACATGAGCAGGGGGTTGAGCACGCTCCACACCACGCCCAGTACACTGCGGCGGTATTTGAGCTTGAAGTCACGGCTGACGAGGTTCCACAGCAGATAGCGGTAGCACCACAGGCCGTTGAACATTGCCTTGAGTTTTTTCACAGGCGATCACCACTTTTCAAAATACTCGAACTTCTGGGCAGCAAAGGGCTCGTGGAGCTTGTCCTTGGCGCTGGTCTTGTGCTCACAGCCGCAGTCGGGCCACTGGACATTGACGGTGGGGTCGTCGTAGGGGATGCCGCCCTCGCTGGTGGGGTCGTAGACATCGGTACACTTGTAGCAGAACTCGGCCACATCGCTCAGCACGAGGAAGCCGTGGGCAAAGCCCTCGGGGATATAGAACATCTTCTTGTTCTCCTCGGAGAGGGTCACGCCCACCCACTTGCCGAAGGTGGCGCTGTTGGGGCGACAGTCCACGGCGACGTCGTAGACTTCGCCCCTGGTCACGCGCACCAGCTTGCCCTGGGTGTGATTTTTCTGGAAGTGGAGGCCGCGCAGCACGCCGCGGGTGGAGCGGCTCTGGTTGTCCTGCACGAATTCCTTGTCGATGCCGGCCTCGGCGAACTGGTCTTTCTGGTAAGTCTCCATGAAATAGCCGCGGTCATCGCCGAACACCTGCGGCTCAATGACGACGACACCGGGGATCTCAGTCTGCGTAAAGGTGAATTTGCCCATAATTATTTTCCTCTCTGTTTTGTTTTATCGTTTTTTGTTGTTTTGTAGAAGCGGTTTTCGTAAGCAGGGTGCGCCGAATGACGAGGATTTTTGCTCCGCAGGCAAGGCGATTTTCCGCAGCAATCCTTGGTGGATTGCAAGGGAAAGCAACGCAGTATGCGAGCAAAAAGGCCATTCAGGCGGGGTGCAATGCTTATGAAAACGGCTTCTAGTATATGGAAAAGCTTTTTGCGGCTTTTGCGCGATTTTTAATGTTTCAAGGGCTTTTGCTTTTGGTTTTCCGGAGGCGCATCACCCGCATCACGCACAGCGTGGCACCGGCAGCAGCTGCGGTGCAGGCCAGCGAGATGGCGATGAGCATTCCCGCCGTCCTGGCAGGCTTAACGTCAGAGGCCGTGTCCAGCTCTCTGCCCGCATTCGCTTCCAGCAGCGCATCCAGCCCGGTGAGTACCGCCGGGACCCGGACACTCGTCGATTCCTGCTTATCGCCGCCATTGACGGTATACACTGCGTACACTTCCGGCGAAGTCCCCAGAACGTATCGTTCGGGCAGCTCCAGCGACACCGAGACATCCCCCGCCGTCACGCCGTCGGCCAGCAGCAGCCGGACGCCGGGGTCGGTGACGGTCACCTTGCCCAGCGTTCCGCCGCCGCCCACGACTTCCACCTCTCCGGTCAGGCCCTGGGAGGGCAGGTCGGTGTAGCCGGTGTAGCGTGCGAAAGCGTAGTCCAGCAGGGTGCGGACGTCGTTGTACTTATCGGGCTTCATCTCGCTCTGCATGGTCACGCAGATGAGGCGGACGCCGTTCTGTTCCGCGAGGCAGACGTAGCTGTAGCGGGCGATGTTGGTGTAGCCGATCTTGGAGCCGCGGATGGCCGGGATGTAATACCGGCTGTAGCTCAGCCGCATTTTATCCTGCTGAGAGAAATAGCGGGTCACCGGCTGGACATTCGTGGGCGCCATGGTGTACATCTCGAGCCGGGTGAAAATGGTCTCAAAGCCCGGCTGGGTCAGCGCCCATCGCAGGATCTGGGCCATGTCGTAGCAGCTGGTGTAGTGGTCATCGCCGCTGATGCCGTGGGGGTTGGCGAAGTGGGTGTGCTGGAGGCCCAGCGCCTGCACTTGGGCATTCATCGCGGCCACGCCGCCCTCGATGGTGCCGCCGCCGAAGTATTCGGCCAGCAGGTTCGCGCCGTCGTTGGCACTGGCGATCATGGTTCCGTAAAGAGCGTCCTGCAGGGGGACTTCTTCGCCCTCCCGCAGGGCGATATGGCTGGAATCGGTGCCTGCAAGGGAGTAGACGTCCTCATGGGAGACTGTGAGCTTTACGCCGTCCCAGTTTCCCTGCGCCTTCTGGCAGGCAAGGCCCAGCGTCATCACCTTGGTGATGGACGCCGGGTGCAGTTCTTCGTTCATATTCTGCTGTGCCAGCACGAGGCCGGTGTCTGCATCAATGATGCAGTAAGCCTCCGTCGTGGTCAGAGCCGGACCCACCGCCCCGGCAGACAGCGCCGTGCAGAGCAGGAGCAACGCTGTAAGAAGTGCAGCGATGTATTTTTTCATTCGATCAATTCTCCACAAATCTTCATAGATAAACTTAGTATACCACACTTTCCCCTGCCTGAAAAGACACCTTTCATCCACACGGACATTGCAGCACCGGCTGTAATTGCCGCCCTTCCAGCGCCGCTTCCAGCGTCTGGGGCAGCAGCTCGAACCGCGCCTTGAGGCTCTGGGGCTTGGCGTTGGGGTCATCCTGCCCGTAAGGCACAAAATAATAGTGCTTGCGCTGGTAGAGCCGGGCGATGTTCTCCCCGGAAGCGCCCAGCCCGTCGTTCGTCGAGACAGCGATGACGATGGGACAGCCCACCCGGAGCAGACTCTTCGCCGCCAGCGTCACCGGCGTGTCGGAAAGGCCCTCGGCCAGCCGGGCCAGCGTGGCCCCCGTGCAGGGCGCGATCACGAGGGCGTCGGCCAGATGCCGTGGGCCGAGAGGCTCCACCGCCTGCAGGGTATCCAGAACCGGACGGCCCGTCAGCCCTTCCAGCTGATGCCGCCAGCCGGAGGCCCGGCCAAAGCGGGTGTCCTGCCCCGCTGCAAAGCTCATCACCGGCAGAAGCTCCCACCCCTGCCCCCGCAGCGCACGGGCCGCATCCAGCGCCGCTTCCAGTGTGCAGAAGCTGCCGCAGACCGCAAAGGCCGCGCAGCGTCGTTTCTTCTCTATCATGATGCTTCCTCCCTCTGCCCGATCATATCGCACACTGTCTGGGCCACTGCCTCGCCTGCCGTCTCGGGCGCGCAGGCGGCGGGCAGGCTCAGCGCATGGATGGCTTTGTGGCCCAGCCGCCGGGCCGCGTCGAAGTCGGTGCCGCCGGGCGGGACGCCAGATCTACGATAAAGCTCTGCGGCCGCAGCCGGGCCAGCACTGCCTCGCTGAGCACCGGCGCAGGCACCGTGTTCACCACGGTATCAAAGGCCCGGCGCTAT
>ENA-OQOA01000259-OQOA01000259.1-human-gut-metagenome-genome-assembly--contig:-NODE-259-length-25769-cov-2.523789_pt1 | contig 25769 bp, 43 predicted proteins | sample MGYA00242633_ERZ504888 | MGnify/ENA primary metagenome ERZ504888 (study PRJEB26092, sample SAMD00036372) | human gut metagenome | host: Homo sapiens | study: EMG produced TPA metagenomics assembly of...
ATGTTTTTTACGATATTCAGAAGGTGACAGCCCTTTTGCCTTTTGAAAAATCCGGCTGAAATATAGTGGATTATCATAACCAACAATTTGTGCGATCTCATTGATATTATATTGTGTATTTTGAAGCAGTGCTTCGGTCCATTATATATTCTTTTTTTGCAGAATGAATTGCTTTGGCGTTGATTCCGGTCATATAATCTGAAATTACGGATAAACCAACTGGCACTGACATGATTTTGTTCAGCATAGTCATCAATGCTGATTGGTTCATTGTAATGCTCACTGAAATAAGAAATTGCTTTGTCTATTTCCTCAGCAGCATGGGAGTTCACTGTGTTGACAGAAAATTTAAAGTGGCGCTGTAGTTTTATAAAAATTTGTCTTAAATACATTTCAAGCATTTCAGGATAGCTATCCTGACACATTTGTAATTCTTTTATCATGGCACGGAAAAGATACTGATATTCCGAAACCGGAACCACAGTGGAACTACCCTTTTATCATTTGTCAATCCATAGGAACGGAGCAGATTGGTGACATTGTTTCCTGTAAAAATGAACCCAGTAAACTTCCACCTGGTCTTTGGCATAGTATTCATATTTCTGGGGTTCTCTTGGGCGGTATAAAACCATATGACCAGCATGAACAATCGTTTCTTCCTCATCGTTGTCAAAAATGAAAATGAGCTTTCCCAGCAGCAATAAAGATCAACTGAAAATCAACTCTGCCACGTGGTCTCCAGGTGGGAAGTTTAGGGTGCGTATATAACTTGTAAGTCCCACACATGGTTACGACAAGTGGCTTGGATTTATCTTTTCTGTCAATTGTTGAGTTATTCAGATATGCATTATTGGTATACATTTGAGGCCCCCATATGATAATTGAAAAATGTTCATGAAATAATAATCTGAAATACATAAATTTCTGTTTGGCTCATGATGCAATTTTATCATTTTATGCATGTCTTGTCCATTTAGATTTCAAACGTTTGAAATAATGGTATTTTTTGTATAAATTAACGTTCTGGTAAATGAAAGTCAATAAAAGTACATGTCAAAAATAACAAAAGAAAGGAATAAAGAAAATGGTTGATAATAGTCAGATGATCGTTGGATTATATCCTTTGAATAAGGATTTTACAAAAGACAGAAATAGTGGAACTGCAAGCTGCTTACGTTATGCAAAAGGCAAAATTCCAATCTGTCTGATCGATCCGGAAAGTCATTTGATAGAGTTTCATCCATGTAATGAGTAGAATCAAGAAATTGCTTCTACTTTTTTATTATTAAAAGAAAGAAGGGAAAAACATGTATTATTTACATATTTATAACAGCGAAAAAGAAGAAGGATCTATTGTGCTTCCATTTGAGGATATGCAGCCTATGATTAATTTCGTGGTTGATCAATATCAGAAAACGATAAAGCGTTTGAAAACTAACAATAAGAAATACCAGAAAATCACATCAACTTGGGATAAAAATAAGTATGATGAGACATTAGAAGAATCAATCAAAAACTTTGAATTTGGGATTTTTTGTGCTATGGAAATAACAATTTGCTATGAATTAACTCCAGAATATAATGAAGAAAAACATAGCGAAAAGACTAAAAGAACAGAAGTAATTCATTGGGAGATTATTAAGAACTATCCTTTAAAAGAAAAAGAAATAGTTAACTTAATGATGAATCCAGATTATGAATTTGAATGTAATATTTCAGAAGAAATGTTTTCTGGAGAAGTAACTCTTCCAGGAGCTGCGTATATATGGTTTGAAGATATTGGTGTAGAATTTGAATTCTGCATCGAAAATGGAGAAAACTACAGTGCAATTTACCGGATGGATATGAATAAAGCAGGTGACGATTTTGAAACAGATCATGATGAATTTTACCATTATGAAATTGATCCAACGGATCCTGAATGGAAAGCAAATCTTGAGATTGAAATGTGTAGAGTATTGATTTTATTACACGATTTGAAGTAAGAAAGAAAAGAGGAAAAAATTATGTATTATGTAATTGCAAAAAATAGCGAAAATAAAAGACGTATGTGTCTACATTTAAAGAAAAAGAGAAGCTGTTTCAAATATTGCTTTTCGATTCAAAAAGAAATTAAACAGTCTGAATTCAAGCAAGCATGATATTAAAAATGTCGAAACTTGTTGGGATTGTGATGAGATATATGAGGAATTGCTTGATCAGAATTATGATCAGCTCTCAGAATCAAAAAACGTTAAGATCATGTATGATTTATTCAATTACGAGCAAGAAACTTATGCACGTCAAGATATTAGCTGGCAAATCATTTTTGCAAATCGTGGGCCTGATTCAGATTTATATGATTTTGTGTTGGATTCAAGATATAAATTTGAATGTAATATTCCAGAATCAAGACCATCAAATAATATAGTTCTTCCTAATGCAGCACGCATTTTATTTGAAGACATTGGTGTAGAATATGATCTTCACATCGAAAAAGGAGTAGATCGTAGTTGCATTTATAAGATCAAAAAAAATGAAAATGGAGACGGTTTTGAAAGAGATTGCAATATACATTGCTCTCACGATGCTCATTTTGAATTTCCAGACTGGAAATCATATCTTGAATCAGTAATGTGTAAAACATTGATTGAAATGCATCATTTAAAGATTACTTTCAATGAAAATGATGTGGAGGATATGTTCAGCAAAATTATCGGGATGAGATTTTCAGCGATTGCTATGGTTGAAAAATGGATTTTTGAAAAATTACAGGCTACAAAAAAAAGTCTGCCAAATTTTGTGCTCCAGGAATCAGAGATTAATGATGAAATTTTATTCGGAGATGCTGATGTAGATTTTGTGCTTGATGGAACTTTCGGAAAGGGTGTTTTTAAAAAACATTATTCAGATTTTTCCATCTCATATCTAAAAAACAAACGATCATCAGATGTTTATTACTGATGCACATTGGAATTAATTTAGAAAGAGGACTGCGGTCCTCTTTTTTTTGTTAGAAAAGGAAGAAAAAAGATTATGAGTAATTTAAAGAAAAAATTCACAGTTGATGAAGAGATTGTGTGGAAATTTGAAGATTTTGATAGTCAGGGAGAACAAAACGTAAAGTGCAGGATCGTAGAAGTGCATGAAGATTACTGTGTTGCACACACAGAAGGGAATCATAATGGCTACGATGACATGCGATTATGTATTGAAGCTTCCAATGAAGAAAATTTTCATCGTATTTAGGAAAAGAGGTTTTATAATTATGCAAAAATAATGATTTTGGAAAGAAAATTGGCGGTGCCAAAAAGGATCTTTGGAAAGAAAGAAATATGATCTTTGAAGATACAATTGAAATGACAGAAGCAGAAAAACGCAAATATGTTAAACGAGATAATATCTGGAAAAAGATTGATACAGAAGAATTATTAGAAAAAGGATATCCGAGATTAATTGTTTTCTGGTTGAAAGAAATGCGAGCTTGTATCTACCCTGACATGAAACGCACATACATTAGCATAAAAGAATACATCAAGGCAATCGAAAAGATTCGAGATATTGTTATGAAGGTTAAAACCGAAGATGATATCAATCTTGCATGGGAAAAGATTCTTTGCGAAGAAGGAGTGCTTTATAAGACAGGACCATGTCGTTATAACTATGCTGTACCATACTATGGTATTGCTAACGGGAACAAATTTCTAAAGCTTCATGAGAAAGACGCTCTCGATAGGCTAAAGATGAAGATGGAAAAAACGGGATTTGGCTTATCAAAAACGGAATTCTTATCAAAGAAATACGATATTGTAGAATTTGACGAGGAAACTGTAAAGGTTGAACATGAGCGTTTCGGAATTCAAAAAGGAAAACCTTGCATTGCATGGAAAATATCAGGAAAGACATATCCTTTCTATTCAAGAAGTGAAGAGATTAATCTGGAAGAGATCAAAAAAGGGCAGTATTTATTATTATGTAAAGAAAGTCGTGATGTTCTTTTTATGGAAGTAAACCAGAAGTTATTTTATTCAAGGATACATTGATTGATTTATTAATTGCAGGAGAAAAAAAGAAAAACAAAACGCAAAGGTAAGAAAAAATTAGTTCCAAAACAGCTGGAAAATATAGAACGAAAAGGAAAAGATTATCGTCATGGTCATAATATTGTGGGAGACGATTTCTTGAATGCATTTAAGATTCGCGGCGGTGAGTTTGGAAATTATACAAATGACAAAGACCGTCAAGCTAACTTAAATATGGCATATGAAGCATTTTGTGATTTAGCTGATGCTTTAGAAATATCTCGGGAAGATATCGGACTGGCAGGTTTGGAAACAGGAGCATTAGGAATCGCTTTTGGTGCGAGAGGTCATGGAAATGCTTTGGCTCATTATGAACCAGGAAGAGAAGTTATCAATCTTACTAAACTTCGTGGGGCCGGATCATTGGCACATGAATGGGGTCACGCTTTTGATGATTTTTTAGGAAAAATTGTAGATTCGCATATTGTTGGTCACTATGCAACCAATATGCTTAGAATTGATGCGATTCCAGAATCGTTTAAAACGCTGATCCATAGATTGATCAGAAATGAAGATAATACTTTCACAGAGTTTTATATGAATGCTGAAAAAATCGATCAGGGAGCAACAAAGACAGAAAATGGATATTGGAAAAGCAAAGTTGAATTATTTGCACGTGCATTTGCATGTTATGTCAAAGATAAACTCAAAGAATCTGGAAGAAGAAATGATTATTTGTGTGGACATGCAGATTCTGTAGTATGCGAAACAGAAGATGGAATGATCGCAGCTTACCCAACTGGCGAAGAACGGAAGAGATTCTTTATTCTGTTTGATCAATTATTTATTGAATTAAAACAGCTGGGGTATCTTCACGAACCTATTGATGAATATGAGTTTAATAATAGTCATAGTCAGTTCAAGGATCTGGCTTCTAAAAACAATATTAATCTTGACAATGCAACACAGTTAACATTTGCTGATTTTGGAATTTAAGAAAATTTATAGTACAAAAAACAGACAGAAATTGCTGTTTGTTTTTGTACCATCAATATTGAATAAAAGGAGTTTATAATGGCAGGAAGAAAACCTATTGATGATTATAGATATAGAAAGGAGACATTATGTCAGAAAGTGAAAGAACAAAACGTATGAAATATTTTTTAAAACAGAAATAAAAGAAACGAGACTATTGTTCATACAGCCAAAGTACATTGTTCTTATAGAAGCAGAATTTTCAAAAGTGAATTGAGAGGTGCAAAATGAGATTACCACAAGAAATATTCGCAGAAGCATTATGGGTAGAATGGTTTGTTAAATTACGGTAATGTTTGCGAAAAGAAATTGCCGAATTTTATTAAGGAGGCATAATTTAAAACTCAAAAAAATAAAACCTTAGATGATGTTAAATTAGCAATAGGTAGAGCTTTTTAAAAACACTCCTTGTGTTTCTTCTAAGCAAATAGAACGCATTGCAGAGGAAATAGACAAGGTTTGTACCATAGCTAACTGGGAAGATGCAGTTGCAAAATATAAGGTATAAAATGAGAAAAAACATGTGTAGAATCACGAACAGGAGGCAACATATGCAATTAACAAAAGAAATCAATTAGGTGATTTTTAAAATCTGGTTGTGGTATGAATTTTTGTTTTGATGTTAATTATCTTTGTGTACCTTCAGAATTTGTTGGAATTATTGAATATCGTAATAAACCTACATATTATAAAGAAGATCTTATACTTTTAAAAATACCACGTTATAACACAGGAAATGGAGCTAAAGATAGATCAGATTGTATTATGGAAAAGAATATTTATAATGCATTAATTGTGACACCTAGAAGTGCATATAGCATTAATAGTATCTAACAGTTTAGATCAATATTAAAACTAAAAATTGAATAACATAAAGTAGTATGTGATTCAAACATTGACATGAAAAGACTGAAATGATATTCTGGTAATAGAAAAGGTATTACCGATATAATGGTTACCTGATATATTTACGATTTAAAATGATCGCTCAATTTTCCAGGTTGGGGCGATTGCAGAAAAGAAGTGGTTAAGCAGAAATTGTTTAACTGCTTCTTTTTCTTATATAAATTTTATGTTATAATAAATATGTATTTTTATTAGATTCACAGACCGATATAACTGTGACTTTTTTTAGAAAACACAAAAATAGAAATTTTATAAACCAAATGGTGTAAATTGAGTAGATATAAAATATCTGCTTATTTTTATGCCATTTTTTATTTTTAGGAGGGAAAATAATGAAAATAATGAACTATGAAGAATTCAAATTGGAATTAGAAAAAGAATTGCCAAAAGCATCAAAAAATGAGTTAGCAGGACTAGAGATAAGTTTTTCTAAGCTAGTATGTACAAACAGAATGATGGATGGGATCAAAATCTCCAGAAAAGGAGAAGATAAAGGAATTGTGATTAATATACAGCAATTGTATGAGATTTATCTTCCATATTATGATTTTCCATATACATTGGATACAATTATTAAGCAGGTAAAAGCGTATTTTCTTCATGAAGATCGAAGAGAAAAAGAAGAAAAACTCTCAAAAGAAACAGCTAAAGTATTTATTCAATTAGTAAATATGGAAGAGTCAAAAGAAATGCTTCAACATGTTCCACATCGGCAATTTCTTGATCTTGCAATAATATATCGTATAGTATGCGAAGAAACAGATCAGGGATTTGAAACAGGGATTGTTAATAACGAACTTATGGAAGCCCTTGATTGGAGTGAAAAGGATTTGTATCTAAAGGCAATGAGTCAACATATTATGAAGACAAAAATTGCGTTACTTGATGATGTTGCTCGTGAGTATCTCTTCATGGCGGGAGCACCAAGAGCGTTTGTAGATATTATGTATCCACCAGAGGCAGAGTCTCGTCTGGTGTATATGCTTACGAATGAAAATATGCTGTTTGGAGCAAATGAAATTCTCTATACGGAAAATCTATGGAAACTTTCAAATAAACTCCATTCAGATCTTTATATTATTCCGTCATCTATACATAAATGCATCGTGTTACCCGACGATTGTTCCATTCATGATGTAAAAGAAATGTTAGGTGCAGCTAATGATATTATAGTTTCAGAAGACAATCAACTAAGCTATAACATTTATCATTATGAGCGAAAAACAGGAAATATCAAAATTGTAGAAAAGGAGAATAGATAATGATAAAAGAAAGATATAAAAAATATGCAGCTATTATTCAGCGTGCAAAAGAAGAGGGCCTTCATGTTAACGATAAACTTTCAGTATTAATGGATATTGAAAGTGCAGATCGCAAATTTAACATCAGATTAGATGAATGGCTTCAAGCAGATTTATTTAATTTTACACATGATTTTTATGGAATTATCGATCATATTGCACGAGATCAGTTTCCAGCAACGAATTTTGAAGGATTTATTCCTAGATTCGCATCTAAAAAATAGAAACTCAAGAGAAATTATTGAATGAAAGATTATTAAAAACAAAGGGCAGACATAAATACGTCTGTCTTTTGTGCATTTTATAAGGAGGACAGATTTATGAGAATTAAAGAATACAGAACAGAATTGGATAAGGATAAGAAGAATGTTTTGTGTGAGATAGGTTATTACGATGTTACAGAAGATATATTTGATAAGCCTGAAAAAATTGCTCGTTTTGCAATAAACCAGCTACATCTCGACCGACGTGCAGAAGAATATGTTTATGTCGTTGGGCTTACTACAAAAACACAAGCACTTGGTGTCTTTGAAATTTCACATGGAGCCGTTTCTGCATCCATATGCAATCCTAGAGAAATTTTTATCCGATTATTATTATGTGGAGCTAGTACTTTTGTAATGATACATAATCATCCGTCCGGAGATACGAATCCATCAAAAGCAGATCGTATGGTTGCACAAAAATTAAAAGAAGCGGGAGATTTACTGGGAATTACCATGATAGATAGTATTATTATTGGAGATCATTATCATCTTAGTATGAAAGAGAATTCAAACGCCAAATTACTGAATCGTATGAGTATTTAAAGAGAAAGAGAGAAAAATAATGAGCAATTGGATAAGTCATAAGGCACAATATTTCAAAAAGAATGGAGACATTGATCGAAAAAAAGAATGTACGTGCTTTTTGTTAGATACAATCAACAGTGATCTTTATGAAGTTGTACATGCTGCCTTTTATTGCAACGTGTATTATGCTGCAGTTGTACAAACAAAAATATTCAATGACCAGGAGTATAAAGAGATTCCAAAGGAAGAGCAGGAAATTACAGCTATGGTCATTGATACAAAACAGAAAAGAAAGAATTTATTTATCTGAATCTTGAAAGAGAGTCCGATATGCCAATTCGTAGAGAATGTCCTGAAATTATTCTTAATCTGCTGTCTGACACAAATGATGAAAATTCGATGGAATGGAGAAAACAGTGTCATACAAACTTACAGATTAAGAGAAAATTATTAAAACTTGATGGATTGCCGGAAGGTACTAGAATTCAATTTCCTTCGCTTCTTTCATTTTCAAACGGTGTAGAGAAAGGAGATTCCATTACTCTACTAAAAAGTAAATCGTAAGTGGATATGGGAGAAGTATCAGTATCGCTTTATGAAGAGTTACATTAATCCGGATTATACAATTTTACAGAAAGAGGAAATGAAATGAAAAAAACAGAATTTACATTTAAGAGAAACGATAAATTTAAGCTGCATGGTTATGTTTGGGAGCCTGAATGTATACCAGTTGGAGTAATGCAGGTAATCCATGGAATGACGGAATACATTGACAGATATGAAGAATTTGCAGCACATTTTACAGATTTAGGGTATGTTGTGTGTGGATTTGATTTAGAAAGCCATGGGAAATCTATCCCTGTTCATCATAAGGACAGTGGATTATATATTCATTGTTGGGATGATCTTATCGCAGATGTTGAGATGTTTAGAATCAAAATACGTCGTCAATATCCAGAGATTCCATACGTTATGTTGGGATTTTCACTTGGATCTTTTATTTTACGATCACATCAATGCCTATATCCTAAAACGGCGGATAAGCTGATTTACGTTGGAACTGGGCAGCCTAAAATGAATGAATTAAAATTTGCTCACTGGATTGTAAAAACATTATGTAAAAAGGATGATCAACCATCAAAATTAGTGAAAAACTAGCTTTTGATAATTATAATCGCAGGTTTAAACACTCAAAAACAGGTATTGATTGGTTATTAAAAGATGAAAAAGCACAGGAAGACTATCTGACAGATGAAAGAGTTGTCAAGGATATGACACCAAGATTTTTCCTTCAATTTCTAAATGGCATGATGAAGATTCAGGAAAATGAACGATGGTTATATTACAAGAATGATGTTTTATTTATTGCCGGAGAAGAAGATCCAGTATCCCGCGGTCTACAAGAGGTATTAAAGAGATACAGAAGATCCGGTGCAAGAATAACAAAAAATATTATAACGGAATACCGGCACGATGTTTTACATGATTCATGTAAAGAAAAGGTATTTCAGTGCATTGAAAGATTTTTAAAATTATAAGAGAAAGGAGTAAGATTAGAAAGGTAGTATCTATATATGATATTACTTTTTAATTGGTGATTTTTATGAAAGAATTTATTGATAAATTTGCCGAAAAGGTAATGACAACAAAAGAAAGCTTTGATGTTAAAAGAGATAATGGAAAGGCAGTAACTTTTGTACAAAGACAATGTGGAGATGCAAGATACATTTACTGTTTTCTTGGAGCAAAATATTATCAGGTTGATGAAAAACCAGATTTTTGTGCAGTTGTGAAAGATGATCAAATCTACATTATTGAGGAACAGATATTCTTTAGAAATGATACTGTCAAAATGTGGCCAGATAATGTCATGCATATCGATGAATATGTAAATGAACTTAATCGTAAAATTGGTGAAGAATTCAAGAGATTTTATGATAATCTGCCAGTAAAAGATTTTGCTGAAAGTGCTGTTCAAAATATGATTAATGATATTCGCAGAGATTTTCTGCTGCCATCCAAAGTCAAACGAGAAAATATTCGTTATGACAGAAGACCTAGCTGTAATGTTAAGATCGACAAAGAAAAGGCAATTGAATATCTTTGTGGAGTTATTGATTATAAAAAATACACGGAAAAAGAATTTGAATCCGTGAGAAATACTTTAATGATCAGTAAGTCTAAAAGATGCAAAATGCAACAGCTTTTAGAACAAGGGAATATCGTAACAGAAGATGAATCTAAGTTAGCTTTAAAACTTCGTTCATTGAAAAGATCTGGACAAAAGATTGTAGAAGTACAATTTACTGATTCACAAGACCATCTTAGGGGATCAGCAAGAGTAAAGATCGAGGATTTATTATATGCATTAGTTGAAAGAGAAGCATTACTGCCTTCTTATTGCGACAGGCATGATTCTGGTACATGTGATTTCCTTGAACGATTAGAAAAATTTGGGCAGGAAAATAATGTCAAGTTGTATGATATTATGACATTTGATAACATTACAAAGATCAAGTCATTATTAGACGAGGCGATATTATACAAAAAATAACATAAGGGAGTAGTTGAGCGAAAATTCGTTCAGCTGCTTCTTTTTTTTATGATAATTATATGGTATAATACCATATGTATTTTTTATTAGATTCCAAAATTCCAGAGGTGGAATAGGACTTTTTTTAGATACATGAAAAACAGAAAATTAATAACCAACAAGGGTACAAATTAAAACAGAACGTTAGGTCTGCTTTTTTTGTGCCTTTTTTTATTTTAAGTTAAGAAAGGAGAAGATTAAAAAAATGTTCAAAACAAATTGTAAATGCCCAAGATGTGGAGGAATTCTTTATACACAAACAGAGTATGGAGATTATTCTTACCAATGTCAAAATTGTGATGAAGATTTTTATGATTTTGAAGTAACTGATACTGAGGGATCAGAAGACACTCATAATGTTTTTGTGCCTGCAGAATGTATGGCAGCAGAATATCCGATAGAAGATCAATGCTATATAATTCCAATTCAGGAGTTCAGGGCATTAGAGAAAGTTGAATTAATTACGGAATAAGAAAGGAGACAAATTGAAATGTCGCAGACACTAAATGTATTAAGTATTGATTTTGATTATTTTCAAAAAGTATCAAAAGATGTGCTTATGAATTGTTATCCAGATGGACTCGATCTATCCACTGAGTTATCAATCTTTACCTGGTCTGGATATTATAATAATCCAAACTCAGCAAAAGAACTTCAAACAGTAGGGATACTGGAAGATGAACTGAATCATTTAAAGAAATTGCTATTATCTGATCGTATATCTGACGATGCAGAAGTAATGGTTACAAACAGTCATGTATTTATCTATGAGCTTATTCATAACTGTATGGAGAAAAATGATCATTATAAAGATATTCGCTGCATTAATATAGATCTACACCATGATTTCGTTAATGGTTTAGAGGATGTTGATTGTGGAAATTGGATTTCCCATTTATGCATGGATTATGGAAAGCATTTTAAATTTAATTGGGTTGTCAATCCGATATCCAGAGAGATGTTTAATTTAAAGGAAGAAATTTTCGATAAAAAACTATTAAAATCATTGACAGACATTAAAATTAAAGATTTTGATGTCATTTTTTTATGCCGTAGTGACAATTTTTTTGCACCACATCTGGATCCATACTTTGATGAAATTGTTAGATTAATTGAAAGTCGGTTCCACGATATACGAATTGAGAAAAGTGTCAATAAGGTTCGTGATTATCGGAAATATGATAGCATATATGAAAAATTAAAAAGAAAGGAAGCAGTAAGTATATGAGTCAGACAGAAATTACCAAATGCGAAAAGATGGATAGAGAAACATTTTATCAGTATATCCTGGATAATTTCACATTATCTGGCGGAGAACAAAGAATAGTTGATACAATTCTGCAATTTATTGAGAGTCATTATAATGATTACGATAAGCAGCAGGAAATTTTAAGAGAACTTTTATGTGACATTGATTTGACCGAAGAAGAGTTAAAAAATGTTTGTTTGTAAGAAAGAAAACAATATTAAAAAAATAGAAGGAGAAAAAATTATGTTAATTAATAAAATTTGCCCAATGTGTAAAAAAAATGCTTTTTTAAGAATCAATTCAGATCAGGAAAAAGAATTCGAAAATTATGCTTGTTATGGTGGATTGATCCAAGAAAAACTAAAATCATTCAATGATTTTGAGCGAGAATTCGTAAAAACAGGTTATTGTCCGGAATGTCAGGAAAATCTTTTTATGAAAGAACTTTCAAAAGACGAGAATCGTTTCTTTACACAAGATGATATTCGGGATGATGTGGTTGAAAAATTTCTCAATGATACTGCGGAAGTACATGTTGATGAAAATGGAACTCTGGAGAGAGTTTTGGATTGCAGGAAAGCAATCTTATCACCATTTGCAGAAAAGCTTTCAGTAAATGAAAAGCTATTGTATCTATACGAATTTGATTTGGAAAATGAATTTGAAGTAGATTTAGATACAGGAAAAGTAACAGAAATCAAATAGAAGGTGGTATATTATGAATGAAGAAAAATTAATTAAACGAATAAAGGAACTGGAAGAAAATCTTGATATACTTGAAACACCTTGTATAATTCAGGATTCCGATACTGTCCTTGCTGACGTTATGATGAGTGCTAATTATGAAGAAAACGGTATCTCAAAAGAGTTATTTGACATTTTTGAGAAAACTACAGATAAAAATGCTTTTCTTGAATTATTTCATTTACTATCTGATACGTCATTTGTAGATTATCTAGAGAAATGCGAAAAAGCTCTTACAAAGACGCTGCGTCAGCCACATCGGAAAGCACAGGAGGATATGGAACATGAATAATAAAGAGTTGAAATTCAAAAGTTTTTGTAAAAACGAAGACTTCTCAAAAGCAAAAATTTTCACTATGGAAGATATTAAGAATCAGTATGAGAAAGAACTAGAAACGGCATAGAATAGGAGGATGTAAAAAATGGAAGAAAGAGAATTAAGAGCCGCAAAGAAATTTGGCATTTTAGATAAATGTCAAGAACTAGAACAAGAACTCTTACAAAATTGGTAGAGTTAAGAAGATAGAATTTGATCTTGATGAATTTTACAGCAACATATATCAAGTTATTATTTTAGCAACATACGATATTCCAGTTACTTTAGAAAACTATTTTGAAGCACGGAAAGAAGTTGTAAATAATATAGTCAATGTTGCTGGAACTTATGGATTAACAAGAACAGAAGATCGTATTGAGGACTATGGAACGGCATTTTATTTTGTCTTTCGTTGTTCTAAGGAATTTCTTAATGAAAAACAATAATGGAAAATGCTTAGAGAAAGAAGATTTATCTAAGATATTTCCAGACTTTGAATACTAGACAATTGTTATTAAAGACAGATATATCATAAAAATTAAGAATAAAATTGTAGAAGGAGAAAAATCATGAGTTATGTATTAACAAAAATAGGAGAACAGAAAATCAAAGAATTTGTTCAGAAATGTAAAGAAAAACGTGAACTAATCTTAGGAAATGGGATTGACACAGCAGATGTTGAGATTGTGAATGAAGGAGGTATTAATATTGATCTCTTTTTTAATAATCCACCATCTAATGGTGAAAATTTTCAGCATACCTATCTGGTAACAAATCATTTTGCTCAAGAGATTATTTTAGAATATGAAGTTGATTTCTTTGATTCAGAAAAAGAAGAGTATGCAAATTCAATTCTTAACGTTGTTGAGGAATTTCTTAATGAAAAAGAATGTGAGATTCCATGGCAGCAGAGTGATGGGAACGGTAAAGCAAAGAGACAGGAGTTAATCGAAAGACTTCGCAAGTTTTTATAACAGAAGAATGGTTGACGAGAGGAAACAGAAATGTTTCCTCTTTTATTATCGAATCCTTGCAGAAAACCTCGGTCAATTTTAGTTGTCCGAGGATGAATGCGTCAGGACGGAACCCTATTTTAAATTTTAGTCAAGTATAAAGAAAGGAGGAACAGTACGATGCGTACCTGGAGAATGACGTTCAACCCCAAAAACAAAAAGATTCTGTATTCTGTCAGTATTTCCTGACAAACACCACAGATGCCAGACGTATGTATAATACTGCGAACTTCTATATCCGAAATACGATGACAGGAATTAAAAAGTCACCGGAACTGCGGACTCCGAATGAAGTTGAGGTGTTGCATGACGTCTTTACGGGGATCCAGAAAGCGAACAAGGCAAAAGATTCAAAGTATCAGAAAGATCTGGAAAAGTATAACAAAGGACTCCTGGATAAACATCCGAAGAGACCAAAACACTTTCCATATCCAACAACAAAGGAATGGTTTCTGACTTACAACGTACTGGATGCTGTCTTTAAATATACGAACAATGAAGTATATTACAGCATGAACAGCCAGCTCAACCAGAATGCCATCCGGAAAATCGCAGTGGCATGGAAGGGATATTTCAAAATATTGAAAGACTATCAAAAGAATCCTTCAAAGTATAAAGAAAGGCCAAACATGCCTGGATATCTTAGAAATTCTCAGTATGTGGCATGGTTTTCCAATCAGACTGCAAAGTATTCTGTGGAAAAGGATGGAAGAGCATACCTTCGTTTTACCAAAACAAGGACCTTTTTTGTATCGGAAAAGCTTCCTTGTATATAGGTCTCCGATATGTAAAGACGGAGATCAAGCCGCAGCATGGTTGTTATCTGATTCTTGTGACATTTGATGATGGAATAGAACTTCCAAAAGTTCCAGAAAAGCCGAAACGTGTCATTGGCATTGATCCCGGTGTTGATAATCTTGCAGCGGTCGTGAACAACTTTGGTGTTCATCCGTTTCTGATCAAGGGTGGTGCAGTCAAGGCAGCGAATCAGCGGTTTAATAAAAAACGGGCTTCGCTTTTTTCTGCGGTAACTACAGGATCAGACAGTCGGCATTCGGTCAAGAACAGTCATTCCTTATCTGCGTTAAGCCGAAAACGGGATGATCTTTTAAGAGATATCTTTTACAGAGCTGCATGGTATATCTGCCGGTTTGCCGTTAGACATCAGGTCGATGTGATCGTGATCGGTCATAACAAGGACCAGAAACAGGAGATCAATCTTGGAAAGCAGAACAATCAGAGTTTCGTTTCCATTCCGTTTGTACGGTTCGAACAGATCTTAACGAACACCGCTGCAAAATGTGGGATACCCGTTGTTGTTCAGGAAGAGAGTTATACATCCAAAGCCAGTGTTCTGGATGGAGATGTTATCCCAACCTATGGCATTGATGATGATCACGTCCATTTTTCCGGAAAGAGAGTCAAACGTGGACTGTATCGATCTGCGGACGGGGACTTTCCTTAATGCAGATGTGAACGGTGCAGCCAATGTGATCCGTAAAAAATATCCGGATGCGTTTGATGGACAGGACTTAAAGTATCTATGGGAAACAACAGATGTTGTGAAGTTTACGGATCTGTATCCGGGAGCAAAGAGTACCTGTCAGGAACACTATAATGGGAAACGACATGAATCAAGTCCTGCCAGTAAGGCAATCCATCGTTACAGAAAAGATACCAGGTTGAAATATCGGATACTGTTTGGAAAGTCAAAATATGTTCATACTTCTGCGAAGAAGTCTGCATAAATGAAAGTAACTCCCATAACAGGGAATAGAGGGAAACGTGTATTTCCATCGAGGTGTAACTTGCCTCGTAAAGAAGCCGCGGCCAACTTTAGTTGTCCGTCGGTGTATCACAACTGTACAGTATATAGGAAGGAGCAATTTATGAATGAACATGAATTTGAATTAACCGAAGAAGGAAAAAGAGAAGTTCAATCTTTTATTACCGAATGTAAGACGAAAAGAAATGAAGTTTTAGATAATGCAGGAGATACCATTAAGCATACTACTATTCCAACACAGAAAGAGATTCTTAATGATCTCAATTCACAAGAAGATGTTGATGAATGTTGGGGTGTTACTGATAACTATGGGATGAAAATCTTTTTGGAGTATGGTATCCATTTTATTTGATAAAAATTTATAAACAAGTATATTTAGAAAGGGAAAAACTATGAGTAAAATAGAAGTAATTAATTTTGAGGAAAAAGTGAGAAAAATGAAAAGATCATCCAAAGTCAATGGTTTTTCAGGCATGATAAAAATGCTTCGACACAGTGTGGATGTATTTGAGTTTGTTGGGGAAGATGTAGAAGAACGTTTACAGAAGTATTCTAATCTGGTCGGAAAAGACAGTAAGGATTTCATGTTAAATCCGACGGATATGAAAGATTCTTGGAATTCTCTTTTCATGCGGGAATCCAGCTATATTTAATTTTATGTCAAAAGAGGTCAACAAAGAAAAATATCATCTGCGAATCTGTTATAATCCGGTAGCAGAATCCGTAGCAACCTCTTTTTCAAAATTGTCCAACGGGCTTCCTGTTGCCCAGTATGACTCAGAAAATAATATCTGGATTTCACATGCGGGTCCAGAAATTTCAGAGAAATTTACAAAGATTCTGGATTCAGGCTCTCCAGAAGCGGATATTTTGGAATTTTTACTTGAATATCATAATCCTACAGAGAAAGATTATCAGAAAATCAAACAGAAATATCAGAAATTGTTTTCTTTGTACAATAAGACAAATTGTTACATGAAACCAGTTTTCATTATTCCAAAATTTGCAAAAAAAGAGGACGATGTGATACTATATCTTGTTCCAAGAGATATGTTCCGTCACGGATTTTGTGTTGGAATGGAAAAGAATCAACTGGTATTAATGCAGGAATTGCATATGGATGAGCTTATGCTCAATGGATATTTTTATGATGTGAATGACAATTATCGAAAGATTGTTGGAAGAACAGATAATGTTAATACAATGCGAAACAGTCTGTATCGTCTGGCAAATCGCTATACAGATGATGATATTTTTACGATTCCTGTTTCTTTAAATCGATACGTTGAATCAAATAATGTAAAATCATTGGTAAAACGTGCTGCGAGAAAAGGTGCGGAACTAAACGATGTTGAGAAGAAAAATCTGAATAGCTTTTGTTCTTTTATTAAGAAAAATATTGATATTAGTTACTAATCTGTACATACTAGAGCAAGTACAAAAGCATTATAAATTCATGGATGAAGGCAGTGATTTTATGAAATAATATATTTTTAAGCACAATTTTATGTTGCTTTATTATAGAACTTATGCTATAATACTAATGTATTATTTTTATTAGATTTGCGAAGCTAAGAGGCGAAGTGCAACTTTTTTTAAGAATCATATATTTAAATAGAACTTTCAACCAATGGGTATAAATTAGACAGACATTAAGTCTGTTTTTTGTACCCATTTTTTATTTAAAGGAGGATTTTGACTATGAAAAATTTCATGGAACAAAATTTAGAAACTGTTGATAGGCATAAAATGACAATTGACGAATTGTTATTTTTGCAAAATCTACAGGAGGATCTACAGAAAGCAGAAATTACTTGTAATGGTAATGATGCAATCGCTACTTACTATGTTCTTAAAGAACAGGTAAGAAAATACATAGATCCATTCTTTTGGTAACATAGAACATCAGCCAAACGGCTTTGAATTTCGTATTCAGGGTTCAGATAACGACAGAATCATTGATAATTTCAATGAACTGTACGAATATCTGAAACAGGAAATTCAAAACAGCGAATATGCTGATAGCTGCAAAGGACTTTTCCTTAATACCAGTGATTGCCCATATTTGTGTAAAATTACAATGATTGATCATTATGGTAATCATATAAATTTTGCCAAAATGTTATCATGGTATGAAATTATTGCTAAGGATAAGTTTGACTTTAAAGCATTCTATTGTGCTGATTATTTGTTGCATAAGGAGATCTTTTTAACAGAAAAAGATGCTCAGGATTATGTATCAACAAATCTTCGTTCCAAGAAAAACTTCATGCAAATTGATAAGGTTCAGAGACCTATCAGTAGCAGAATGGTAAAATTATTTAATATTTTATCATCTGTTGATTTTGCAGCATTAGCATCTTTACATTAATATGTATTGATGTTTAGAAGAATGATCTGATATTTGTAACAAATTACAAGTATCTCATTTCCTTTAAAATAACGGTGAAGTTTCTAGAGCTTCACCGTTATTTTTTTGCAAAAATTTATAGTAAAAATAAAATTATTATAATACTAGGAGCAAGGAGAAAATTATGTTATAATAAAAATGTATTTTTATTAGACTCCAAAATTCCAGAGGTGGAATAGGACTTTTTTTAGATATACAAAAACAGAAAATTAACAACCAACATAGGCACAAATTAAAACAGACGTTATGTCTGCTTTTTTTAGTGCCTTTTTTTATTTAAGGAAGGAGAAAAATTATCAAAAAGAAATGAAACAGTAGTAGTGGGCGGAGAAATCGATATCCCCTACGGATATGAGGTCAAATACAGTCGGTATTTCCGACATGTCGGACTCCGTAAAATTACCGACCGTGGATTGGAAATAATTATATCTGAAACAAAAGAACATTATAACGCATATATACAGACGATTTTATCGTCTGTTTTTTTATGCCCATTTTGCAGAAGGGAGAATTTATATCATGCAAAACAAAAACACAAAAGAAACAAAGAAAATCGATTTACATCCAAAAAAGTGTAATATCTGCGGAGGATTGGTTATCTACACAAACAACAACCTTATTTACGGGAAATCGTATGGAAGCGGGAAATGTTATTTGTGTACGCAGTGTGGAAGTTACGTTGGAACACATGAGCCAAGACCAACTGAAGCACTAGGATTGTTAGCAGACAGTCAGATGAGAACATTAAAAAAGAAATGCCATAGTATTTTCGACGAATTTTGGAATTGTGGTTCCAATGGAAAACAAAGAAGATATCTGAGAAATATGGCATATAAGAGACTAGCTACAATGATGAGGATTCCATTAGAAGAATGTCATTTTGGATACTTTGATTTGTTACAGTTAAAAAAAGCTTATAACTGCTGCCAGGTATTAAAGAAAAGATCAGAGACTTATACATGGGAACATACAGATGTCACGAAAAAGTGGCTAGAAGCAAAAGCTGCCGGAGACAAAGAAATTCACGATCATATTGGTAGTGTAAGAATTGGAACTCTTTGCTTTGATCTGATCGAAAGAAAAGGAAAAAGAGATAAAAATTATCTCTATGCAGATCTTTATGTTGGCGGAATTGATACAGGATATGGTTATGGAAAAGACGATTATCCATATACCTATGTTGATTGGATTTTCCAGACAGTGGCCTGTTGATAAATTACCGAAAAATTACAAATCATTCAAAAAGGAAATTGAGGAAAAATTAACCATGTTAATTAAGCATGCAAGATCAATTACTTTAAAACGAAAACAGTATTCTTTACAGGAAAAAATTTTAGATGATGTGAAGATATGGTAGTTAATAATATTACAAAAGGAGAAAATTAAAATGGTAAATTTGATGTTAGATTTATTTGTTAATCATATTGTTGAGGATTATCCGGCAATTGATTACATTGCAATCAAAACAAAGAAAGGGGAAGAAGGACATACAATTTCTGATTCTGTAAAGAGAGAGTCCTTAAAAGGTGCAGAAATTGAAGAAATTCAAATATTTATTGAAAATTTTTCTGGTAGAAAAGAAGATGTGGGATTTTGGTTACAACAGATGGTATTTCATTTTTCAGATACAGATGAATATTATCATTTACCAATCACTCATGATTACAAGCTGATTTTAGAATAATATTAAAAGGAAGATAAAATAATGAAGAAGAAAAAAGACAAAAAATGTGCTTAGAGATCATTGATCAATTTGAGCAGCTTTTGGAAGAAAAGGATATTTCTATTCCATGTGAGGATTCCGCAGAAGAAAAGAAAGACATGACGGCGGTAATAATGCAAGAATTTACGGTGCTGAATACTGGCGTTTAGAAGATGGAATTCATAAGATTTTGGAACAGGAAGATTCTGATAACACAAAATAAGAAAGAAGGGTATTTATGAATATCAAAAACAGTAATATTTTACGTTCCTGGAATATGGAACGGATCGAATATCAGAGAAGATATTCTAAATTACATAAGGATAGTGTCAAAAATCCAGAGGATCGATATATTTTAGGGCAGATTCATGAACTGAAATATATCTTAGTTTCATTTTTTTGGACTTACAGAAGATGAATTAGAAGAAATACAGAAGGATGGATTTGCTGTTAGAGATATTGAGCATCCAGACAAACTAATATAAGTCGATATTTCATCATTAGTTAAGTTTAATGAACATAAGGAGAAGAGTGCATGGTATGATCACACATATCATGCACTTAAAAATTATTATGATTAAATATTATAGAAACAATTTTATTAAATCAAACAGAGAAAGGAGTAATACCTTATCCTAGTGAAACTAGGTTGGGCGATGGAGAAAAGAGATATTCGCCCGGAAAATTGAAGATCGTGGCTATAAGTTTGAATTAGACTATAATTCATTCGCATAACAGCAATCCATATGTTGCCATTCACCGGATTCGGTTAGTGGCTGGTATGAATCTTATATACAAAGAATATATTAAATTTTTAAGAGACGTAACAGGGAAAGAATTAGCAGACATAAAAGAAGGTTATTTTTGGCTTGATAAACAGATTATTAAGGGATTCGATAAGTATGGGAATATCCATAAATTTTACAGAGTCGTTATTTCTAATGATCTGTCAACCGTTGAGCTGAGAAAACTGAAAGATTATGACAATGTAGAAGATGTGGATTTGGCAAGCTGGCAGGATTTAATTGAAATGAAGAAAGAGCATTTGAAACAAATCGAGTCAGAAGCAATAATTCTTATCAAAGAAAAAATGAAGGAATATCAAGAATATACATCAATCATTCCCGTATCAATGGGAAAAGATTCGATGTTGACATGTTATCTGGTTAGAAGTCTGTATCCAGATACTAAAGCAGTATTTAACAATACGACTCTTGATTGTAAGGATACATATCGTATGGCGAAAAGATTTTCTAACTGTGAAATCATGAATCCAAGAAAAGGATTCTATGAATATGTGGAATCTCATCATATGATACCAAACAGAAGATCTCGTTTTTGCTGCCGAATATTTAAAACTGGTGTTATGGTATCGAAACTCAATCATAATCATCCATATCTGCTATGGATGGGTATGAGAAATGACGAATCATTAACACGTAAAGCATATGAAGATGTTTGGGTTAATAAAGCAGAATGGGGAAATGATACATGTTGGAAAGGGATTCTTCCTATTAGAAAATGGACAGAACTGGATGTATGGTTATATACAGTCTGGAAAAAGATTCCCGTAAATCCTAAATATAAAAAAGGTTATTCCAGAGTAGGATGCCATTGTGCGTGTCCTTACTATTCTAAATCCACATGGATTCTGGATAAATACTGGTATCCAAATGGATATCAGCGATGGAGAGAAATTCTAAAAAAAGATTTTATTGAGAATAAGAAATGGCTCGTTATGAATTGTACATTAGATGAATATCTTACACAAGCTTGGAACGGCGGTACATTTAGAAACGTACCTACAGAACAGGTAATTGATGAATTTGCAATGTACACAGGAATTCATAAAGAAGTAGCTGTACAGTATTTTAACAAGACATGCTGCAGGTGTGGAAAAACAAGGATAAAGCAAAGAGATGTATTAAGCATGAATTTAAAATTGCATGGAAGAAATGTAAATAAATTTTATTGTAAAAAGTGCTTAATGGAGCAATATCATTGGACCTCTGAAAATTGGAATCAACAGGTAAATGCATTTAAAAAACAGGATGTGATTTATTCTAAAAGCAGATAAAAAGTATTCACAATAATAGATCCTTATGCTATAATATATTTGTAGTTTTTATTAGATTCCTAAGCACCATGGGTGTAGTAGGACTTTTTTTATAGATGTATTAATAAAATAGAATATTAACCAATATTGGCACAAATTAAAACAGGCGGTAAGTCTGTATTTTTTTGTGCCTTTTTATTTTTTTCAAAATGAATGGAGAAAGATGGGAAAAACTAATTATTTTATGAAACTTGCACTTATCTGCGGAGTTACATTTATATTGTCTTTATGTGCAGGAGTTATGTGGACGCACAAAGATCACAATAAAATGTACGTTTATGTAAATAATCTTTCAAATGGACAAACACATGTTGAAAATACGGTGAGTTATAAAAATGTAGCTTTCCACTGTGTCCGCAGAATTTACATAAAGACCGCAATATTATCATCGTGCGAAAATAAATAGAATTTTAACCTATAATGCGTAAAGCATTTTGAGGCATGAATTAAGCAGAATATATAATTGTCTGCTTTTTTATGCCTTTTTATTTTACTAGAAGGAGGGAATGCTTATGGAAATGAGTGTATATTCGCATAAAGCAAATGATCGCTTTAGAAAAGATAAAATTTCGATTTTAGAACAACTTGGAATTTGCATAAGCAAAGAAAAGGAAGCTGAAATTTATAATAAGTTTTCTGAAGAAGAAATTGATTCATATGCAAAAATGCTAATAAAAGAGAATTTATAAATATATTGATTGAGATTTATGAGAAAGGGGTGTTATTAATAAATTAAAGAAAGGAGGCTTATCATGAAGAATAAGCACATTATGTTACCAAAAAAGGTAAAGGAGATGATCAAATTGCTACTATTTGTAGCGTTTGGTTTGTTAGTGAATTACGGTATGTATTCACTACGAACTCAATTCCTGTCATGGGAATATGATATCTTTCCTTTCCTACGTATAGTAGATACCGGTTTATGGTATTTTACTGTAGTGGGAGCTTTTATTATATTTCTAGTTGGAACTAGAGATATCATAAAAGCTAAGTAACATATTTCAATTATAGCCTGTCTTGGTCAAAACCAGGATGGGCTATAATATTATTTTTACATTTATTAAATTGTATTTACCAGGAAGGAAGAAAATAAAATGAATGAAGATTTATTAGTAATCAAAAAAAATGAAGTGCCAGCAATTCAGTTTAATAAAGAAGAGCTGATCGAACGTGTTGATGAGATCTTGGAACAACACAAAGGAATCATTTATACCATAGAGGATATCCCAGAGGCTAAAAGTTGTGGCTGATCTAAGAAACAGAAAATATCTGAATTCTGAAAGAATCAGTGCATGTAAACCGTATGAAGCAATTGTAAAACAACAAAACAGATATGGATGATGTGTTGGCCAGATATGATACTGTAATTCAAGAGATTGATACACAGATCAAAGAATCTGAAAACGTCTGGAAAAAGAAAGAGAAGATTATATCAGAGAAACATATGAAGATGTTTTCCTTCATGAGATACCTGAAAAATATCTTGTATGTCCGATTATTAAGAATCTAAAGATTGATTCTAAATGGATGCTAAAAAGTACATCTAAGAAAAAGATTAAGGATCAAATGATCGAAAAAAGAGATAAAATTTTATCAGATATTAATACATTAAAATGTGTTGCAGAAGAAGAATTTTTATCCGATGTTGAGCAGGAATATTTTAAAGAACTTGATCTCAACAAGGCAATCAAAAAAAATCAGAGTCTTAGAGAAGCAAAGCAGAAAGTTTTAGAAGCAGAAAAAAGAGAAAAGAAGAAGAATTAAGACGAAAAGAACAGGAAATGAAAGAGCAGCAGGAAACACAAGCTGTAGAGCCATTTGAGTTCGATTTCGATCCTATTCCAGTTCCAGAACCAATTTCAAGAAAAGTCAGTAGCAGTTCTACACCAATTCAAAAGAACAGAAAATCATCCATTAACAATTCATCCGTTCAGAATTATCCGTATCCGTTGAATCGTGAAATCCACAAACCTGTCATGAAAACATTAAATATTAAGATCAGGGGAGAAGAATCAGTTATCAGAGATATCATGAAATATATCTATGATAAAAAAGATATTGAGATTTTACAATAACGGCTTTGATTGGGATGGATATAACAATATTAGAAAGAGAAGGAGTTTAGTATATGACAATTTATGATTATAGCGATTTACTCAAAATGATAGCGAATATCAATACAGATAAAATTATCGCAAAAAATGAAAGAACAATGAACAATAAAAACAGATTAGCCAAAATGGAAAACAAATTATTAACATGTGGAATTCTAAATGATTGGTATGATTTAAAGAAAAGCTGCAAAAGACTTAATGTAAGACTTGCACCGTATGGTAATTGGGACGAAGAAACTCAAGGTCCGCTTATGAAAGATCAAAATGGAAAGTATTTTATGAATAATGGAACTTTTTCTATATGTATGAGTTCAGGTTCCCACTGGAGTGATCATTTTGGATTTTCATATTATGATAAAGAATTCGAATGGAATATCTGGCATTCAACAGATTATGTTCTGTTCAGTAAGTTTTCAAATGAAGATTCAGAAATTGAGGCAAAAATAAATTAATTCAATTATTTTATCCCATTATGAAGAATACAGATCTGTGCAGTTAGATAGAATCTACAAAAAAAATGTCTAAAATTTCAGATGAGACAAAAGAAATTAAAGATGAACTGGCTGCAATGTCAGATTTGTAATCAGAGGTGAAGAACGTGATTAATGTAGAAATTTTAAAGAAGAACTATTAAAGCAGGATTCCGTAGAGTCCTGCTTTAATGATGAATACAGAGAAATGATGGCATGTGTTACAGGAGCTGTTGAATGTTCGTTAGAAAAGCTTGAAAGATTTCTAACAGATTATAAGGAACTAACAGCGATTACTCGACGAGCAAATGTTACAAATGAACATCTCTTTCGAGAAAAATTCAATGAGATGCCACATAAAAAAGAAGAAAAGGAAGATTATTATGATACAAATTATTATTGATGAAGAAAGAGACAGAAAAGAAGGGTATCTTGATTGTTGTCATATCATTATTGATGATCATGGAATCAAGAAAGAAAAGGTAATTTCGACAGAAACCTTATATGAAATATTAAAGACATCTCAGGTATCTACAAAAAGAGAATTATTTCTTGGGAGAATGCCACGAGGTTATGTTGCTACAAAGCAGGAGATTCAAGATTTTCCTAAAATCAAGAGTAAAACAGCAGTTTTTTTTGATGAAGGTATACGGAGAATCATATATGAGGATAGTATTTATGAAATTCCGATTCCAAATCTTCTCATGATTCATTCTGTTACACAAAATGGATGTGTTTCAACAAAGTTATTTTGTGTAGCAAAAAACATGACGCAAAAAAAAGTTACTGAATTATTTGAAATCGGGAATCTTCCCAAGTTATATCATTGGCCATTTTCTAATGTTAGCAGCAAAAATGGAAGTGTATGTTATGGAAATAATAATATTCGTAAAATTGAAAAATTAGTGATCTTGATATTTTACCAATTATATTTTTTGATAGTGCACTGAATGGAGATTATTATTACTCAGGAAGGACAACACTTAAAAAGAACAATCAGAGAATTGCTTGATACTTTAAATGGTAAAAAAGAATTTCCGTATGAAAATCCTTACTCAAATCTACCTATCTGATTCAGAAGAAAAAATTATTTTAAATGTAAGAAAGGAATATTAAATTATGAATAGTGATGTAAATGGACAGATGAGTCTTTTAAATTTATTAGGAATTGAAGAGGATGAACCTGAAAAAGAAGAAGTAACGAAAAAGAAGAAACAAAGAA
>ENA-OQOA01000260-OQOA01000260.1-human-gut-metagenome-genome-assembly--contig:-NODE-260-length-25722-cov-3.433171_pt1 | contig 25722 bp, 30 predicted proteins | sample MGYA00242633_ERZ504888 | MGnify/ENA primary metagenome ERZ504888 (study PRJEB26092, sample SAMD00036372) | human gut metagenome | host: Homo sapiens | study: EMG produced TPA metagenomics assembly of...
CGCCACAGTTCTGCTTTTCTCGTCACCGTAACACCAAACCATGCGTTTTCCAAATCTATATCAAAATCCAGCAGATCTGGTCGCTTTGTAAGGAACAGGAACTGATGCTGTGGATTTTCACGGATCTTTGCAAATACCTCGTCTCTCCATTCTGACTTCCAGCCGGAAAGATCGCTCATGCCGGTAAGAAGAAAGTTCTGCGGACGTTTCTTTTCCATCATCTTGAGCTTACCCGGAAAGAATTCAGGGTCAGCGAAGTCATCAATCATATGCCAGCGTTTCACATTATTGCGGGCATAGCAATATGCACATCCCACTGTACATCCGATGACGATATTCATGTTTTGAATCTGATCTTTGATACAAATACTCATGATTTCTGCCATTCCTCAAGATTCTTTCTGATACGGTCGAGGTATTCCTCAAACTGGATAATTTCTTCCTCCGAAAAACCTTTGTAGTAAATACTGCCCATTTTATCAGATACAGAATCGTATTCGTCCTTTAAGGCATGTGCTTTCTCAGTCAGAAACAGGAGTGTTTTCCTTTTGTCCGTTTCAGACTGAACACGGCTTATCAGCCCTTGATTTTCCATTCTTTCCAGCATCGTAGTAAGAGAAGTTATCGCTAATCCACATTTAATCGAGAGTGACCTGATTGAGATTCCATCTTCCTGCCACAGTACATAAAGAATACGCCCCTGGGCTCCGTTAAACGCATCAATATTCTTTTCGCTAAGAATCTTCTCAAAGATTCGATCTCCAAGTTGTTTATTTTGGTAACAAGAAATCCGCCATTCATTTTTATACAAAAACTCCTATATAGTATTTTATCAAATAATACTATATAGGAGTTTTGCTGTCAACAGTTTGTATGTCTAAGTAGAAGTAAATTCCGATTGTTCGAGCTTTTCAAATACTAACGTACTTAATTCTGTTCAATAAGTGATTTATAGTAGTTACCAAAGTCAGCAAGTGAACATAAAGCATTCTTTCTGTTGCATACTCAATTATTGATTAAAAAATCCGCAAACGACATTTGCTCATATTTTTGAGGGAAAGTATACATATACCTAAAACATTCCTCTGTTTTATGCATAATGCCATATCGGGTAGAATATTTTCTAAAAAATCTAACAGTCTGTCATTATTAGGACTGGGACAGTCATATGCATTACCATAGGTACGAATATACTTATTCTTCATTCCTGGAAAGTATTTGTCCAAAGCATGATAAAAATATTCTCTGTCGCCCTCACGCATGGTAACACCCATGCTAAAGCAGATGATGCCTTTTACGCCTGCTTGGACACAATAGTCGAGAATACCCTTGATATTTTCCTCAGTATCATTGATAAATGGTAATATAGGGGTCAGCCATACAATTGTAGGGATTCCAGCTTTTTTAAACTGCATAAGTGCTTCAAAACGTTCATAGGTTGACGAAACATTTGGCTCTAAAAATTTTACATAAAGATTCATCATATGTAGTCAGTGTCATTTGAACAATCGCTTTTGTCTTATCATTTATATTTTTTAATACGTCTAAATCCCGGAGTATTCTTGTTGATTTTGTCTGAATAGCAACTCCATATTCATATTTATCAATTAATTCTAAACAACGACGTGTAATCTGCAATTGTTCTTCTGCATGAAGATAAGGATCACACATGGCACCTGTACCTATCATACATTTTTTTCGTTTACTTCTTAATGATTTTTCTAAAAGTTCAGGTGCATTTGTCTTTACTTCTATATCTTCAAAATCGTGTGTAAATCCATAACATTTACTTCTGCTGTCACAATAAATACATCCATGGGTGCATCCACGATAAATATTTATTCCGTTATTATTTGAAAGTATTCCTTTTGCTTTGACAAAATGCATGTATATGCTCCTCTCTCTGGGGAAATGTCAATTTATACTATTTTTATCATTCTCCCGGCTCTTATATACATTATACTGGTTCTTGCATCTGTAGCAATACTTCTTAAATACCACTTTAAAACTCCCATAAAATGGCATGTTCACACCATTTTATTTAATATCCAATTCTGGCGGAACATCTAGTTCGTGTGGTACTGGTGCTCCATTTTTTCTTTCTCTGTCGTACACACTCCGTCAAAAGATATTCTATTTGACCATTGACAGACCTAAAATCATCCTCTGCCCATGCTGCAATGGCATCATAGAGCTTACCTGATAAACGGAGGGGAATCTGCTTTTTGCCTGAATCTGCCATTAATACAAGCTTCCTGAATTAACTATTGGCTGGGCATCCTTATTTCCACATAAAACAACTAACAGATTAGAAACCATAGCTGCTTTTCGTTCTTCATCCAATTCAACAACCTGCTTTTCAGATAACCTGTCAAGTGCCATCTCTACCATACCTACGGCACCATCAACTATCATCTTTCTTGCATCAATAATAGCTGATGCCTGCTGGCGCTGAAGCATAACTGCTGCTATCTCAGGTGCATAAGCAAGATATGTTATTCTTGCTTCTATTATATTTAATCCGGCATCCGTTACCTTACTCTGAATCTCTTTCCTTATTCTTTCTGCTACAACTTCACTTGAGCCACGAAGACTTCCCTCATCTGCCATTCCATCTCCCGTTGTATCTACATTCTCAGCTACATCATATGGATACATACGGACTATATTTCTGACTGCACTATCACATTGAAGTGAAAGATATTCCTTATAGTTATCTACATTAAATACAGCTTTGGCAGTATCTGTCACCTCCCACATAACCGCAATTCCTATCTCAACAGGATTACCAAGGCAGTCATTAATCTTCTGTCTGCTGTTATTAAGAGTCATAACCTTAAGTGATATCTTCTTATTCGTCATCTGTGTATTACCACCTGCTGAAAGTGTTACTCCAGACATACCTGACAAATCAATCTTTTTATTGTTGGCTGCTACATCACCACTCTGGTTAAGCTTTGTTTCCGCTGCCGGATTAACTGCTGTACAGAATGGATTAACATAATAAAAGCCGGCCTCCTTAATAGTTCCGACATACTTACCAAAAAGCGTTAACACAAGTGCCTCCTGAGGCTTTAATACCTTAAGTCCAAGAAAGAATATCCATCCTAAGCCCACATAAACAACACCGATAACTATAAGTATAATTGCAATAACCGATTTGGCGGATTCTGCTGTTTCTGTCATTATTGCACCTGACACGATAGCTGCAATTGCCACTACATATAAAGCGATGAACAACATCAGCATTGCCATACCATTCTTATTCTTTTTCAACACTTTTTCTTCCATAATAATCCTCCATTCTTGCGCTGCTTCTTTGCGCATCTCAAGTTTTTGCGAAGCATAAATCCTGCGTATGAAAAATCTTATTTTTACACTAGTATCCTCTTTTCTGCGCACGTTTTAAAATGTAACGGATAATTGTACCGCTGACAGTCTTATCCTTATTGATATTTTGATGATATCATTATGATATCATTTTGTCAATATTTAAATCAAAATTACTAATCTCACATTTATTTTACAATTAATAACATATTGTTATTTTTACATAATTATGTTATAGTTATTAAACTACTTACGGACAACCATATATTTTTAATGCTAAGTGTGTATCAGATTGTATTTCTACACACTGTTTATGCATGGGGTAAACTAAATCTACTTAATAAGGAGTATCTATTCATGCTTAATTTAACAAGAAAAAGTCTAACACCTGATCAGATGAAACGTGCCAATATAACAGCGAGCACAACTGTAACGCTAACATACCTTATATGTCTTTTTATTACTTTAACATCTGACAAAACCGTTATTGAAAAGATTGTTTTTACATGTGTCTATCTTCTTTTTTACATAGGCAATGCCATATATGTCAAAAAACATATTTATGAAAAAAGGCTGAGCTGTCAATTGCATATGGTTTTCTTGCTGTTTTTGGTATAATAACCTATATACAGCCTGCGAGAACTATGATGATTATATTCCCTGCTTTATTATCACTATCTGTTTATATGAATGAATACCTGATATTATGGGGAACAGGCGCAACCTCCTTCTTTGTAATCACCAAAATCATATACATAAATACTACTAACCCTGCTGATAAAGCAGAACAGGTAAAGGTTATTTTTCTTGTTATTACATGTCTTATTGTATACGTTCTAGGAGGATGCAAGGCTATTAAAAGACTTGTAGAATTCTCTGAAGAAGAAACTAACGCAGTTAAAGAAAAGGCTGAAAAACAACTTGAAATAGCAAAACATGTTAATGAAATATCCAACAATGTAAATACCCAGTTTGAACAGGTACGAAAAGACCTTGATAAAATAGCAGAAATAATTAGCAATACTAACAAAACTATTGACATTATTTCTGACGGAACTACCAGTAGTGCAGAACAAAGTATTCTTCAGTCTGAAAAAACAACAGAAATCCAGACAAGACTTAATAAGACTAATCAATCTACCGATATAGCGGTAAATACAGCAAGACAGCTTCAACAGATTGTAGAGAAAGGAAAGAATGAATCCGATGAGCTTGCCAGCCAGTCTGCCATAGTAGATACCTCTGCCCTACAGATATCCGAAACAATCGGCAATCTTGTTGAACACGTAAGTAAAGTATCCGATATAACTAATGTTATTATGAATATATCCTCACAGACTAATCTTCTTGCACTTAATGCTTCTATTGAGGCAGCAAGAGCAGGTGAAGCAGGAAAAGGCTTTGCAGTAGTTGCCGATGAAATCCGCTCTCTCGCTGAGATGACAAAATCATCTACTGAAGAAATAACCCAGATTATGAATGCTCTTATTACGCTTACCAAGAACACTCAGAATGAGCTTAAGCATACTGTTGACAGTATTAATATCCAGCGCGGAAAAGTTAAAACAGTACATGAAAGCTTTGTAGCTGTTGAACAGGATATTGATTCACTTGTGGCTAATATGACATCAGTAAGTTCTGAAGTAAATGCTGTACTTGATGCTAACTCTTCTATTGTAGATGGAATTGAAACATTATCTGGCATCTCACAGGAAATGTCATCTACAACCGAAACTACAAGACAGGAAATGCATGACCTTAATAACCGTATTACCAGCTTTTCTGATGCTATTAACACTACATCAGAGTCACTTGAAAGGTTAAGAAAGACCTCAGCGGTTGATAATACTGAGGATTAGAAACAGCTTTAAAGCATATATATTCACACAGCGGCAGCAACCAGATTATCATGCTACTGGTTACTGCCGCTGTTATTTATCTTTATGTCCTGAGATCTTCTAACAGATTATCACTCGTCTATATCATATCATCACATTTGCCAGCTTCTATAGATCTTGTTACATCTCCTATTTCGGCTAACTTAGCACTATTTTATGTAGCACCATCTGTTAAACACATCTGCAAACTACCGAAATTACATTCTTACAGCCACATAACTATATACAATATATGCCAGAATCAGCTGTATAACAAGTATAGCTGGCACTCCTATTCTGAACTTATTATGTTTAGTTTTATGTCTCACTATGTACATAGCAGACAGTGCCCCCACAGAACCACCTATAGCCGCCAGCAGTATAAGCGTTCTTTCTGGAATCCTCCAGGCATGATGTACTGCCTTATATTTGTCCAGTGCATAGGCTGCAAATGTAAATATATTTATAAATACAAGCCATGCCTCAATTACCTTTAATAAATCCATATCTGACCCTTCTCTTTCTTTGTCATCTTAGCAATCATACTGCTGCTTATTCCGAGCTTATTAATCAAATCAACTATCTTCATTTTTTAACCCTGCTATCTTCGTACAAAACGAAAACAGCAGGGTTAATCCTGATTAAAATTCTATTATATATTACATCCTTTATTCAACGTCTTCAAACTGCGAATTATAAAGTCCGGCATAGAAGCCACCCTTTGCAAGCAGTTCTTCGTGATTTCCCTGTTCTACGATATCTCCATCCTTCATAACAAGAATAATATCTGCATCCTTAATAGTAGAAAGCCTGTGTGCTATAACAAAGCTTGTTCTTCCCTTCATAAGGTTATCCATAGCATTCTGTATCTGTATCTCTGTTCTTGTATCAACTGAAGATGTTGCTTCATCAAGAATAAGAATAGGATTATCAGCCAGTATCGCTCTTGCGATAGTAAGTAACTGTTTCTGTCCCTGTGATACATTGCTTGCATCCTCATTAAGTTCCATATTATAACCACCTGGAAGTGTTTCTATGAAATGGTGTGCATGCGCAGCCTTAGCAGCGGCAATAACCTCTTCATCAGAAGCCTCCAGCTTTACCATATCTTATATTTTCCATAATGGTATCCTTATACAGCCATGTATCCTGTAATACCATACCGAAAGCATCTCTTAGCTCTCGTCTGTTGAAATCCTTTATGTTATGTCCATCTATTTTTATTTCACCTGCATTTAACATCATAGAATCTCATAAGAAGCTTAACCATAGTTGTCTTACCAGCACCTGTCGGACCTACTATTGCAACCTTCTGGCCTGGTTTAACCTTAGCACAGAAATCTTTGATAATAACCTGATCCTCCTTATAACCGAATCTTACATGGTCGAATTCTACTTCTCCCCTGATATTATCTGTTGAAACAGGATTCTTTACTATCTGTTCCTCTTCCTCTTCGTTAAGGAATTCAAATACTCTTTCAGATGCTGCTGCCATTGACTGTACCTGATTAATAACCTGTGCAATCTGTGTTATTGGCTGTGTAAAATTCCTTACATACTGTATAAATGCCTGAATATCACCAATCGTTATAACACCATTTATAGCAAGAAGTCCACCTGAAAGTGCAACACCTGCATAACCAAGATTGCCAACAAATGCCATAATAGGCTGCATCATTCCTGAGAAGAACTGTGACTTCCAGGCTGATGAATATAAAACATTATTAGTCCTGTTGAATTCATCTACCATATCCTTCTCTTTATTGAAGGACTTTTACAACCATATGTCCACCATATGTTTCCTCTATCTGACCATTTATATGTCCCAGATATTCCTGCTGTGTCTTAAAGTAATTCTGTGACTTCTTTATAACAAAAGATATAAGACCTACCGATATTGGAAGTATGACAATAGCAATAATAGTCATAAGTGGTGAAATACTTAACATCATGATAAGTACACCAATCATAGTTGCTGTTGATGTTATAATCGTTGTTATGCTCTGATTAAGTCCCATACCAAGAGTATCAACATCATTAGTTATTCTTGAAAGAACCTCTCCATATGTCCTGCTCTCGAAGTACTTCATTGGCATACGGTTTATTTTCTCTGATATTTCCTTACGAAGCCTGTAACATATCTTCTGTGAAATGCCTGTCATAATCCAGCCCTGGACAAAATTAAATATTGCGCTGCAGACATATAAGCCGAGTACAATCAAAAGAATCTTTCCTATATAGCCAAAGTCAATACCACCTGTACCTGCTATTTTCCTCATAAGACCTTCTGAAAGACCTGTTGTTGCCTTTCCAAGTACCTTTGGTCCTGCTACATTGAATATCGTTGAGGCTGCTGCCATAATCATAACTATAAATATAGCTATCTTATAGCTTCCTACATACTTTATGAGCTTACCTATTGAGCCCTTGAAATCCTTAGCCTTCTCAGCTGGCATCATACCCCTGCCCGGTCCACCTGGTCTTCTATGTCTGGGAGTCTGCTTATATGAATTATTGTCTGCCATAATTATGCTTCCTCCTTTCCATCTGATATAGTGTTTACATCTGATATAGCGTTTACATCTGATATATTATGCTCGGCATTATATGAAGCTTCTTCATCTGGCTTATTGAGCTTTTCTTTAACAGCTACTGAATTCTCAAGCTCGCTGGCTGATAGCTGCGACCTGGCAATCTGCTGGTATACCTCACAATTCTTCATAAGCTCTTCGTGTGTGCCCTTACCTACAATCCTTCCCTCATCCATAACAAGTATCTGCTCTGCATGAAGAATAGTACTTATTCTCTGTGCAACAATGATTACTGTACTATCTGTAACCTTTGAGGCAAGCGCTTTTCTTAATGCTGCATCCGTCTTTAAATCAAGTGCTGAAAAGCTATCATCAAATATAAATATCCTTGGATTCCTTGCTATAGCTCTTGCTATAGATAATCTCTGCTTCTGTCCACCTGAAACATTCGTACCACCCTGTGAAATAGGTGCTTCATACTTTCCTGCCTTTTCCTCTATGAACTCAGAAGCCTGTGCAATATCTGCTGCCTGTTTAACTTCTTCAATCGAAGCATTAGCTGCACCATACTTAATATTAGATTCAATTGTGCCTGAGAAAAGAACTCCCTTCTGTGGAACATATCCAAGCTCATCTCTTAAATCCTGCATAGATATATTTCGTATATCTTCACCATCAAGCGTGATAGAACCTCCTGTCACATCATATAATCTTGGAATAAGGTTAACAAGTGTTGACTTGCCACAGCCGGTACTTCCTATAATAGCCGTTGTCTTTCCTGGCTCTGCCACAAAATCTATGTCTGAAAGAGCATTTTCAGCAGCTCCTGGATACTTAAAGCTTACATGACTGAAGGTAAGTAAGCCCTTATGTTCCTTAAGTATCTTAGGATTCCTGCAATCCCTTATTGATGACTGAGTGTTGATTACCTCATCTATACGGTCTGCCGCCACAATCGCTCTTGGAAGCATAATCGACATCATAGTAAGCATAAGGAATGACATAACTATCTGCATAGCATATGTGATAAATGCAGTCATTGAACCAACCTGCATAACACCGCTGTCAATTCTATGTGCAGCAACCCATACTATTCCTACTGAAAGACAATTCATAATAAGCATCATTACCGGCATCATAAATGTCATAACTCTGTTAGTAAAAAGCATTGTCCTTGTAAGCTCTTTATTCGCATTATCGAATCTTTCTTCTTCCTTCTTCTCTCTTCCAAATGCCCTTATAACAGATAAACCTGTAAGTATTTCTCTTGATACTAAGTTAACATTATCAACAAGCTTCTGCATCTGTTTAAACTTAGGCATGGCAATTGACATAAGAAGAAGCACAAAGCCAACTATAACAAGTACTGCAAGAGCAATAACCCACTCCATGCCAGCTCCTGTTGACATAACCTTTAACACACCACCTACACCAAGTATTGGCGCATAGAGCACCATTCTTAATGTAAGCACACAAACCATCTGTATCTGCTGTACATCATTCGTTGTACGTGTAATAAGTGAGGCTGTTGAGAACTTATCAAGCTCCGCATTAGAGAAGCCCATAACATTCTTATACACCTGTCCTCTTAAGTCACGTCCTACACCTGCACCGACACGCGATGCAAAAAATGCAACTAAGACTGTACATATTGCAATCATAAATGCCATACCTATCATCTTTATGCCTGAAAGCAGCAGATAATGTGTCTGTATAGCCTTCATATCCATACCAGCCTTTGAATCCATAGACTTAGCATATGCTCTACCCATAGATGCTACAAGTGATGAACCCATAGTGTCAAATGTTGATTTAAAATTATCACGCATAGACACAAGTGTATCCTTTGTCATTCTGCCAGTATCATACATAGCTTTGAATACCATCCTCATATCTACACACTCAGTTGAAACCATATTGCCATTGGCATCCTCTACATCCTTGTAAAAGGATTCTAATTCAATGCCCATTTTCTTTCCAATATCTGATACCGGCACATCAGCAAGTGTTTTTACATCAACCCCCATCTGTGCTGCCATCTGTTCCTTAAACTGTGCTGCTGTTACTGAAGACATCTGATTATTAATGATAAGTGCCATTGCTAATGTATCATCATATTCATCCAGCTTCTTTTCACTCTTCTCGGAAAGAATATACATATCTCCATCCTGTTCATAACAGCTTTCCCATATGCTGATTTCTTCATCTGTCATAAACATTGTGGCAATATCATATTCATCCTTAGTTATCTTTTCTGGAATACTATGCCCTATGCCGCCATTCTGAATACCAACATCAATAATATCAGATGTATACTGTGGCAATGCAAGATCCCCATTTGCCTGTAATATAAGCAATACAAGTATTATAATTACTGACTTCCAGTATGGAGCAATACTTTTTAATATTCTGCTCATAACCGTTCCTTTCTTCCTCAAGATTTCTTTTAGGCTTTCTTATATAACCTTATAACTGATATTTTAAAATGATAGCATTATTGAGAAAATATGTAAATTAAGGAAATAAAAAGCATTTATTAAGACTTTGTAAAATTGTATACAATTTAAAGCAAAATATATCTTGTATACAACATTTTTATATGTTATCATACGAAACGAGCGTTATTCATATGAAAATGCATCAGAACCAAGTTTATTATTATCTTACTGATACTTTATATTCACTACAAAGCATAATGGTGTGCGACCTGTAAAGGCGTGTAAGCATTACATATATTGAATCAAGGTATCTGCATAACCAGTTATGATTTATTTGTTATTATATAATTCATAATACATTCTGTTAGTTCTAAACATTTTCTATGCATTTCCATTTACAAGGCGCTACTAAGAATAATGTCTGAAAGACAGGCTGGATATTACACTAACTCCACCATTTTATCAGACGAAAAGGAGAATATTATGAGTAACATTGAAACAAACAACACAGCAATGGCAAAGAAAACATTTACCACTAAGTATATGGTAGAGCTTGCCGCTATGATAGCCATCATTATCATCATGGCCTTCACACCACTTGGCTACATCAAGCTTCCTGGTCTTACTATTACATTCCTGACAATTCCAGTCGCTGTAGGTGCCATAATACTTGGACCAGTTGGTGGTCTTATATGTGGTCTTACATTTGGTTTAACAAGTCTTTATCAGGCTGTAACCGGTGGCTCAGTATTTACATTTGCTTTATTTAACCTTAATCCTGTGTTTACTATAATACTTACAATTGTACCAAGAGCACTTGAAGGTCTGCTTACAGGTCTTATCTTCAAAGCTCTTCACAACATAAAGAGTGTCCAGAAGATTTCTTATTATATAGCAAGCCTTTGCTGCCCTCTTCTTAACACATTACTCTTTATGAGCACACTTGTAGCGCTTTTCTACAGAACAGACTTCATCCAGACTTATGTTGCCAAGTTTGGTGTTGGCAACCCATTCTCATTCGTAGTTGCCTTCGTTGGAACACAGGGTGCTATTTGAGGCCGTTGTATGCTTTGTTGTTGCCAGCATACTTGCAAGAACATTATATGCAGTACTTGTTAAGAATTCTTAATTATTGTTAGGTAAAGCTGTTTTATATCAGTCTATAAAAAATAGAAAGCTGCGTTGGCTATTGCCGAACAGCTTTCTATTTTTACTTTTATACTAATATCGCCTGATATGTGCAAAATATCATTTTCTAAACTTTATTAAGCTTTATTTCATGGACTGCATAGATTTCTTACGTGACTGTTTATTTTCATACATATAATAATCTGCCTTATCCAATAACATCTGTATTGTACACTCACTATCAGCATCTGATATTGCCCATCCACATGCATAGTCGATTGGCATCTGGTTGTCGCTTCTGTTTAATCTGGTCTTTTTCCATGCTTAGCTGCTTTAATATATCCTCAATCTCCATTTTGCTTGTATTGTAGATAACTACCATGAATTCATCTCCACCATATCTTCCAACGAAAGCTTCCTTAGGAATTACATTGCGTAAAAGCCTGGCAAAATTAAATATAAGCTGATCCCCCTTTGAATGTCCCTTTGTATCATTAATAATCTTAAGATTATTTAAAATCAAACATTATGCACGCTGTATGCTCAGCAGCCATTTCCTTATTGTTAAGGAGCTCCTCACAGGCATCTTTGTTTGGCAATCCCGTATGGGCATCTGTATATGCTCTTTGTTCTAACAGCTTGTTTAATATAGACATTTTCATGGCTGCTATGGTCTGTATAATAATCAATATTACAAGACCTAGCATATCAAATACTGATAGCAGCTCTAAGGTACGGATTTTAATAGCTATCCTTTCCGAATAGTTTTCAGCAGCGGATACTGTTTCATCTGCCATCTTAAAATATATTTCACTCATCTTAACAATATCTGTATTTTGATAGCCCACTTCTCTTACTGCTTTGATTTCTTTTTTAATTCTTCCCAGTAGTCGCTTAGAATATATAATTTGTCATTATATTCATTGTCACGTAGATTTACAAGATTGTATTGTCCATCCTTATACTTCAAATCATCGAGAATATCATCAAGATATTTAATTAATTCATCATCTGGGTTTCCCGTAATTTCCAACTTCACTTCACGTTGTGTAGCTCCACGTACCAGACCTGCATAATTTATTACACGGGCTGTTCCCTGCAGCCTGCTGATATTCACCATAATAAATATAATAAGAACTATCAGCAGCAATATTAAACAGCTTTGTATAATCTCTATTATATTCTTGCTTTTCTTATATGATTGTTCTTCTTTCTCCATAATAACACTCCAATAATATTCAATTTACTGGATATTATTTCCAGTTTTATTTGCACATCATATAGTTCTTTTTTATTATAATATAATAATCATATAAATAAGTCAACAAATAGTAATAATTACTATTTTTATAGACGTTCAAGCATCTTGTTATACGAAGCACTAAGTCTGTTTAATTCTTTAACCTGATTTTCTTCTATCTGCGAATCGGACAGATTATTTAACTGCACCTCTTCGATTTTATCAGAATGATGATCTTATGAAGCAGATTCAATCAGTAATTGCAGCAGATAGCAATAAAAAATAAAATCTCGTGGGGCATATCACTTAGTGCGACAGTCCCACGAGAATACAAGAATTATTCTATTTTTATCAATCTGCTGCTTTCCCATGTTCTGCCAGTTCCATAACTTCCTTCCATGCTGGGGAGAACAGATAATAACCTATCATTGCAAACATTCCAAAGCTGAAGGAAATTGGGAAACACAGCATTACCCAGGTTCCATCAAAATATTTGCTGATAATATATGCACTTGGAATTCTGACTGCCCAAAGCATAAGAATATTGACAATAGTAGTATAACGTACCTTTCCAGTTCCATTTACAATAGATATTATACAGTTGAAGATAGCGAAAAACCACTGTGACAGCAGCATAACAACAATATGTCTGCTTGCATACATCAGTACTATTTCATCTGATGAAAAGAAACGTATCAGAGGTCTATGTATCATAATGAAGAATAATCCAAAGCTTAGAGTAATCACGCCTGAACATAATGGAATTCTCCAGTGTCCTTCCTTGATTCTATCGTACTTCTTTGCACCATAATTCTGTCCTGAGAATGTGGTGGCAGCCGAAGATAATCCTGTAATTGCTATATTAGCGCAGCCTGTGATTCTTCCTGCTACTGCACCTCCTGCCATAAATATAGCGCCCTGAGAGTTGTTAAATGTCTGTAACGCAACATGTCCTAATGAATATAGCGAATTATTAAGTCCAACAGGAAGGCCTATAGCCAGAATATTCTTCATCATTTTCCCTGAGAATCTTCTAGGCAGGAATGTAAACTTAATCTCTGGAAACATCTTTCTTATATAAGTAATGCTTACAAGCCATGAAATAAACATAGCAATACTTGTAGCTAGTGCTGCACCTGCCACATCCATGCCAAAGCCTGCAACAAACACTAAATCAAACACTATATTGGAAATACAAGATACAACAAGAAACCACAATGAAGCCTTGCTATCCCCAAGTCCTCTTAATATTCCAGCATTCATGTTATAGCCAAGATTACCAAGCGTACCTAAGAATACTAATCGCGTATAGATTAGTGCAGCATCCCATACATCCTGCGGAACATTCATAAATTCAAGAATATACGGTGCTGCAAACCATCCAAGAATTCCAATCGGAATTCCTATAATATATATAAAAGTTATTGAAGTTCCACATATTGAAACAACTTTATCCGATTCCTTTGCACCGGCATATTGTGATATAAGAATGGATACACCTGTTCCTATTCCTAAGAAAACACACAACAATACCTCAACCGGCTGTGAACTTGTTCCAACCGCTGCTAAGGATGTATCACCACAATATTTACCTATTACAAGTGCATCGACCGTTGTATATAACTGCTGCAAAACATTTCCTATAATAATAGGTATAGCAAACAGTATTATATTTTTCATGATATGACCTGTCGTCATATCAATCTTTCCTTTACGTGATTCTGCCATAACTTACTCCTTATTATAAACAACCCATCTATTTTTGTTATTTATAATAATACTGTAATCAAGCAGCTTTTTCTAGTGATTTATTGTGATTAGTACAGAAAAAGTATCCACTTTATATTTATTTTGTATCTTTTACTTCATCAGCTTCTTATACAGTGTTTTTCTGACTGATTATTGTTGATTCATTATTGGTTTTTCTTTAATTCCTCAAACTTTTCCTGCATTGTTTTATTTCCTCTGGTAAGCTTTTTAATGCTGACCTCATCCACCTTATTATTAGCTATTCTTAACTGGTTGTCAGAACCTAACAGCTCTTTTTTTACCTTTCAAGATGCTGTATTGTCTTATCAATCTCATCAACAGCTTTATCAAAATGCGAATGTGCAATCTCATAGTTCCTGCTGAAGTCACTCTTAAAATTCATAAGCTTTTCTTCAAAATCAGAAATGTCAATATTCTGGTTTCTGACAACTGCAAGCTCCTGTTTATACTCCATTGCATTCATGGCAGCATTCCTGAGTAAAGTTATAATCGGTATAAAGCACTGTGGTCTTACGACATACATCTTTTCATATTTATAAGAAACATCAACGATTCCTGCATTAAACAACTCATTGTCACTTTCAAGCATTGAAACAAGCACCGCATATTCGCAGTTCTTCTGCTTACGGTCCTTATCCAGCTCCTTATAGAAATCCTCATTCTTATGCTTAGTTGCAGTCTCATCCATTTCATTTTTCATTTCAAACATAATGGATATAAGTTCAACACCATTTTCATCAGTCTCACGATATATATAATCGCCCTTGCTTCCGCTTCTTGAATCATTATCCTTTTCAAAATATGCATTCCTGAAAGCCGTAGCCCTTAACTGGTTAAACTGTATCTCACAATGCTGCTCTAAGGTTTCACCAACCATCTTTGTAGACATCTTTGTTTTAAGATCCCTGTAATAAGCAATCTGCTCATCCTTCTGCTCTAAAAGGAGCTTTCCTTTATCCTTTTCATGTGTCAGCTGGCTTTCCAGTTCTTTCTTTTCTTCTTCAACCTTCTTAACAGCCTCCATTACAGCAATTGTTTTTTATCCTCACTACTATCTAGCTGTGCCTGAAGCTGTACTGCCCTGTCTGTTGCCTTTTCAAGCTGGCTTTTTAGTTCTGGATTTCTTTATCGTATTCTTTCTGACTCATAAGCTTAATCTCATTTTCCTTAGCTTCCATCTCAAGCCTATGTGTCATCATCATATGCTCTTTTAGTTCGGATATACGCTTTTCAATATCTTTTTCAAATTCCTTATCCCTTATCTGCTGTATAATTGAACTTAACTCTGTATCGTCTACAGTAAATGCCTGTCCACAATGAGGACACTTTAATTCTGCCATATAAAACCTCCTGATTAACTGATATTATTACATATATATATCCATTGATGTATTCTAAATTATTATACACAATTCTGTTATATGCACAAATACTAAATAAAGTATGTAAAGATACTAAACAAGCTGTGGACAGTCACTAAATAAGCTGTAGACAGACACCAAACAGACAGAAAAGCGGAATTGTGAGCATAGCACACAATCCCGCCTCTTTATATCAGTTACTCATTATGCATTTTAATTTAACAATTTTTATTAAACCGCTTCAATCAAGCAGTTTCAATTTAACCAGCATCAATTAAGCCGTTCTGATTAATCAGATTAATATTCAAGATATGCACCCTTCATAGGACTTGCTGCATGCTGGCTGAATAATCTTAACACACCTTTTTCATACTTAGGCTTTCTTGGTGTCCACTTTGCTCTTCTTTCCTGAAGTATTCTATCAATCTCTTCCATTGACTTACGTTCGCCCTTGACACCTACGATGTTAAGCTTTCTCTCCATTACATCTATCTCAATAAGATCGTCCTCTTCAACTAATGCTATTGGACCACCATCTACTGCCTCAGGACTGCAATGTCCGATAACAGGACCTGTTGAAGCACCTGAAAAGCGTCCATCTGTAATAAGTGCAATACTCTTTCCAAGCTCCTTATCACTGCTTATAGCCTCTGATGTATAGAACATTTCCGGCATACCGCTTCCCTTAGGACCTTCATATCTTATAAATACCGCATCACCCTTTTGTACCTTATGTTTGAGTACTGCATCAAGGCACTCCTCCTCGCTATCAAATGGTCTTGCGTGCAATACTGACTTAAACATTTCCTTAGGGCAGGCTGTATGCTTGATTACAGCACCTTCTGGTGCAAGATTTCCCTTAAGAATTGCAATACTTCCATCTGTACCTATGGCATTATCATAAGAACGGATAATATCGTTCTTAGTAAGATTAATGTTGTATCTCTTGTTGAATTCCTGAAGCCACTTATCACACTTTTCATAGAAACCGTTGTTCTTAAGTTCTTCAAGATTCTCACCAAGTGTCTTACCTGTTACTGTCATAACATCAAGGTGCAGATGCTGCTTTATCTCTTCCATAATAGCTGGAACACCACCAGCATAATAGAAGCATTCTGCTGGCCAGCGTCCTGCTGGTCTTACATCAAGAAGATATCTGGCATTTCTATGTAATCTGTCAAATGTATCACCGGTAATCTCTATTCCGAATTCGTGTGCAATCGCTGGAAGATGAAGAAGACAGTTAGTACTTCCTGATATAGCTGCATGGACAAGTATTGCATTCTCAAAGCTTTCCATTGTAACAATATCAGATGGTTTCATATTTTTCATTTTTGCAAGTCTTACTGACTGCCTTCCTGCTTCTTTAGCATATTCTAACAGGTCAGGACTAGTTGCTGGCATAAGTGCACTTCCTGGCAATGCAAGTCCAAGTGCTTCTGCCATAATCTGCAGAGTAGAGGCTGTTCCTATAAATGAACATGCTCCACAGCTAGGACATGCATTACATTTAGCCCAATCAAGCTTTTCTTCGTCAATCTCGCCTCTTTCATACTGTGCACTATACATTCCTAACTGTTCAAGTGTAAGCATTTCTGGTCCTGCATTCATAGTTCCACCAGAAACGAATACTGAAGGAATATTGACTCTTGCAAGTCCCATCAGATTACCTGGAACACCCTTATCACAGCTTGAAAGATATACACCAGCATCAAAAGGTGTTGCATTGGCGTGTATCTCTATCATATTGGCAATCATCTCACGGCTGGCAAGACTGTAATTAATACCATCTGTTCCCTGACTTTCTCCATCACAGATATCTGTACAGAAATATCTTGCTCCAAAACCGCCTTCTTCTGCTATCCCCTTACGGACCTCTTCAACTAAAATATTAAGATGTCCACTTCCTGGATGGCTATCACCATATGTACTCTCTACCATAACCTGTACCTTACCAAGATCCTCTTTTTTCCAGCCTGTTCCTATTCTTAAAGGATCTAACTCTGGAGCTGACTTTCTCATTTCCTGACTAACTAAACACATAATATTTACCTGCCTTTCTTAAAACATTTAATTAACATTTTCATTACACTGCTGCCTATTAAACATAAGCACATTTATCTTAGAAGCTTCATTTCTTCTAATTCCTTATAAACCTTATCCTTTTCTTTTTCATCCACGCAAAGCTCTACATTATCGAACTTAGGAAGACTGAATACTCCTAACATTGACTTGCCATCTACCACATATCGTCCACTTACAAGATCTACATCGTTCTCACATTTTTCCGCTATCTGAACAAGATGTTTAGCATCTGTCATATTATTCAAATATACTGGTATTTTTACCATTCCTGATCCTCCTGTCTTAGATGCCTGTTACTTAGTTAACATTTATGCAAATATTGAAATAATCAGACTTACTATTAATGATGTCACACCAATTAAAGTTTCCATAACCGTCCACGATTTCAATGTAGTCTTCTCATCTATCTCAAGAAACGTTCCAACAAGCCAGAAGCCAGCATCATTAACATGACTTAATGCTGTAGCACCACCACATATTGCACAGCACATTGCTGCCCTGTAAAGCATACTTGTTGCCATAACTGCTGGCATAGTTGCCATTATTCCAGATGCCATAGTCATGGCAACCATAGAACTTCCAACCGATGCTCTTACCAGAAGTGCTATAAGAAATGCTACAATAATAAGAGGCATACCACTCTTTTCAAGTGCTGGCCCTATAATTTCACCAAGTCCCGAATCCTGAAGCATCCATCTTATTACGCCGCCACTTGCTATTACAAGAAGTATCATTCCAACAGGTCTTAATGAATGGTCAAGTATCTTCTTTAGCTGTTCCCCTGTATAGCCACGTCTGATTCCAAGAAAATACATAGCTGCAAGTGTTGCAATAGTCAAAGCAAGAAATGGTTTACCTATGAATGAAAGTACATTCTGAACATTTGCTGTGATAGGAAGATACTTAGATATTGTACTTATAAGTATAAGCACCAATGGAATAAGTATTACGCCAAGTACAAGTCCGAATGGTGGCAGTTCCTTAGAATCTTCCTTTATCTCCTGCACATTCACCGGAAGCTTAGTAAACACCTTATCACCTATAAATCTTCCCCATATAACACCAGCAACAACCATGCATATCAATGCTGTTGGTACTCCTACCATAATCATCACACCAAGATTAACTCCAAGTGAATCTGCAACAAGAACTGAACCTGCTGATGGTGGAACGAAAGCATATCCACTCGCAAGACCCGCAAGAAGTGGGATTGCATAATACAAGGTTGACTTCTTAGTCTGTTTTGCAACGCTGAATGCGAGTGGTATAAGAACTACAACACCAGCTTCAAAAAATACTGTAGTACCTATAACAAGACCTGTAATTCCCAATGCTACTCCGGCCTTTTTCTGTCCCAGTTTATCTATAAGTGTCTGTGCTATTCTTTGTGCACCACCACTTACCTCTAAGATTCCTCCAAACATAGAGCCAAGTCCTACTAACAATGCTATTCCCTGTAATGTTTTTCCAACACCTTTTTCAACGGTACTTGATATCATTGTTAATGGCATTCCAGCACCAACACCTATAATAATCGCTGATACCATCATTGATATAACTGGATGAAGTTTGAATTTAATTATCAATAACATAAAACTATAATACCGACTGCTGCCGCTATAAGAAGTCTTGTCGGTTCAGCAACAAATACTGTCTGCTCCATAATTAATTACCTCCTAATCATCTGATGTATTATTCAATAAACATCAGACCTTTTTGCTGTTTTTTGATGAAAATTTGATTAAGTTATCATTTTATTCCGGAATTCATCTGATGTATTTAATATAAAAGCATTTTATTCGAATGTGCAATATCGTAAAAATGTTCAATTATTTTTGTTGTTTTTTGTGCATTTTGACATTTTGACATTTTTTTAATTCATTATAGTATTAAAAAAACGCTATAATAATAATTATAATGATATAATAAATAACTTTTTATCAGGAAATGGAGAAATCATATGATGAATTCAGAATCAGACGAAAAGAATCTTCCACAGAAGATATCCGAAGATATAATAGACTTTATATTAAACCAGCATCTACAGCCAGGAGACAGGCTTCCTAACGAAGCGATTCTATCAAAACAGCTTGATATCGGAAGAAGCTCTCTTAGGGAGGCTATGAAGCTTCTTGCCTCACGCAATATTGTAACTATCAAACAGGGGTCTGGAACATATGTAGCCTCATCGCCTGGTATAGTAGATGATCCTTTTGGTTTTACATTTATATCAGATAAGAAGAAGCTCGTGCAGGACCTGCTTGAAATACGTTTTTTACTTGAACCTTCTATTGCTGCTATGTCAGCAACCTATGCAGATAAGAATGACATCAGCAAAATCATCAGATTATGTGATGAGGTCGAAGAGCTTATGGAACAAAAAAAGACCATACTCAAAAAGATATAGAATTCCACACTGCTATTGCTATGGGAAGCAAGAATCTTGTCATCCCAAGATTAATCCCAATAATAAACAGCTCTATCCCTCTTTTTGTTGAAACAACCGGCAACATCCTTAAAACTGAAACCATCGAAACTCATCGTGAAATAGCAGAGGCTATCGCAGAACATAATGCTGTCCGTGCCCAGGATGCCATGTATATGCACCTTATGTACAATAAGCGATGTATTAATTCAACAGTTAACTCGTCAAAATAATATGATGACAAAATAAAAGTGTGCGCCTTTCGGCGCACACTTTTATTTTTCAAGCTCACGTGAAAGATTGACCATCTCAATAGCTCCCTCTGCACACTCAAAGCCCTTATTGCCAGCCTTTGTACCAGCACGTTCTATAGCCTGCTCTATAGTATCTGTTGTAAGAACACCAAACATAACTGGTATATCTGAATTAAGTGATACACTGGCTATCCCCTTTGAAACCTCTGCACACACATAATCATAATGGCTCGTTGCTCCTCTTATGACAGCACCAAGACATATTACTGCATCATACTTTCCGCTTTTTGCCATCTTTGATGCTATAAGTGGAATTTCAAATGCTCCTGGAACCCATGCAAGATCAATATTTTCTTCGCTTACACCATGTCTTACAAGACCATCATGTGCACCACCTATAAGCTTCGATACGATGAATTCGTTAAATCTTGCTGCCACTATTCCTACTCTTGTTCCATTGTCTACTAATTTTCCTTCTAATACTCTCATGATTTTAATCTCCTTTTAAATTTATATGATACTAGTATATTTTTTATAATTTACAGCATATGACCCATTCTAATTTTCTTTGTCTTAAGATAGAAGCTGTCATATGGTGTTGTTTCCATTTTAATCGGAACTCTTTCATTTATCTGCATGCCAAAGTCTGACAGCTGATATACCTTATCAGGATTGTTCGTAAGAAGTCTTAATGTTTTAGCTCCAAGATCTTTTAGTATCTGTGCACCTATGTAATACTCTCTCATATCACCTGGAAAGCCAAGTGCTATATTAGCATCAAGCGTATCCATACCTTCATCCTGAAGTGCATATGCCCTTAACTTATTCACAAGACCTATGCCTCTTCCTTCCTGCCTCATATATAGCAGAACACCTCTTCCTTCTTCATTAATCTGTGTCATGGCAGAAGCAAGCTGCTGTCCACAATCACATTTCAGCGAACCAAATGCATCTCCAGTAAGACATTCTGAATGAACACGGCACAAAAGATCATTGCCATCACCTATGTCACCCTTAACAAGCGCAACATGATGCTCACCATTCAGCTTATTGATATAACAATGTGCTGTAAACTCACCATATTTAGTTGGCATCTTTGTCACAGCCACACACTCAACAAGCTTTTCATTTCTTTTTCTATACTCCTGAATGGCTTTTATAGTTATAAATTTCAGATTCCATTTTTCTGAAAGCTCTATAAGGTCATCCCTCCTCATCATAGTTCCATCATCCTTCATGATCTCGCAGCACAATCCACACTCCTTTAAGCCAGCTATACGCATAAGATCTACTGTCGCTTCGGTATGTCCGTTTCTTTCAAGAACTCCGTTTTTCTTTGCAACCAGTGGAAAGTTATGTCCTGGTCTTCTAAAGTCCTGTGGAACTGCTGTGTCACTCACAACACTTCTTGTTGTATATCCTCTCTCCTGTGCAGATATTCCTGTAGTTGTGTTTATATGGTCTATAGACACTGTAAATGCTGTTTCATGATTATCTGTATTTTCTGATACCATCTGCGGAAAACATAACTTTCTGCTTAACTCCTCACTCATAGGCATACATATAAGACCTTTTCCATAGGTTGCCATAAAGTTGACATTTTCTGTTGTAGCGTATTCTGCTGCACATATAAAGTCACCTTCATTTTCTCTGTCATCATCATCTGTAACTATGATAATCTTTCCTTCTTTTAAGTCTTTAACCGCTTCTTCAACCGTATTAAATTCAAACATAAACTGCTCCCTTCCTTATATGATAAATGTATCTGTTACCATGCCTTTAAAAGCCATTTTTTAAAAGAAATTCCTTAGTTATGCCATTAGCATTGTTGTCAGCTTGCTGGTTATAATTGCTATTATGAGCCAATGTCCTGCTGATATCATACGGGCATAACAATTTTTCTACATACTTTGCTATTATATCTGTTTCCAGATTAACCACATCTGATAGCTTTTATCCCTAAGTATTGTATCCCTGTATGAGGTATCACTGATACCTCAAAGTACTTATCAGTCACAGATGCAACTGTAAGACTTATTCCATCTATTGTTATTGAACCCTTTTCAACAACATATTTTAATATACCGTCATCCGCACTTATCCTGTACCACACTGCATTATCATCTTTTCTAATATCTGTCACTGTTCCTGTGCCATCTATATGCCCCGATACTATATGTCCGCCAAATCTTCCATCCGCACTCATAGCACGCTCCAGATTTACATGCGAACCTGCACGTATGTTTTTTAAAGAAGTTCTTTTTACTGTTTCATGCATGACATCTGCACTAAACTGTCCTTTTTCTATGGCTGTAACAGTAAGACATATTCCATTCACTGCTATACTGTCACCTATTTTAGTTCCTTCTAATACCTTAGAGGCTTCTATAACAATCACCTGTGAAAATGTCTGTTTTTTCACTGCTTTTACATGTCCGATTTCTTCAATAATTCCTGTAAACATTTTAAACTTCACCTTCTATCAGAATATCATCCCCAAGCCTGGTTACTGTATAATCCTTAAGCTTCAGCGCATCGTCTGGTGCATCAAATCCCACACCAGCAACTGATACTGGTGCATCCACACCTCCAAATATCTTAGGTGCTATGTATGCCTGTATTCTTTTTACCATGCCGCTGTTTATAACGCTCCAGTTAAGCTCTGCACCACCTTCACATATGCAGCTGTCTATTCCTCTCCTGCCAAGTATAATCATAAGCTGTGCTATATCTATCTTTTCACCTTCCATAGCTATGATTTCACATCCAGCTTTCTCATACATGTTTATACGTTCTTTATCGTGACAGCATGTCACTATCCAGACTGGTATCTGTCCTGCCGTCTTAACAAGATTGCTGTCATACGGTATCCTAAGCCTTGTATCACATACTATTCTTACTGGCTGATGTAGATTTTCTATCGCTTTACTTCTGCAGTTAAGCATCGGATCATCCTTAAGTACTGTATTTATACCTACCATAATGGCAGAATATCTATGTCTGTCCATATGGACATTTTCCCTTGCTGCCTCTCCTGTTATCCATTTTGACAGTCCATTGTGTGTGGCTATCTTTCCATCAAGTGTCTGTGCATACTTAACTATGACATATGGCAGCTTTTCTTTAATGTAATGAAAGAATACATAGTTCATATCTATACATTCTCTATTACATACAAGTTTATTATCAACCTGTATATTGTGTTCCCTTAATATCTGCATTCCTTTTCCACTCACAAGTGGATTAGGGTCAAGCGAACCTATAACAACTCTCTTTATACCAGCTTTTATTATCGCTTCTGTACACGGCGGCTGCTTTCCATGATGACAGCAAGGTTCAAGTGTCACGTATATCGTTGCGCCCTCTGGACTTTTAGTACAGCTATTTAAAGCCGATGTTTCTGCATGAAGCTCTCCATATTTTTTATGATACCCTTCACCTATTATTTTTCCATCCTTTACTATAACTGCACCAACCATTGGGTTAGGATTAGTCCACCCCACCCCTTCTTTGCAAGCTCTATTGCATGCCTCATATATTTTTCATCATCTGTGCTGCTATATCCACACATACATATCCCCCGCTTTCTTTTAAAAAAATGCACCAGAATATCCTGTCAATCAGGAATCCCCCTGATGAAAGAATACTCTGGTGCAGCTTTTACTACATCCATCTGATAAATAAAAATCCTGGGAACTTATCATTCCCAGGACACAAATCATAATCAATATAACAATATAATGCAGATAACAGAAAATAAATCCTGCCACGCAATCCTAAACACGTTATATATCAGATAACTTCTTTCATCCAGACTATACTGTCGGCACTGGAATCTCACCAGTTCATGCTTTACGCTCGCGGGCTGTACCGCCGGTAGGGAATCTAACCCTGCCCTGAAGTTAATATTCTGTTTTAATGTAAACGGCAGCCTGCTTAGTACTTAGCACAGACTAACCTCTGTTAACAAAGCCTACTATACACCTATACAAGCATATAATCAAGTACTTATTTATAATATCTCATGTAATATCTGCATAATTCTGCATAATGTCTGTAAACATCAACAAATATTCACAATAAAATCCACGGCTTTTAATGGTTCTTCTCAAAATCCCTGCTATCAAGAACTATTGTAAATGGTCCATCATTCTCGAGCGATACCTTCATATGTGCACCGAATTCTCCTGTTTCAACCTTTGATACCCGTTGTCTGCACAACCTGACAAACTCTTCATACAGTTCATTGGCAAGAACTGGCTCACAGGCATGCACAAAGCTTGGACGGTTACCTTTTCTGCAATCTGCATATAAAGTAAACTGGCTTACTACAAGTATTTCCCCATTCACATCGTTGATTGACAGATTAGTTTTTTCATTCTCATCTGCAAATATTCTCATTTTTGCTATCTTATCTGCAAAAGGTACAAGCATTTCCTTAGTATCACCCTCACCTGCACCAAAGAGTATAAGATAACCTTTTCCTATGCTTCCTATAACCTTATCATCCACACTGACACTTGCCGAATTGACTCTTTGTATAACAAATCTCATTTTTCTCTCCATTTTAAAATCAGATATTAATCTTTTTTCTGTGATTTTCTATATCTTCTTTTATCTTCAAACATTTCCTTAATCACAACAGGATGGAACAGTAAAAGAAGTGGGAACAGTTCAAGCCTTCCTGCTAACATATCAAATATCATAACAAGCTTACTAAATACATTAAAATGTTCAAAATTCTGTGTCGGTCCAACAAGTTCAAGTCCAGGACCTATGTTGTTAAATGTAGCCGCAACTGCCGTAAAATTCGTTGTCAGATCCTTGCCCTCAAATGATACAAGGAACACCGATGCTACAAATATAAGAATATATGTTATAATATACACATTAACCGAACGTATAACTTCATGTTCAACTGGCTTTCCTTCAACCTTTATTTTTCTTACACTTCTTGGATGAATATAAGAATTCAGTTCTTTTATCATAGTTTTTATAAGAATTACGAATCTTGAAACCTTTATGCCTCCACCTGTACTTCCGGCACATGCACCAACAAACATAAGAAGAACAAGTATAGTTTTTGAAGTCTGCGGCCATATATTAAAGTCAGTAGTTGCGAATCCTGTTGTTGTTATGATTGAACCAACCTGAAATGCTGACTTGGTAACTGCATCCCATACTCCTGAGCATATTGAGTATATATTTATAGTTATTATGACAATTGCTGTTAATATAATACCAAAGTACGCTCTTACCTCTTCCATGGATAAAGCTTTTTTA
>ENA-OQOA01000262-OQOA01000262.1-human-gut-metagenome-genome-assembly--contig:-NODE-262-length-25627-cov-9.838863_pt1 | contig 25627 bp, 22 predicted proteins | sample MGYA00242633_ERZ504888 | MGnify/ENA primary metagenome ERZ504888 (study PRJEB26092, sample SAMD00036372) | human gut metagenome | host: Homo sapiens | study: EMG produced TPA metagenomics assembly of...
TCTTCCGTGTAATGCACGCGAATCGTCGTCTTTGGCTGATCCAGTCCGTACTGGGAAAGATCCGATGCGTTGTACGTAACAAGATCTCCAAAGCTAAGAGATGCCACTGCACTTGTCATGGTGCCGATCGAATCCGCATCACCGCCATGTGCCGCTCCATCTGCGTCCACAACCTGCCATTCATCCGTCTGGAGTGCCGAATCAGCAGCGCTTACTTCTTTTGTCAGCGTATATCCGTTCTCACCCTCCACCTGCAGCTTTGTAATGTTTTCCGCCGTCACAGATGGCATGGATTCCGTTGTCGCCCACTCCATCATATCGGACGGGAACATCGTTCCAAGCGATGTGCTTACCAGATAAACCTTACTCGTATCATCGTTCAGATAAATATAGTATCTGCCCGAGCTGTTCTTATCTCCGACATGAATCGTCGTTTTCTCGTCTCCCGCAGTCACTGCAACCTCCTGAGGCGGCGTCTCGAGTCCAAAATCGGCCATAGAATCGATTTCATCGCCTTCAATGACTCTTTCTGCTGTCATGCTGCTAAGAGAGCTTAAAACGCTCGTTATCTTGCCCTCATCCAATGGGAATCCATCCTCCTGGTCATATGTCCAGATATCGGTATCATCGTCTCCTGCTGTTTTCGTAAAGGACACCGTCTCTCCATCGATCTGGAACGAAAGCGCTGTTACATCATCTTTTGAAAAATCAACCACTTTTTCGGCGTCTGCACCAGAATCCGAACTGCCGCTGTCCGCATCGGCGGTGCTGTTTTTCTTCGTCAGCACCGCCAGTACGGCAAGAAGCAGTACCAAAAGGATCAGGCAGGCCGCCATCTTTCCTTTTTCTTCATCACTGTTTTCTCCTCTTCATCCAGATCATCACGCCAATCACAACAAGTACCAGCGGAATTCCCGCAATGGTAATAATAGACCAGGTGTTAACTGCTCCCTGTGTAAATACCAGGTTTGTATAGCTTGTGCTCTTGCTTGGAATAACAACGGTCTGCTCCACATCACACATGGAGGTCAGTGCAGTCGCTGCCAGCTTCGAGTTCGCACCGCTGATTGCCTGGTCAATCTGGCTGCTCAGCATCGATGCACTCGAGAAATAAATGATCTGTGTCTCTTTATCATCTACAGTTTCTGTAATGGAAACGCCAAGGTCAAATGCGCCCGTCTCACTGTCCGCACTCTTCGACCAGGTGCTGTTCTCCGGGTCATTTTCAATATAAGCGTCCTCGGTGGTCGTCAGAAGGCTCTTGATCGTAATGGTATCACGATAAGAATCGAGCTTCTGAATTGCCTGTGCAACCGGCATCAGAATGTAATTACTCTTTACTTCGGTTGTAATGTCATCACTCTGAATGTTCGGCAGCAGATAATACGGCATCTGCGGATAATAATGCTGGGAATCGGTCTCCACAACAATTCCGCTGGAGCGTTTCACGCCGTAGTTCTCCAGTATGGAATCCAGATTCGGCATATCCGTTCCGGTATAGCTGGTGAACATCAGAAGTTTTCCGCCGTTTTCCAGGTAGGTAATGACTTTATTTGCCTCATCCTCGGAGAAATCGGTGGTCGGGGACATGATCACAAGCTCCTCGGCATCCTCCGGGATATCGTCTGTCATCAGGGCAAGATCACTGATTTCCACATTGTTTTTATTAACTGCATCACTGAAGTTCGTAGAAAGATCGCTCTCGGAAGCCTCGCCGTGGCCGGTTACCCAGTAAACCTTCGGGTTGTTTTCACTCGTCACATACGTGATGGCGCTGGTAATCTGACCCTCGCCGTCAAAGCCGGTCGTCTGTGTCTGATAGGTCTGATAGTTTGTGGAAGTCTCCCACATATCACTGTTGCTGACCACCTTGCTCTTATCGCCGCATACGACAATTACACTGTTTGCAGCTACCGTCTGATCGGTATACTGACTCGTAAATTTCGGATACAGATCCGGGTCTTTTGTCTCTACTTTGATATGGTCAGAAAGCTCATCGTAGTGCTCCAGCAGCTTCTCGATGGTGTCATCCTCACTGCCCTTCTGCACAATATAATACAGGGTAACGTCTTGATCGAGATCCTTTAATGCCGTTTTCGTCTCATCTGTAATGGAGTACATTTTCTGCGTACTCAGGTCAATCTGTGTTTTGCTGGTCGGAATCTGCGCCACAATCAGGTTAATAACTACAATCACAGCCAGAACAATCACCGTCATCATTGAAGAATAAGAGCCCTGTTTCAGGTGCTTTTTCTGTTCCTCGCCGGTAAACACTTCCTTCAGATGTTCTTTGGAGAACGTCTTTTTCAGCTTTTCTTTGATGTTGAAATTCATTTTATGCTGTTTCTTTTCTTCTTTTCGCTGCTCATCGTCTCCACCTCCTAATTCCAGCGTTTCTTCTGCAGGGACTGCATTGCAAGGAAAGTGCAGATTGCAATGACGGACAGGTAGTAAACAACACCGCCAATGTCCAGAATACCGTTCACAAAGTTATCCATATGGCCTGCCATGTTGAATACACCGAGCAGATCCTGGATTTTGCCCTCGAGAAGGGTGGATTTTGTAAAGTAAACTGCCGTCAGCGCGCCTTCGCCGATCACGGCAATCACACCTGTAATGATCGGGTTTTTAATCATACTGCCGATCCAGAGGCATACCAGTGCAATGATGATAAAGAAAGCAAAGAAAGAGCTTCCGGCTCCTTCCGGGAAGAAGTTTGCGATACCGCTCTCCACGTAGCACAGGAACAGGATCACAAAGCCGACAACGGCTGCGATGACCTGGCTCTCGGTGATGGAGGAAACGAACACACCGACCGAAATATAGGCTGCTCCCAGCAGGAAATAGCCAAGGATCGAAGTGTAGGATACAGCGTAGGAAACTGTTCCGTGGGTTCCAAGAAGCAGCGGATACAGGCACATAATCAGCACTGGAATCACATAAATGGTGAGAAGTGCCAGATATTTTCCAAGGATAATATCGGAAATTTTTACCGGTGCGGTAAGGAGCAGCTGATCCGTCTTATTTTTCTGCTCCTCCGACAGGACACGCATTGTCAGAACCGGTACTGCGATCAGCAGAATAAATGCGGAATTCTGCAGCGCGTATCCGATCTCCGGGTAACCCTGCTGCAGGTTGATGGCCGTAAAATACAGGCCGAACAGCGCCAGAGTAAACGCCATAAACAGATATCCGATCATGCTTGTCAGATAGCTTTTTAACTCTTTTTTATAAATCGCCGTCATTGTGCGTCTCCCTCCTCCTGTTTTGTTTCAGCGGCTGATTCCGCTGCATCTGTGCTTTTTTCTTCAGACGTTTCCCCGACAGCCGTTTTGTCTGCTTCTGGTTCACATTCTTTTTCACGTTCTTTTTGCTTCAGCTGTTCTTTCTCTGCTTTTTTCAGCTTTCTTGCAGCCATTCCGGAATCATCGGTCAGCTCCAGGAAGACATCTTCCAGAGACATCGAGGAGGAAGTCAGCTCGAGGATCGGACAGTTGGCCTTTGCCAGTGCATAGAACAGCTCCTCGCGGATATCCCTATCCTTTTCAGTGGTAATTTTTACCTTAATCTGCTCCTCATTCGGCGTATTTTCATATTGGATCTCTTTTGCATCGAGCGCACTAAGCGCCGGAACCAGCTGCTTTCTCGTTCCGTGAACGGTACATGTAACCGTGTTCGATCCAAGCATCAGTTTACTTAAGTTTTCCGGGGTGTCGCTCGCAACAAGCTGTCCCTTTGCGATAATCATGACGTAATCGCAGACGGCGCTGACCTCGGAGAGGATGTGGGAACTTAAGATAACGGTATGTTTTTTACCCAGTGATTTGATCAGGTCGCGGATCTCAATGATCTGCTTGGGATCCAGGCCTACCGTCGGCTCATCGAGGATGATGATCGGCGGATAACCGAGCACTGCCTGTGCCAGTCCGACCCTCTGTCGGTATCCTTTCGACAGATTCTTGATCAGACGGTTCTGCATATCGGTGATCTTCACCAGATTCATGACCTCAAGAATCTGTTTCTTTCTCTGATCCTTTGGAATTTTCTTTAATTCCGCCACGAATTTCAGATATTCCAGAACGGTCATGTCCGTGTAGACCGGCGGCAGCTCCGGCAGATAGCCGATGCATTTTTTGCCTCCTCCGGCTCCTCCAGGATGTTGTGCCCGTTGATCAGCACCTCGCCCTCCGTAGATGCCAGATAACCGGTGATGATGTTCATGGTCGTTGATTTTCCGGCACCGTTTGGGCCAAGGAAACCATAGATCTGGCCTTCTTCTACGGTAAAACTCAGGTTGTTGACAGCTACGTGGTCGCCATAGCGTTTCACCAGGTTTTTAACCTCTATCAATGTTCCTTCCTCCTTGTTTCTTAAAGCAGTCCCAGCCCGCCCTTGGGGGTGAAAGAGCCGGAGATGCTCTCATTTTCTAAAGACACTTTATCTTATTCTGAAAATGTGATAATTTGCTGGAAAATTTGTGAAAAAACGGTGAAGCCATGGAGCAGTTTGTTTGTTTTTCGACGAAAAATCAATTTCTTTTACCATAAGAATCATGTATACTATAACGTATCCGCGGACGGACGCTTTTCCATTTTTGTTCCGCCGCGAAACATTACGCCGGACTTTTCCCGTCCGGGACTGGAGATTTTAGGAGACTCTATGAATAAAAAAGACTACTACTGGGCCAAGTATATGCTGATTTTCAGCTTTTTCTGCATCTCTTTTGGCACCTCGATTTTCCTGAAAACCGAACACGCCCCCGATGAGGCGATGCGGATGCTGATTCCGGAATACATCGTCTCACACCACACACTGCCGAACGGCATGGAAGAATCGGTGCGCCATCCGCTGTGGGGATTCTCCTATGCGCTGTATCCGTATCTGACCGCGATCATCAGCTCCGTGTTTATGGCCATTACATCGCTGTTTACGAAAAGTGCAGCGGCTCTTTTAACTGCCGCTCGCCTCACCAGCGTCCTTTCCGGCACCGGCACACTGATCGTTGTGTTTCTGATCGGCGAAGAGCTCTTTGAACGGCGCGAATCCGCACTGCTCGGCGGTATTTTCGTCGGTTTTCTGCCGCAGTTTGTGTTCCTCTCCTGCTATGTGAACAACGACTCGTTCGCCGTTTTCACGGTCGCACTGATCATCTATTTCTGGATTCGCGGCATGAAAAGCGCATTCTGCAAAAAAGACTGTATCGGCCTGGGAGCAGGCTGCGGACTCTGCGCGCTGTCGTACTATAACGCCTACGCGTACCTGCTGTGCAGCATTCTGCTGTTCTTCGCGCTGATGATTCATTTCCGGAAACCGGCAAAAGAAATTTTTGTCAAAGCGCTGGCTGTTTTCGCTATCGCCTTCCTGATCGGCGGCTGGTTCTTCATCCGCAATGCCGTCATCCACGACGGCGATCTGCTCGGCATGCGCACCTCGAATGAATCCGCAGCGCTGTACGCAGCCGATGAATACAAACCAGAGAATCGTCAGACCCCGGCATCCGAAGGCTGGAGCTTCCAGCAGACGTATTTACAGACCCCGGAGGGCCGCACCTCCAACTGGCTGTTCTCGACCGTCAGCAGCTTCATCGGCTCGTTCTCCTACATGACCGTCCATCTCCCGATGGTGCTTTATCTGCTGTACGGCGCCCTGATGGCATTCGGATTCCTAGTGTTTTTGTTCCTCGGCATGGTTCCGCACTGGTTCCGCAAAAAGCCGCAGCTTCTCCTCTTTGTGATGCTGTTCCTCGCCTGCCTGGTCACGCTGTTCATGGACATGTACAACACGTATTTCAGCGACTACCAATCGCAGGGCCGTTACCTGATGCCGGCGCTCGTCCCTCTGATGATCTGGATCGACGACGGCTACTCTTCTCTCACCGCGAAACTTCCCGCCGAGTGGAAGCGCGCCTCCTGCCATCTGACACTCCTGCCTGGAACGATCTGGCTGGTACTGTTCCTCATCAGCTACATCGGATTTCTGATTCCGGGCTGCTGTGTATAAAAAATTTGTAACGCAGTAATTCACGTTCTGCCGTGCTGAATTTTTGGCATTATTTTCCGGAATTTCTATAAAAAACAGGTGCTGTCTCTTTTTCTCAGATAGCACCTGTTTCTTCGTTACAAGCTTTTCGTTTTTAGAAATGTTTCATCCGGGCTTCCCTTTCACTTTCTTTGTTTCCTTTTAATTGCCAAACCAGCTATAATACCAACTGCCAGAATCCCAATTCCTAAAATAATTACCAACATCTTATTTTGATGTTTCACCGGCTGATTTGCAACATCAAGGACAATATTGGTTCCTCCTTGTGCATCGTCAGTTTCGATATAAGACGAATCAGCAACTGCGGCAACAACCGCAGCATAACTATATGCATGGAATTCTTCTTCACCATCAAGTCTATCTTCCGCTATTTCCGAACTGTCTGTAAGACACGCTGCAGCATCTTCACGTCCCGGTATCAGATACTCCATTTGCGTTTCCGTGAATGTAATCCAGACCGGAAAACGAATCGGATCTACTCCTCCAACAAGTCGAAACTTATAATTGTCCCATACAATATCTGGGTTTGCAGCAAGTGAAATATTTAATTGTTCTATATAGGTCGGCGTATCGTCTAATTCATATCCTCTGGCTCCACTTATGTGCCATTGATCAATCGGTTGTCCATCTTCCCCATTTGCCCTTACCGCACATGCTTCATACAAATGTCCATATGCTCTAATCGGGATAATCCAAATATAATCGCTTTGTTCTAACGCGCTTTCTACTTCGGACACAGAAAGAAGTTCTGAGGTCAAAAGTGGCGTATCAATATACTCTTTTAATGCATTATCAAAATCAATATCCGATACACGGATTCCCTCCTCAAACGGATCCTCAACAGGTCCTCCATTTGTAACAGACACAATTTCATCAGCCAGCTCAACTATTTTTTCATAATCTTCAGATTCCGATAGTATTTCAAGTTTAGATGCCGATACAGTAGATGCTGATATCATAATTCCAATGAAGCAAACAAATATTTTTAATATTTTCCTCATGCCATTCCCCCCTATCATATTTTCTTTTACGTTTCACAATCGATCTATTTATCTCATCATACACTGATATAATTTTTTTAACAATTATCATATTTTCACAAAATATTCAGCGCAAAATACTGCAAATAGGAGAATTGTTTTTTTTGCTCAAAAGTGTAATTTTCCAGACATTTAATCGTATATATACATAAAAAATCAGAAGAGGTTATTATGCCAACTTACTCGGCATAACAATCTCTTCTGATTTCACCTTTTACACTTTTGTTTCTTTTTTAGCTTTCTCAAAAAATCTATTTTTTACTGAATCGGCTCCTTCGCCGGTGTTCCCGCTTTTCTCGGGTACTTTTTCGGCGTTGCCTTCCCCTTCTCGATACAGACAAACGATCTCTCATCCTCCGTTCCTGTAAGCTGGAAATAAACCGGCTCTTTCGCCTCGCCGCCGAGCACATGAATCGCTTTTTGAGCTGCGGCAAGCTCCTCATTCAATTTGCCCGATTTATACGAAACAAACCGTCCGCCCACTTTCACATACGGCAGACAGTACTCCGAAAGCGAGCTTAAATTCGCCACCGCGCGTGATACCACGAGATCAAACTGCTCCCGGTGATCCTTCTGGCGTGCGAAATCCTCGGCTCTTCCGTGAACCGCCGTGATTTTCGAAAGGCCAAGCTGTCCGATCACCTCATTCAGGAATTTCACTCTCTTATTCAGTGAATCCAGCAGTACAACTTCCACCTCCGGAAACGCGATTTTCAGCGGGATTCCCGGAAAACCGGCTCCCGTTCCCACGTCGAGAATGCGTCCCGCCTGTTCCACATCACAGACCTTCACCAGCGACAGACTGTCGAGAAAATGCTTCGTAATCACCTGATCGAACTCCGTAATCGCCGTCAGATTCATAAACGAATTCCACTCTACAAGCAGCTCATAATACTGCAGAAACTGCGTTTTCTGCTCCTCGGAAAGTGTGATTCCAAGCTCAAAAAGGCCGCGCTCAAATCCTTCAAGATTGTATTCTTTCATGTTGTTCTCCGTTCTACTCTATTCTTCCAAGTGCCCGCTGCACTTTTTGTTCCTGTCCACGCAGTATCAAAACACTTGCTGTTTCGCTGCATAAGAATGTAATTCAGCCATGCATATCTGTCCTTTATTTATGTCCCAGATACACCAGCAGAACCGAAATATCCGCCGGGGAAACGCCCGAAATACGGGACGCCTGGCCGATGTTGATCGGACGGTACAGGTTCAGCTTCTGTTTCGCCTCGATGCGCAGGCTCTGGATCTCGTCGTAATTGATATTCTCCGGGATCTTCTTCTCTTCCATCTTCTTGAACTGCTCCACCTGCTTCATCTGGCGCCTGATATAGCCGTCGTACTTGATGTTGATGTTGACCTGCTCCTGCACATCCTCCGGCAGCTTGGGTCTTTTCGGATCTACTTCCGCCAGCATCTTATAATTCAACTCCGGCCGGCGGATCAGCTCTGCGAGCGAACTTCCGCCGGAAAGCAGCGTTGATCCATACTCTTCCAGAAGCTCATTGATGTTCGAGCTCGTTCCCACATACGTATTCTCCACGCGCTCAATCTCTTCCTGAATCTGCTGTTCTTTTACTTTCAGTGCCTCATACTGCTCCTCGCTGATCAGACCCACGCGGTAGCCGTATTTGCGCAAACGCAGATCCGCGTTGTCCTGACGGAGCAGCAGACGATATTCCGCGCGGCTCGTCATCATTCGGTACGGCTCGTGGTTCTCTTTCGTTACGAGGTCATCGATCAGAACACCGATGTACGACTCGGAACGGTCGAGCACAAGCTCCTCTTTTCCCTGCACGCGGAGCGCCGCATTGATGCCCGCGATCAGGCCCTGTGCCGCAGCTTCCTCGTATCCTGAACTGCCGTTAAACTGGCCGCCGGAAAACAGATTTTTGATCGCCTTGAACTCGAGGGACGGCAGAAGCTGTCTCGGGTTGATGCAGTCGTACTCGATCGCATACGCATTCCGCACGATTTTCGCGTGTTCCAGGCCCGGCACGGTGTGATACATCGCAATCTGCACATCCTCCGGCAGTGAACTCGACATGCCGCCGACGTACATCTCGTTTGTATATCTTCCCTCCGGCTCCAGGAACACCTGATGGCGGTTTTTATCCGCAAATTTTACGACCTTATCCTCAATCGAAGGACAGTACCGCGGACCAGTTCCCTCGATCATGCCGGAATAGAGCGGCGACCGGCTGAGATTTTCGCGGATGATTTTGTGCGTCTCCTCGTTCGTATACGTCAGCCAGCAGGATTCCTGATCAATCTGTACGCTCTCCGGATCGGTCGAGAAGGAGAACGGCACAACACGCTCATCACCGAACTGCTCTTCCATCTTGGAAAAATCGATGCTCCGCTTGTCAATACGCGCCGGAGTTCCTGTTTTAAAGCGCACCATCTCCACGCCGTTTGCCTTCAGCGAATCCGTCAGATGTGTTGCCGCCTGCAGGCCGTTCGGTCCCGTATATGTGCTCACATCACCGTAAATACACCGTGCATTCAGATAAACGCCGGTACAGAGAACGGCAGCCTTACAGTGGTAAATCGCGCCGGAAACGGCCTTTACGCCCGTCAGAACACCGTCTTCCACGATCAGCTCCGCAATCTCCATCTGGCGGATCGTCAGATGATCGGTATTTTCGAGAACCTCGCGCATCGACTGGCTGTATGCCCGCTTATCCGCCTGCGCACGCAGAGAATGCACTGCCGGTCCCTTCGATTGATTCAGCATTTTCGACTGAATAAACGTTTTATCAATATTTTTACCCATCTCGCCGCCGAGCGCGTCGATCTCTTTTACGAGGTGTCCCTTCGAGGTTCCTCCGATGTTCGGATTGCACGGCATCATCGCGATGCTATCGACACTTACCGTAAATACAACCGTTTCCAGCCCCATCCGCGCTGCCGCAAGTGCTGCCTCGCATCCCGCATGGCCCGCACCGATGACGGCAATATCAATTGTTTCTTCTAAAACTGCCATTTTTCTTTTATCCTCTTTCTCTATCTACAGCTTTGAATTTTGCCTTAAGCTTTTTCTACTCTGTCAAAATCCGGCTGTCGTTCCTTGTAACTCTATTCCGGCAGATCTTCGTAATCTGTATTTGCTGCCTTTATTTACCTGTACAGAACTTGCTGAAAATCTCATTCACAAGGTCCTCTCCCACCGCTTCACCGATGATCGAACCAAGCTCCTCATACGCATTCATAAGATCAATGGAAAAGAAATCCTCCGGCATACCCATTTCGATGCTTTCTGCCGTCAGTTCCAGACTCTTTTTTGCTGCAAGAAGCGCCTGCTTGTGGCGCGCATTCGTGATGTAAACCTCATCGTTGAACGAAATTTCGCCCTGGAAAAACATCTTTTTCATCTGTTCCTCCAGCTCTTCCATACCCGTCTCTTCCCGCGCGGAAATGCTGATGACCGGAGCGCCTGTCTTTTGCTCCATCTCCTCTTTTTCGATCACCGCAGTCAGATCCGACTTATTCAGCAGCACAATCGCCTTGCGCCCTTTCAGGATTTCCATGATTTTTGCATCATTCTCATCAAGCGGCACGGATGCATCCACCACATAGAGAATCAGATCTGCGTCCTTTGCATGCTCCAAAGCACGATCCACACCGATTTTCTCGACCGTATCCGCCGTTTTTCGGATCCCCGCCGTATCCAGAATCCGAAGGGAAATGCCCTTTAAGACCAGATTTTCCTCGAGCACGTCGCGTGTCGTTCCGGCGATATCCGTCACAATCGCTTTTTCCTCGCCTGCCAGCAGATTTAAAAGCGATGATTTTCCGGCATTCGGTTTTCCAAGGATCACCGTCTTGATGCCCTCCTGGATCATCTTGCCCTCATCCGCAGATGCAAGCAGCTTTTCCACCTGCTTTTTCTGCTCCGCAACAACCTGGGCCAGCCGCTTTGGATACCCGTCCAGGCTGATGTGCTCCGGGTCATCGAGCGCCGACTCAATAAATGCGATCTCGTAAATCAGCTTCTTGCGGATTGCCCGGATCGCCTTTTTCACCGTTCCGCGAAGCTGGCTCTCGGAGCTTTTTAAGGCATAGGCACTTTTCGCCGAAATAACATCCATGACCGCTTCGGCCTGCGTCAGATCCATTCTTCCGTTCAGAAACGCCCGTTTCGTAAACTCGCCCGGATCTGCCGCCCGCGCACCGGCATTTAAGACTGCCTCGAGCACTTTTTTCACCGCCAGCACCCCGCCGTGACAGTCGATCTCGACGGTATTCTCGCCCGTATATGTTTTCGGTCCTTTCATTACCATGACAAGGACCTCATCAATCACTTCCTCCCCTTCGGTAATCCAGCCATAATGAATGGTGTGCGATTTGACCGCAGAAAGCTTTTTTCCTTCTTTTTTTGCACGGAATATGCGATCCGCCACTTCGAATGCATCGTTTCCGCTGATTCTTACAATACCAATTCCCGCCGGCGCCATCGCTGTGGACACTGCGGCAATTGTATCATCCAAATGAAATCCTGCCATTGTTTCCAGTCCTTTCTAAAACCTCTCTTTTTGGGGATCCCAGTATTCAGATCCACATTTTTTCTTTCCTCTCGCATGGCTCTGAATAGTTCCATTTTAGCAGAAAACCAGAAAAGACGGTACCCCGTATTTTACACAGGTACCGTCTTTTTGCATATTTTTTACGCTTTCTTATCGTTTCGGCGCTACAACAACGTGGCGATATGGCTCGCTGCCCTCGCTGTAGGTCTCCACAAATTTATTTCCCTGCAGTGCAGAGTGGATGATTCTTCTCTCGTAAGGATTCATTGGCTCCAGAGAAACCGGTCTTCTGGTCTTTTTCACTTTGTAAGCGATGTTTCTTGCCAGGTTTTCCAGTGTTTCTTTTCTGCGCTTGCGGTAATTTTCCGTATCAAGTTTGACACGAACGTAATCCTTCTGCTCTTTATTGACTACAAGGCTGGTCAGATACTGAAGGGAATCCAGCGTCTGTCCTCTTTTGCCGATCAGGATGCCCATATCCTCACCGGCAAAATCAACTTCAAGAGAACCGTTCTCGGCATTATACTCCATCTGGATCTCAACCGGGAGCTCCATGGCTTTGAATACACCGCTTAAGAACTCAAGTGCCGTTGCCTTGATCTGGGCGATTTCCTCGTCTGTTCTCTGAACTACTTCACGCTCTTCTCTTGGCTCGGAGCGTCTTGCAGTTTCTGCCTGACGCGGAGCAGATTTTCTTTCCGTTTCTTTCTTTACAGCTTCTTTTTTCGGCGCTTCTTTTACCGGTGCAGGAGCTGCCTCTTTTTTCTCTGGTTTCTGGGGTGTTTCCGGTTCTTTTTCCGGTGCGGCTTTTACAGCGGCACGGATCACAGCCGGTTTACTTCCGATTCCAAAGAATCCGGAACTGCCTTCGCTGATGACCTGGATCTCCAGTTTATCGCTGGCAGCCTGAAGCTCGATGCAGGCTTTTGTAATGGCGTCGTCCACGGTTTTTGCGGATACTTCGATAAACTCCATAAAGATTTACCCCCTATTTTTTCTTTTTGCTGTTCTTTTCATCAAACTGTTTTACCATGTTTGCTTTCGCAGCGATGCTTCCGGCGCGGTATTCCTGATTGCTGTTGTAATACTCAGTCGAAGCCTTTCTTGCTGCCTCTTTTTCCTCAGCAGACGGCTCTTCGTTCTCCTGTACCTGAATATTACGCACACTCTGCGTTGCAGCCTGTGTGATTTTCTGCGGCGGAAGGCCGGCTTTTTCTCTCTTCTTTGCAGCTTTTTCCTGGTTTTTGCGGATCACCTCATCCATGTCGATCGAGGACATATGGCGGTTGATGATAACCTGCTGTACACTTCGAACGAGCGCACCGGCGATCCAGTAAATACCAATACCGATGGAGAATGATAAACACATAAATGCGGAGAAAACAGGCATTACCGTGTTCATGGTCTTCATGGAATTTTCCATGGAGTTTGCTGTCTTATTTCCGTTGTTGGAAGATGGTGCCTGCGGCATCAGCTTGTAGTTCAGCCACTGGGTAAACCATGCCAGAATCGGCACCAGAATTGCTCCTGCAATCAGAAGCGCAGATCCGTTTGCCATACCCTCGCGGATGACATCCATCGGAGACTGTGTGATATTAAATCCAAGGAACATGTTGATATGCTTGGACTCCGCGGCGGTTTTTGTAATGGTATCCGCAATACCGGAGAACTCGCTGATGTCAGCCAGCTTCGTCCACTGGGACGGTTTCAGCACATAAAACATGTCCAGAAGGTTATTTTCGGTTAATGTTTCACTTACTTTACTGTACATGGTAACACGGTTATCTGTGATAAACTGTGTCAGGATGTCAGAATATCCTGATACACCCATCATCTGTGTTGTCAGTCCCTGGAATACATTGCGGACACTTCCGATATATCCCGGAATATGATAGATAACCTGGTACAGTGCAAGCAGAATCGGCATCTGAATCAGCAGTGTACTGCAGCTTCCTGTCGGGGAGACACCGTATTTCTGATAAACTGCCATGGTTTCTTCAGATTTTTTCATCTGAGAAGCCTGGTCTTTTTGTTCTGATATTTCTTTTCAATTCTCTGCAGATCCGGCTGCATTACGCTCATCATCTTCGACATCTTCTGCTGCTTGATCTGAAGCGGCGTCAGAACGAGATAAATGATAATCGTATACAGAATAATCGCAATACCGATATTCGGAATTCCAATTTTTTCCAGACAAAAATAAATTCCATTGATCAGCCAGCCGAGGATCTGGCATACCCACCCGATAATCGGCCACGTTGATTTACTCAGTACGATATCCAAAACGTCTTTTCCTCCTTATTTATCTACGGCACAGGGTCGTAACCTCCGTGTGAAAACGGGTTACATCTCAGTATTCTCCATAATGCCAGCAGACTTCCTTTGAAAGCACCATATTTCTGAATCGCTTCCAGCCCGTACTGCGAGCAGGTCGGCGTATAAGGGCAGTGCACCCTCTTCAGAGGAGACAGGTACTTCTGATAAAACCGGATACCTTTTATCAATACCGTCTTCATTTTTCTGTTTCCTTTAATATATGATGTAGTCTTCCCAGATGCAAAAGTGCTCCCTCTATCTCGAAATACGTACAGTTTTTTGCATTAACTCTTGCGATCACAACTACATCCATTCCACACTGAAATTCCTCTTCATGCAGACGATAACTCTCCCGGATCAGTCTCGCCAGATGGTGGCGCACAACGCTGTTTCCCACCTTTTTACTTACTGAAATTCCAATCCGGTTCCGTCCCAGCTGATTTTTCTTCACATACATGACCAGAAATCGGTTTGCAAACGATGTTCCCTGCTTATAAACCAGCTGAAAATCTCTGTTTTTTTTCAGGCTTTCCGAATATTTCATGAATCCATTCTTTCCTTCATGATTTGTCTAAATTTTCTTTTCATTGAATAGCTTTAGATAGAAGAAAAGACCACATAAATTTTATGCGGCCTTTGGTTTTATGCTGATAATTTTTTTCTTCCTTTTAATCTTCTTGCAGCTAAAACTTTTCTTCCACCTTTTGTGCTCATTCTTGCTCTGAATCCGTGAACTTTAGCTCTGGATCTTTTTTTCGGCTGAAATGTCATTTTCATAAGATAAGGCACCTCCTTTAAATTCTAATCAATAACTGCCTGCGAGGCAGTATTTCACTACATGTATGACAGAAAACATCATTTCAATTATATTCATAAACCCCCATTTCGTCAACCCTAAAATCAATAATTTTCGCAGTTTTTTCGGGAAAAATGCCGCTCTGACGCGGTTTTCCGGTCTGCCGCTGCCCGTGCCTTCCGTGTGCTGATTTTCGGTTTATCCACAACTTATCCACACTGTCCGCCGCACACGTACAAATACCAGTTCGATTTTTGCGCTTTCCACACGATATCTTGTAACCGTAATCAACATTATCCACAATCTGTGGATAACCTTGTGGATAACTTTCGGTTTTGCTGTGTACAACCTGTGGGCATTTCCAATTTTTCCAGTATTTACGCCATGTATAATGTGTATATAAGTTTTCCAGACTTTACACATTTCGGTTTTTCCAGCCCTCTATCCACAATTTTATCAACATAAGCTTCCCTGTTATCCACAAACTATCCTCCATTTCATCAACAGGAAAATTTTTTACACATTCTGTGGATAAAAAAATAATTATCCACATTTTTGGGTTGAATAAAACGGCATTTTATTATATCATATAGAAGTAAAAATGCGACTATTCGGGGAAAATTTCGTTTTTCAGACAGAAGTTATCCCCAAAAAGCAATGATTATAGAAGCGGAGCGACAGAAAAAGCATGGAAATCGTACAAGATAAATGGAAAGAAATACTGCAGAGAGTGCGGGACGAGCACGAATTATCTGAGATCTCCTTTACTACATGGATTGAACCACTTACGATCCATTCGGTTGAGGACAATCTGATCACAATCCTGGTTCCATCCGAAAAAATGGGTCTCGATTACGTGAGCAAAAAATATACTCTTCCTATTAAAGTGGCCATCGCGGAAATCACAGGTGTCAACTATGAGATCCGCTTTATTCTTCCGGAAGAAGTGAAACAGGAAAAAGCGCCTGCTCCCGTCCAGAAAAATCTCTATGTGCCGAACCTGAATCCAAAGTATACCTTTGATACCTTCGTGGTCGGCAGCAATAACAAATTTGCCCATGCAGCTTCTCTCGCCGTGGCCGAATCCCCGGGAGAAATCTACAATCCGCTGTTTTTATACGGTGGTGTTGGACTGGGCAAAACCCATCTGATGCATTCGATCGCACATTTTATTCTTCAAAAGAACCCGTCTTCGCGGATTCTCTACGTAACGAGTGAAGAATTTACAAATGAAGTCATCGAGGCCATCCGAAACAGCAACAACACCGCAATGACCAAATTCCGTGAGAAATACCGCAATATCGACGTACTTCTCATCGATGATGTGCAGTTTATTATAGGAAAGGAATCAACACAGGAAGAGTTTTTCCATACCTTCAATACGTTGCACGGCGCCAACAAACAGATCATCCTTTCTTCGGATCGTCCCCCGAAAGACATGGATATCCTGGAAGACCGCATCCGTTCCCGTTTCGAATGGGGACTCCTTGCCGACATCCAGAGCCCGGATTATGAAACGCGAATCGCCATCCTCCGCAAAAAGCAGGAACTCGACGGCTATTCCGTCAGCGACGATGTGATCGAATACATCGCTTCCAATATTAAATCGAACATCCGTGAATTAGAAGGCGCTCTCAACAAAATCATTGCATACGCAAACCTTGAAAAACGTGAAATCAACATTGATCTTGCAGAACAGGTGCTGCGCGATATCATCTCCCCAAACGAGAAGAAGGTCATCACGCCGGAATTTATCATCGACACCGTTGCAGATCACTTCGATATTACGCCGTCCGACATTGTCGGCAGCAAGCGGAGCAGCAAAATCGTATTCCCGCGCCAGATCGCAATGTATCTGTGCCGCGAAATGCTCGATGCCCCGCTGACCGGAATCGGAAAAATGATGGGCGACCGCGATCATACCACTGTCATGCACGGCATTGAGAAGATCGAAAAGGAAATGAGTGCCAAAGACAGTGTCCGCAACACGGTAGATATCTTAAAGAAGAAGATTAACCCGTCTAAATAAGCGGCATAGCTGTAACTCTGTCAAAACAGTTCGAACCGATCTACATTTATATAAGAAGAAACGCATCGGTTTACAGGCCCTTATTTATGCACAAACCGATGTGGAAAGCCTGTGGATGAATTGTGGACAAATTTGGAGCCTGAAGTTATCAACATTTCATACACAGGTTCACGTTCGATTATTCACAGAGTTATACAGATCCATTTTTCCAGTATTTCCGCATTCTCGAAGGGGTTATCCACATATCCACAGCCCCTACGACTAAGACTACGGATTTTTACTATATTTTTTCTTTATAAGCATACTCACCCAGCCGTGAGGAAAGGAGAGTTATCCACAATTATGAAATTAGTGTTTGACAAAGCAGACCTTGTAAAAAGCGTTGCCATTGCGATGAAAGCTGTTTCCGGTAAAACTACGATGCCAATTCTGCAGTGTATCCTGATTGATGCATCTTCCAGCCAGATCAAGTTTACCTCCAACGATATGGAACTCGGAATTGAGACCCTTGTCACAGGTATGATTCTGGAACGCGGTGTTGTTGCTCTGGATGCAAAGATTTTTTCTGAGATTGTAAGAAAACTTCCGGATAATCAGGTTACAATAGAGACAGATGAAAATCTGGTAACAACAATTACCTGCGAAAAAGCAAAATTCAGCATTCCGGGACAGTCAGGAGAAGATTTTTCCTATCTGCCGATTCTGGAAACTTCCGATTGTGTTTCCATTTCCCAGTTCACCTTAAAAGAACTGATCCGTCAGACCATTTTCTCCATTGCAGCCAATGAGAACAACAAACTGATGACCGGTGAGCTTTTTGAAATCAAAGATAACACACTTCGCGTCGTATCTCTGGACGGACACCGTATTGCGATCCGCAGAATTGAGCTGAAAGATTCGTATCCGGACCGAAAAGTCGTTGTTCCGGGAAAAACCCTGAACGAAATCAGCAAAATTCTGTCCGGCGAGATGGATGATCAGATTGATATTTACTTCTCGGAAAACCACATTATGTTCAAGTTCGATGATACAACGGTCGTTTCCAGACTGATCGACGGTGAATATTTCCGCATCGACCAGATGCTTTCGAGTGATTACGAGACAAAAGTGACGATCAACAAAAAAGAATTCTTAAGCTGTATCGACCGTGCGACGCTTCTTGTCAAAGAAGGCGACAAAAAACCGATCATCATCGACATCCAGGATGGAGCGATGGAACTGCAGATCAACTCCGCGATGGGTTCCATGAAAGAAGAGATCGATATCAACAAAGAAGGCAAGGATATTATGATCGGTTTTAACCCGAAATTCCTGATCGATGCACTTCGTGTTATTGACGACGAGGAGATTTCGATTTATCTGGTCAACCCGAAGGCTCCATGTTTTATCCGGAACGAAGAAGAGAGCTATATCTACCTGATTCTGCCGGTAAACTTCAATTCCGTGAGATAAGTCACATAAGTTTGAAATCTGCCGGAACCTTTTCTGAAAGAACTTTCAGCGGTTTTACAGCCACACAGGTTGAAAACTGCGAACTTACGTGAGGAAAAGGCACGGCAGTGCAGGAGGAAAAAATGGAAATTATTACGCTGCGTGAAGATTACATCAAACTGGGCCAGGCATTAAAAGCTGCGGCTCTGGTAGAAGACGGCGTGGAAGCAAAGCTCGTCATCAAGGACGGCGAAGTGACCGTAAACGGTGAAGTAGATACCCGCCGCGGCCGCAAGCTCTATGACGGAGATGTTGTCTGCTACAATGGAAATGAGATACAAATTAAAAATAAGGCTTAAAAACTTAAGCTGATTTTTCACGGACGAGTGCTCATGTATATCAAATCTTTAGAACTGAAGAACTATCGGAATTATGAGAGTTTATGCATAAATATCAGCCCCGGAACGAATATTCTCTACGGCGACAATGCCCAGGGAAAGACGAATATTCTCGAGGCTTTATATCTCGCGGGTACGACAAAATCGCACCGTGGCAGCAAGGACCGCGAAATCATCCAGTTTGACCGGGAGGAAGCCCATATCCGGATGATGGTGGAGCGGAACGGCAGCACGCATAAAATCGATATGCATCTAAAAAAAATAAATCCAAGGGAATCGCCATTGATGGAGTTCCGATCCGCAAAGCGTCGGAACTTTTTGGCATTGTAAATATTGTGTTTTTCTCTCCGGAGGATCTGAATATCATCAAAAACGGTCCTGCGGAGCGCCGGCGTTTCCTGGATAGCGAAATTTGTCAATTGTCAAGACTATACATGATCGAGCTTGCCAATTATAATAAAGTGGTGGCGCAGAGAAACAAGCTGCTTAAAGAGATTTCGTTTTCCGGCAGAATGGCGGATACGCTCGAGATCTGGGATGAGCAGATGGTCCGCTATGGAACAAGCATTATTTCCGAGCGGAAAAAATTTATCAGCCGCCTGAATGATATTTTATCCGAGATCCATCAGAATCTGACCGGGGGAAAGGAACAGATTCTGATTACCTATGAACCGAATGTGTCCGAGGAAGGGTTTTCCGAAGAGTTAAAAGCCGGAAGAGAGCGTGATCTGCGTTTCGGACAGTCCTACACCGGGCCGCACCGGGACGATTTCTGTGTGCGGGTCAACGACATTGATATCCGTAAATACGGTTCCCAGGGGCAGCAGAGGACGGCGGCGCTTTCGCTGAAACTGGCGGAGATCCGTCTGGTCGAGGAGGAAATTCACGATACACCGGTTTTACTGCTGGATGATGTTTTGTCAGAGCTGGACGGCAGCCGGCAGAATTATCTTCTGCAGAGCATTCACAGCATACAGACACTGATTACCTGTACCGGACTGGACGAGTTTGTCGAAAATCATTTTGAGGCAAACAGCGTATTCCAGGTGGTCGAGGGATCTGTGTTTCACAAAGAAACAGGAGGAATCTAAATGAGTACAGAGAACATGGAAAAGACAGAGTATGGTGCAGACCAGATTCAGATTCTGGAGGGTCTGGAAGCCGTACGGAAGCGCCCAGGTATGTATATCGGCAGTACCTCCGCACGGGGACTTCACCATCTGGTCTATGAGATTGTCGACAACTCGGTAGACGAGGCACTGGCAGGATACTGCAAAAATATTGACGTTACGATTAACCCGGACAACTCCATCACTGTCATCGACGACGGCCGTGGTATTCCGGTCGGCATCAATCATAAGTCGGGCCTTCCGGCCGTTGAGGTTGTCTTTACGGTGCTGCACGCAGGCGGAAAGTTCGGCGGCGGAGGGTACAAGGTATCCGGCGGTCTGCACGGCGTTGGTGCATCCGTTGTAAATGCGCTGTCCAACTGGCTTGAGGTGCGCGTTTATCACGATGGAAAGGTTTACTTCCAGCGGTATGAGCGCGGAAAAACCATGAATAAGCTGGAGGTCATCGATACCTGTCCGATCGAAAAAACAGGTACCGAGGTCCGTTTCCTGCCGGATGACACGATGTTCGAGGAGACGGTTTATGATTACGACGTTTTAAAAACAAGACTCCGCGAGACCGCATTTCTGACCAAGGGACTGCGCATTGTTCTGCGCGATCTGCGCACGGATCCGGTAGTGGAAAAAGCATTCCACTACGAGGGCGGTATCAAAGAGTTTGTCAGCTACCTGAACAAGAGCAAAACGGCGCTCTACCCGGACATCATCTACTGCGAGGGAGAAAGAGACGGCGTTCTTGTTGAGGTTGCAATGCAGCACAACGATTCCTATCAGGAAAATACGTATGGTTTTGTCAACAACATTACGACACCGGAGGGCGGTACCCATATCGTGGGCTTCCGAAATGCGCTGACGAAAACCTTTAATGAATATGCAAGATCGAACAAGCTGTTAAAAGACAGCGAGCCGAACCTGACCGGAGAAGACATCCGCGAGGGTATGACGGCGATTGTCAGCATCAAAATCGAGGAGCCGCAGTTCGAGGGCCAGACGAAGCAGAAACTCGGAAACAGCGAGGCGAGAGGAGCTGTCGATAATATCGTGAGCACACAGCTCGAACTGTTCCTGGAGCAGAACCCGGCTGTTGCAAAGACGATTATCGAAAAATCCCTGCTTTCCCAGCGTGCCAGAGAGGCCGCAAGAAAAGCGCGTGACCTGACGAGAAGAAAATCCGCACTGGATGGCATGTCCCTGCCTGGAAAACTGGCAGACTGTACCGACAAGGATCCGAAAAACTGTGAGATCTTCCTGGTTGAGGGAGATTCCGCGGGTGGTTCCGCAAAATCCGCGAGAAGCCGTGCAACGCAGGCGATCCTGCCTCTGCGTGGAAAAATCCTGAATGTAGAGAAAGCACGTCTCGATAAAATTTATGCCAATGCCGAGATCAAAGCGATGATTACGGCATTCGGAACCGGAATCCACGACGATTTCGATATCACCAAACTGCGCTACGACAAGATCATCATCATGACCGATGCCGATGTCGACGGCGCGCACATCGACACACTGATGCTGACGTTCCTGTACCGCTTCATGCCGGAGCTGATCAAACAGGGCCACGTTTACCTGGCACAGCCGCCGCTGTTCAAGATTGAGAAAACAAAAAGTATGGTACGCATACGATGACGATCAGATGAATCAGATCCTCAATGAGATCGGACGCGGAGATAATAAGATCCAGCGTTACAAAGGACTGGGAGAGATGGATGCGGAGCAGCTCTGGGAGACCACCATGGACCCAGAACGCCGTGTTCTGCGCCGCGTTGTGTTCGATGAAGAGTATTCTTCTGAAATTGATCTTACCTTCAATACGCTCATGGGCGACAAGGTAGAACCGCGCCGTGACTTTATCGAAGAGAGAGCAAAATACGCAAACAACCTGGATATCTAAAAAGTCCTGTGAACTGAAGTGGAGGAAAAGATGGAAGATAATGTTTTTGATAAAATTCACGAGGTCGATCTGAAAGACACGATGGAGGAATCCTACATCAACTATGCGATGAGCGTAATTGCATCCCGTGCACTTCCAGACGTCCGCGATGGCTTAAAGCCGGTACAGAGACGTATTCTGTACTCCATGAGTGAACTGAACAATACGCCGGATAAGCCGCACCGTAAGTGCGCGCGTATCGTCGGTGATACGATGGGTAAATATCACCCGCACGGCGACAGCTCTATCTACGGAGCACTCGTCAACATGGCACAGGACTGGGCAACCCGTTATCCGATGGTGGACGGCCATGGAAACTTCGGTTCCGTCGACGGCGACGGCGCTGCGGCTATGCGATACACCGAGGCACGTTTAAGCAAAATCTCGATGGAGATGCTGGCGGATATCAACAAAGACACCGTAGACTTCGCCCCGAACTTTGATGAAACCGAAAAAGAGCCTGTTGTTATGCCGGCCCGCTACCCGAACCTTCTGGTAAACGGTACTTCCGGTATCGCAGTCGGTATGGCAACGAACATCCCGCCGCACAATCTGCGCGAGGTGGTAAGTGCCATTGTAAAAATTATTGATAATATCATCGAGGAGGACCGTACGACAGATCTCGAGGAGATTCTCGGCATTGTAAAAGGCCCTGACTTCCCGACCGGAGCAGAAATCCTCGGCACCCGCGGCATCGACGAGGCCTACCGTACCGGCCGCGGTAAAATCCGTGTTCGTGCGGTATCAAACATCGAGACACTGCCGAACGGAAAGAGCGAGATCATCGTAACCGAGATCCCGTACATGGTAAACAAGGCGCGCCTGATCGAGAACATCGCCGCGCTGGTAAGAGATAAAAAGATCGACGGCATCACCGGCATTGCGGACCACTCCAACCGTGAGGGTATGCGCATCTGTATCGAACTGCGCCGCGACGCCAATGCAAACGTCATCTTAAACCAGCTGTACAAACATACCCAGATGCAGGATACCTTTGGTGTGATCATGCTTGCACTGGTAAACAATCAGCCGAAAGTCATGAACCTTCTGGAGATGCTGACGTATTATCTGCAGCACCAGGAAGAGGTTGTGACGAGAAGAACGAAATACGACCTGAACAAAGCGCAGGAGAGAAGCCATATTCTGGAAGGACTCTTAAAAGCGCTTGACCATATTGACGAAGTGATCCATATCATCCGTGCATCCGCGAATGCGGCAGAGGCAAAGAAGAACCTGATGGAACGCTTCGATCTGAGTGATGCCCAGGCCCAGGCAATCGTAGATATGCGTCTGCGCGCTCTGACCGGTCTGGAACGGGAGAAGCTCGAGAACGAGTACAAAGAGCTGATGGCGCGCATCGAGCAGTTAAAAGCCATCCTCGCAGACCGCAAGGTGCTTCTTGGCGTTATCCGCAGGGAGATTCTGACCGTATCCGAAAAATACGGCGATGACAGAAGAACTTCCATCGGCTTTGATGAGTACGATCTCTCCATGGAGGATCTGATTCCGCGCGAGAATACCGTCATCACCATGACGAAACTGGGCTATATCAAACGTATGACCGTTGACAACTTCCGCAGCCAGAACCGTGGCGGCAAGGGAATCAAGGGCATGCAGACCATCGAGGACGACTACATCGAGGAGCTTCTGATGACGACGACCCATCATTACCTCATGTTCTTTACGAATACGGGAAGAGTCTACCGTCTGAAAGCATACGAGATTCCGGAGGCGTCCAGAACCGCAAGAGGAACGGCGATTGTCAACCTTCTCCAGCTGCAGCCGGGAGAGAAGATTACCGCTGTTATTCCAATGCGCAAATATGAGAAGGGCCATTATCTGTTTATGGCAACGAAAAAGGGACTGGTGAAGAAGACGCCGCTCGAAGAGTACGAGAACGTCAGAAAAACGGGTCTTGCTGCCATTGCGCTCCGCGATGATGATGAACTGATTGAAGTTAAGACAACTGATAACGAGAAAGAGATTATTCTGGTAACGAAATTCGGCCAGTGTATCCGCTTCAAGGAAAACGATGTGCGTACGACAGGCCGTGTTTCCATGGGTGTACGCGGCATCAACCTTCTGGACGGCGATGAAGTAGTCGGCATGCAGATCTGCACGCAGGGAGACTATCTCCTTGTCGTATCCGAAAACGGCATGGGCAAACGGACGCCGATGGCAGAGTTTACCGTACAGCTCCGCGGAGGCAAGGGTGTCAAATGCTATAAGATTACCGAAAAGACCGGAAACCTGATCGGTTCCAAGGCAGTCAATGAGGATAATGAGATTATGATGATTACCACAGAGGGAATCATTATCCGTACACCATGCTCCGGCATTTCTGTTATGGGACGGATCACGTCCGGTGTCAAGCTGATGGATGTGGACGGTGAAATCAAGGTTGCCAGCATTGCAAAGGTAAGAGACAAAGAGGCATCCGAGGAGACTCCGGTTTCGGTGGAAGAGACCGAAAGTGCTTCTGAGGAAACGAAGGAATAATACAGCGTCGCAAAACGTGTCTGAGAGAAAAAAGCTCAGGCACGTTTTTCTCGTTTGGGGAAGGGGAGAAAAATATGAAACGAATTTTACTGATGGTGCTGCGGAATCTGCTTCTGGTTCCGTGGATGTGGTGCCGGCTCTGTTACCATGCAGCGCATCCGGACAAGTACAGTCTGGAAGAGCACTTTAAAATGCTGCGCTTTATTGTACAGCGGGCGAACAAAGGCGGAAACGTCATTGTGGAATCCTATGGAGCAGAAAATCTTCCGGAGCAGGACGGTTTTGTGATGTATCCGAATCACCAGGGACTGTACGATGTGCTGGCGATCGCAGGAGCGTGCTCGCGTACCTTTACGGTTGTTGCCAAAAAAGAAGTAGAGCATGTTCCGTTTTTAAAGCAGGTCTTTGCCTGTATTCATGCGCTGTTTATGGAACGGGAAAATCTGCGGCAGTCGATGCAGGTGATTAATGAGGCAGCGGATGTTGTAAAAGACGGGAAAAATATCATTCTGTTTCCGGAAGGAACGAGGAGCAGGAAGGGAAACCAGCTGCTGGAGTTTAAAAGCGGCAGTTTTAAGATTGCGGTAAAAGCAAAATGTCCGATTGTGCCGGTTGCGTTAAAAAACTGTTTTGTTCCGTTTGACTCCAATACAATTCGTCCCGTAACAGTCGAAGTTCATTTCCTCGATCCAATCCCGTATGAGGAGTACCAGGGAATGAAGACGACAGAGATCGCAGAGATGGTAAAGAAGAGAATTGAAGCGGTTGTAACCGCGTAGCGGTAAAAAAAGAGCGTATCATGCGCTCTTTTTTGACGTTATAAGAGGCTGGCAGGGCTCTGTAAAGCGTATTTTCTATTATGGTAAGAAAAAACAAAAAAATCGAAAAAATGGGTTGACAAGAAGGTAAGGTTTTTGTATAATAAACCATGCGTCACGAATGAGTGACCACACATATCATTTTATATTTAGGCATTTGGAGAAGTACTCAAGTGGCTGAAGAGGCGCCCCTGCTAAGGGTGTAGGTCGGGTAACCGGCGCGAGGGTTCAAATCCCTCCTTCTCCGTTTAAAAGCCAAAACAAAATGATATTTTTTATGGAAAAAGTTCTTGACAAACCGCTTCGCATCTGATAAGATAGCAGAGTTGGTGATGGGTTTGAAAAAACTAATCTCCAAAAATAAATTAAAAAAGTTCTTGACAAAAGCAAATAAGTTTGATAAAATAAACGAGTTGCTGATCGAAAGAACAGCAAAGAAGTTTGAAAAAACTTCGAAAAATAATTAAAAAAGTTCTTGACAAACGAAAAGTTCTGTGATAAAATAAATGAGCTGATCTGAGTCAGAACGGCAAAGATCCTTGATAATTAAACAATGAAACACATCCTCGAAAGTTCTGAATAAGTAATTCAAAACGATCGAAAGATCCTTTAAAACAGTAAAAGGGATAAATTAGCTAGTATGTTGATTTTGAACTTGGAACAAACATTTTATCAGAGAGT
>ENA-OQOA01000263-OQOA01000263.1-human-gut-metagenome-genome-assembly--contig:-NODE-263-length-25619-cov-5.877530_pt1 | contig 25619 bp, 20 predicted proteins | sample MGYA00242633_ERZ504888 | MGnify/ENA primary metagenome ERZ504888 (study PRJEB26092, sample SAMD00036372) | human gut metagenome | host: Homo sapiens | study: EMG produced TPA metagenomics assembly of...
CGAGCCCAAGCCGAGCCGTGATGAGATGACCTTTGCCCAGCGCATGGTCACCTCCAAGGAGCCTACGGGCGAGAATGAGATCCCCGGCATGGCTCCGGCTCAAAAAATCATCATCGTGCTCGCCCTCATCGCGTTTATTGTCTTTATGGTCTACACGATCACGGGCAGCATGGGCCTGCACTAACCTGTTCGCGCCGGGCTCCATGCCCGCACGTCCGCCTCGTCCAACCCTCAACTTCTGCACAACGCATCCGAAAGGTCGCCCCATGGCTTTGACCGACATCTCGCATCCCACCGACATTGCAATGCTCACCGATCTGTACGAGCTCACTATGGCCCAGGGCCTGTGGGAGAGCGGCAAGGCCAATGAGCAGGGTTGTTTTACTGCGTTTTACCGCGACCATCCCTTTGGTAGCGCCTACGCCGTCATGTGCGGTACCGCCGAGCTGCCCGAGCTGGTCGAGAACCTGCGCTTTACGCCCGAGGACATCGACTACCTCGCCTCGCTCCAGGCCCCGGCCGGCGGCGCGATGTTCAAGCCTGGATTCCTCGACTACCTGCGCGATTTTCGTGCGCATGTAAACATCGACGCCGTCCCCGAGGGCGAGCTCGTCTTTCCGCGCGAGCCCATGGTGCGCGTCACCGGCCCCGCGTTGGAGTGCCAGCTGCTCGAGACGGCGCTGCTCAACATCGTCGGCTTCCAGACACTTGTCGCCACCAAGACTGCGCGCGTGGTGTTGGCGGCGGACGGCCGTCCCGTGGCCGAGTTTGGCCTGCGCCGCGCCCAGGGTCCCGATGGCGGCCTGGCCGTCGCGCGCGCGAGCTATGTGGCCGGCTGTTCCTCTACGTCCAATGTGCTCGCCGGTCGCCGCTACGGTATTCCCGTCTTTGGCACGCATGCGCACAGCTGGGTGATGAGCTTCGATTCCGAGCTCGAGGCCTTCCGCGCCTTTGCCAAGTCGAGCCCCAAGAACTGTACGCTGCTCATCGACACCTACGATGTGCGTGAGGGCTGCGAGCATGCCATTACGGTTGCCAAGGAGATGGAGGCGGTGGGCGAGCGCCTGTCGGCTATTCGCATTGACTCGGGCGACCTCGCCAAGCTCTCCAAGTATGTGCGCGGCCGTTTTGATGCCGAGGGCCTGCCCTATGTGGGGGATCTCGGTTTCCAACGATCTTGACGAGTACACGATTCAGTCACTGCTCGACCAGGGTGCGCCTATCGATAGCTTTGGCGTGGGCACCAAGCTCGCGACCTGCTATGACCAGCCGGCGCTGGGCGGCGTGTACAAGCTTTCCGCCCGCCGTGCGAGCGAGACTGACCCGTGGACGCCGGTGGTCAAGCTCTCCGAGCAGCCCTACAAGCGCACGATCCCGGGCGTGCAGCGCGTGCGCCGCTATTACGACGGCTTTGGCGGCCCGATCTGCGACATGATCTATGACGAGGATCATCTGGCGGGGAGGGCGCCGCGCGTGGCAATACCCTCGTGGCCGTGAACGATGCCGCCCTGGTGACCGACGTTTCCGAGCTTGAGTATCGCGAGCTGCTGGCGCCGATCGTGCGCGATGGCAGTGCCGTTGCCCCGCGCGAGAGCATTGAGGACGCACGCGAGCGTTGCACCTGGGCACTGGACCATCTGGATCCGGTCTACAAGCGCTTCCTGTACCCGCAGACTTATGTGGTGGGCATGGAGCAGGGCCTGGCACAGGTGCGCGACGAGCTCGTGCGCAAGAACATGGCCGCGGCTTCGGCCTTCCCCTGGGCAAAATGATCCGAAGGGGACGGAGGAAAACGGATCATTTTCTCGCCCGCCTGCTCAACATTCGATTGGTTTGACGTATGACGACTTCTTATAAAACGATGGTGGTAAAGATCGGTTCGTCCACGGTGGTGGGTGCCGACGGCAAGGTCAACCGCGCCTTTATCGGCGGGCTTGCCGACCAGGCCGCAGCCCTGCGCAAGCTCGGCTGGCGTCTGGTCGTGGTGAGCTCGGGCGCTATCGCCTGTGGCTATCCCGTGCTGGGCTTCGACCGCAAGCCGGTCAGCGACCTGCCGAGCCTGCAGGCCTGCGCCTCGGCCGGTCAGTGTATCATCTCGTCGGCCTACGACGAGGAGTTTCATGCGCGCGACCTGCTCACCTCGCTCGTGCTGCTCACACGCCACGACACGGCCCGCCGCACATCCTACCTGCATGCGCGCGACGCCCTGCTGCGCCTTGTGGAGCTTGACGTGGTGCCGGTCGTCAACGAGAACGATACCGTTACCGTCGATGAGATCAAGTTTGGCGACAACGACACGCTGGCGGCGCTTGTGAGCTGCCTGGTTTCTGCCGATCTGTGCGTGACGCTCTCGGACATCGATGGCCTCTATACCGCCAATCCGCATGAGGACCCCACGGCCGAGTTTGTCCCGGTCGTGCATAAGATCGATGCCAAGATCATCGCCTCGGCGGGCGATTCTTCCACATCGGTGGGCACGGGCGGCATGATTACCAAGATCCGCGCAAGCCGCATTCTGATGACCGCGGGCATTCAGAGCGTGATTTGCTCGGGCGAGGAGCCCGATGCGCTCGTGCGCCTTGCTCGCGGCGAGAGTGTGGGCACGCTGTTCGATCCACCGGCGGAGCGTCTGGACATTGCGCCCCGCAAGCTGTGGATCGCGCTGGGCGACAAGGCGCATGGCTCGGTGACGGTCGATGACGGCGCCGCGAAGGCGCTGGTCAGCCGTGGCTCGTCCTTGCTCGCGGTGGGTATTCGCGAGGTCGATGGCACGTTTGGCGAGGGCGATGTGCTTGACGTTTGCGACCCGAGCGGCATGGTTGTCGCGCGTGGTATTGCCGAGGCCGATTCGGACGTGCTGGAGCTTGCAGCAGGACGTCGCCAGGACCAGATTGCCGGCAACCGCCTGCTGGCAGACCTGGCCGAAAAGCCCGCGATTCATCGAGATAATTTGATCGTCTTCGCCTAACGGGTCGACGCTGCGCGCCGCCCAGAGCGACAATTTGTCATTCAAAAGGTGAGGCATGACCATCAGGTCTTCGCCTAACCAATTGACGCTGCAAACACCCCTAAGCGGCAATCTGACGTTCAATCGTCGGGCATGACCAAAAGGTCAATGCCCTCCTCTTTCACGTCACCTTGCTCGCTTAGGGGTGTTTTCGCTTTCTGTCCTCTACCTGTGGCATTGTCGTTGCCGGCACTTGTTCGGCACTTGGGGACGTTCCTTTTGTGCCGGCAGGTGGGGACGCTCCTTGCTAGAAGATCTGACGCAGGTCTCCGCGGTTGAGGGCTTCGTCGAAGAGGTGCTTGAACACCACGCTGCCGTGCAGGCCGTCGTGCTCAAACTCGTTGGTCACCCAGGCGTGCGAGTTGCCCACGTGGCTGAGCGTGTCGAGCTGCAGGCCCGAATCGACGTACATGTCGTCGAAGTACACCGCGGCCTGGAGTGGCACCTCGTTGCATGCTAGGCGCTGCGGGTCGTAGATCTTGTCCCAGCTGGTGTCTTCCATCAGCAGGTCCATGGCGGGCTTGAAGGGCTTGAGCTCAGGCATCTGCTCAAACATCCACGGGAACATGGCCTCGCCGGTAAACATGAGCGGGCGCGCGAGCGTGTCGAACTCGGCACGATGGACCTTCTCCTCTGCGGCCGCCCAGCGAATCGGCATGGTGTCGCCGTCGGCGTAGATGAACTCCTGCAGCGTCCAGTACAGCGGGTTTGTACGCGTGTTGGTGCGCTCGAAGGCGCGCATCAAAAAGCTGTCGGATACCGAGGAGCCGCAGCTCAGCGTACCGTCGCCATCAACAAACGCGTGGTCGATAATCCAGTGCATGCGCTCAAAGCTCGGCTTCATGCCAAAGCCGCTGCCCATGAGCTGCAGGCGTTCGACCGTCATCGGCGAGCCGTCGGGCAACGCGGGCTTTTGCTCCTCGAGGGCATCTGCCAGGGCCGCCACGCGCTCGACGTCTGCGGGGTAGCGGTCGTAATACTGCTGCGTCTTGGCTGCCATGCGCGGGAAGGTGTGCGCATAGACCTCGCTGGCACTTGCCGGTACATGCGGAATGCCGCCGCAGGTAAAGCTTGCCGCCACGCCCTCGGGGAAGAGCGACAGATAGCTCAACGTCAAAAAGCCGCCGTAGCTCTGCCCGAGTGTGACCCAGGGCTTGCCGCCAAAGCCCACCAGGCGCAGGTACTCAAAATCGCGCACGATGGAGCTGGCGAGGTGGCGCTTGAGGAAGTCCGCCTGCGTGCGGGCCGCATCGGCTCCTGCTGCCTCGGCGCGATCGCCCAGAGCCGCGATCGTACGCCCGTCTACGCAGCTGCTGCGCCCGGTACCGCGCTGGTCGGGCAGCACGACGCGGAAATGCTTGACGGCCTCCTCGATCCAGCCATCGCTTGTGGGCGACAGCGGACGCGGGCTCTCGCCGCCGGGGCCGCCCTGCAAAAAGAGGAGGAGCGGCAAGTCGTCGTTAATGCGGTCGGGCGCGCAAACCACGCGGTAGAAGAGCTTGATGCTTTCGGGTGCGCCGGCGATGGGCGCCGGCATGGCGCCGCGGCGCATGGTACTGCCGACGGCCAAAAGCATGGGCTCCAGGCCGCGCCAGTCGAGGGGGACGTCGATGCTGTGGTCCTCGACGTAGAGGCCGGGGACGTGGTACGAAGTGATGAGCGCCATGTGATGCTTCCCATTCGTTGCGGTGTTTCGGATTGACCAATTCTACCGCCGTCTGCGAGGATGCGTGCAAATCGGCTACCATGGTTGGCAAACATCTAAGAGAAAGGGCCGTTCATGTCGGTCGATATAGCCACCTACGTTCACGATCTTGCCGTTAAGGCCAAGGCCGCTTCGGGCGCGCTTGCCACGGCGAGCGATGTCCAGCGCCAGGAGGCCGTGCGCGCCATGGCCGTGGCGCTGCGCGACGGCGTTGATTCCATCGTTGCCGCCAATGAGCTCGATATGTCCGCGGCGCGCGATGCGGGCACCTCGGCGGGCCTGCTCGACCGCTTACTGCTGACGCCCGAGCGCGTCGAGGGCATGGCCGCTGGCCTGGAGAAGCTCGCTGAGCTGCCCGATCCTGTCGGCCGCGTGCTCGACCACCGCGTGCTTGCAAGCGGTGTGGATCTGACCCGCGTGAGCGTGCCGCTGGGCTTGGTCGCCATGGTGTATGAGGCGCGCCCCAACGTGACGGCAGATGCCGCGGGCATCTGCATTCGCACCGGCAACGCCTGCATTCTGCGCGGCGGTTCGCTGGCCTATCACTCGTGCGCCATGATTGCCGAGTTGCTGGCCGATGCCCTCGAGGCGCAGGGCTTCCCGCGCGAGGCCGTCTCGATGATCGAGTCTACCGACCGCGAGGCAACCGGCGAGCTCATGAAGCTTCGCGGCATCGTCGATGTACTCATTCCGCGTGGCGGCGCGGGCCTGATCCAGCGCTGCGTGCGCGAGTCGCTCGTTCCGGTGATCGAGACAGGCACGGGCAACTGCCACATCTACGTGCATGAATCCGCCGACTTCGATAAAGCGCTCAACATTATCGTCAATGCCAAGACCCAGCGCGTAGGCGTGTGTAATGCCGCCGAGTCGTTGCTGGTCGACCGCGCCGTGGCAGATTCGTTTTTGCCTGCGGTCGCGGCTGTGCTGCACGACCACGGTGTACTGATTCACGGTGACGAGACCACGTGCGCCGCATGCGCCGATGCCGGTCTTGCCGAGGGCGACGACTACGTGGCCGCAACCGAGGAGGACTGGGGCCGTGAGTATCTGGCGCTCGAGATGAGCGTGAAAGTCGTGGCGAACGAGGACGAGGCCATCGCGCACATCAACCGCTACGGCACCATGCATTCCGAGGCCATCATCGCCGAGGACGAGGATGCCTGCGAGCGCTTCCTGGATGCGGTCGATGCCTCGGCCGTGTACGCCAACGCCAGCACGCGCTTCACCGACGGCGGCGAGTTTGGCCTGGGCGCCGAGATCGGCATCTCGACCCAAAAGCTCCACGCCCGCGGACCCTTTGCCGCCGAGGCCCTCACCACCTACAAATACAAGCTCCGCGGCACCGGTCAGGTCCGCCCCTAGACCTCTCGTAAACGAAAAACCACCACAAAGGTGCCTGTCCCCTTTGTGGTGGTTATAGGTGGCGTGGGCGGTTAGGCCTGGAAGGTGTCGCGGTCGGGGGCGAAGGACTGCATTGCTGCGATGGTGCGGTCGAAGAGCTCGGGGAGCTCCCAGCCCAGCATCTCGGCGCCCTGCGAAATCACGTCGCGCGAACAGCCGGCGGCAAAGCGCTTGTCCTTGAACTTTTTCTTGAGCGACTTAGTCGTAAAGTCCATGACGCTTTTGCTCGGACGCATGATCACGGCAGCACCGATCAGGCCGGTGAGCTCGTCGCAGGCAAACAGAATCTTTTCCATCTGCAGCTCGGGCTTGGGCAGCGAAGAGTTGAAATCGGACGTGTGCGTCTGGATGGCGCGGATGAGCTCGGGCGATGCGCCCTCGCCCTCCAGAATCTCGGCAGCATAGATGGTGTGGTTCATGGGGTCGTCCTCATGCTCCTCCCAATCCAGGTCGTGCAGCAGGCCGACGATACCCCAAAACTCCTCGTTCTCGGGGTCGAACTCGCGCGCAAAGTAGCGCATGGTGCCCTCGACTGTTTCGCCGTGTGTGATGTGGAACGGGTCCTTGTTGTGCTCGTTGAGCAATTCGAACGCACGGTCGCGGGTGATTCCGGCGGAAAGCAGCTCTGCCATAAAAGACTCCTTATGTTCGTAGGTATCGCTAAGAATGAATACTACTAGAACGACTAGAGCGAAAAAACCACCACAAAGGTGCCTGTCCCCTTTGTGGTGGTTTTGGCGTGGGCAGGTTAGTTGAGGGCGGCTTGGGCTAGGCGGGCTTCGGCGGCCTCTTCGGTGACGCCCAGGGCCACGGCGAACTCCTCGATGGAGCGGCGCTTGGCTTCCTTGAGTACGCGCATGTAGTAGGAGCTGGGCTTTTTATCTGCTTCCTCGGCCTGGCGAATACGGTGCATCATGGTTTTTGCCACGCGAACCGTCTCGGGCGCGCCCAGCTTGAGCTGCTGCTTAAAGTGCGTCTCCTCGAGCGAGCTATTGCGCTCGGTAAAGGTGTCGCACTCCAGCTCATCGTAGTGGCTCAGCAGGTGCTCTGCATCTTGCTGGGAGATAGCGGCATGCAGACGGTCGGCCTGCGCCACGGGGTACATGAGAATCGTCTGCGCATGTCCCTGTTTGGTCTCGAGCAACAACATGGGCTGCGGTGTGTCGTCCCTAAAGCCGACGACGGTGCAGACTCCCTGACCCGGATGAATGACGTGTTGACCGATTGAGAACATGCTACCTCCAACTTATACGAATTTGCGTATGTTAAGAATACCACGCTGACGTGCGCAAACCATTACTTTATGCAGGAAAAGCACACAACTCCGATAGGTTAGAGTATTCGATAAATAGAACGGCTTATCCATACGTTTATGCATTTCCGGAACGTGTATAAACTGCAGGCAAACCGCCAACTTTGTACCGCCGCGCAAGAGCGGTAGTCATTTTTGTGCATATGCAATATCTATTAGCTTTACCCTGCGACAGTAGCTACCGCTTGTGATAGAGTGCTACAAACTCTGGCTTTTGCCCTACGAGTGACCAAGAGCTCGGGGGCTTTAACACAAGGAGGATCTATGCCCGAGAAGATTGAAGAGCTGGTACGCGCTGCGCTTGCTGCGGCCCAGGAGGCCGGCGACCTTTCCGCATTTGAACTTGACGATTGCGCTATCGAGCGACCGGCTGATACTTCTCATGGCGAGTGGACCTCCACCATGGCCCTGAAGTCTGCCAAGCTGGCTCATTGCGCCCCGCGCAAGATCGCCGAGGCCGTCGTCGCCCATATGCCCGAGGACCCCGCGATCGAGAAGGTCGAGATCGCCGGTCCTGGCTTCATCAACTTCTACCTCTCCGTCGCTGTCAAGAACGCCATCTTTGGCGAGGCCCGCGAGAAGGGTATGGACTTCGCTAAGTCCAACGTCGGTGGCGGCCTGAAGACCCAGGTCGAGTTCGTCTCCGCCAACCCCGTCGGCCCCATGCACATCGGTCATGGTCGCTGGGCCGCTCTGGGCGACTCCCTTTGTCGTGTGATGGACCACGCCGGTTACGACATCCAGCGTGAGTTCTACATCAACGACCACGGCTCTCAGATGAACACCTTCGGTAACTCCATCAGCACGCGCTATATGCAGCTTGCCGACATCATCGCCAAGCAGGGCGTGGATATCGACGAGGCTCACAAGCTTCTGATCGCCGACCGCGACGCCTTTGTTGCCGACGAGAGCGACGAGCATCCCGAGACCCATCCGTATCAGGACAACTTTGCCGAGACTCTGGGCAAGGACTCCTACGGCGGCGACTACATCATCGACGAGGCTGCCGAGTTCTGGCGCACCGACGGCGATAAGTGGGTCAACGCCGATCCGCAGGAGCGCATGGAGAGCTTCCGCGAGCGCGGCTACGTAAAGATGGTCGACAACATGCGCGACCTTTGCCACGCCGTTAACTGCGACTTTGATCGTTGGTTCTCCGAGCGCTCTCTGTACGTGAAGGACACCGAGGGCGAGACCGCCGGCACCTCCGCCGTCGACCGCGCTTTTGAGAAGCTCGACAAGATGGGCTACCTCTACACCAAGGACGGTGCCCTGTGGTTCCGCTCCACCGACCTGGGCGACGACAAGGACCGCGTCCTGATCAAGTCCGATGGCGAGTACACCTACTTCGCCTCCGACGTTGCCTATCACTGGGATAAGTTCCAGCGCGTCGACCACGTCATCGACATCTGGGGCGCCGACCACCACGGCTACATCGAGCGCGTCCGCTGCGTCTGTGACGCTCTTGGCTATCCCGGCAAGTTTGAGGTTCTGCTGGGCCAGCTCGTCAACCTGCTGCGCAACGGCAAGCCCGTCCGCATGTCCAAGCGCAAGGGCACCATGGTGACCCTGCAGGAACTCGTCGACGAGGTCGGCTCCGACGCCGCTCGCTACACGCTCATCTCCAAGAGCTCCAACCAGATGGTCGACTTCGACATTGAGGCCGTCAAGAAGCGCGACAACTCCAACCCGGTGTACTACGTGCAGTACGCTCACGCTCGCGTGTGCTCCATCCTGCGTCGTGCCGCCGACGTTACCGCCGAGCAGGCCGCCGAGATGGGCATGAAGGCCGTCGCCGAGAAGGCCATCGGCGAGAACGTCGATTACTCGCTGCTGACCGACCCGACCGAGCTTGCCCTTTCGCGTAAGCTCAACGAGCTCACCGACCTCATCGGTAGCTGCGCTCGCGATCGCGCCCCGTTCCGCCTGACGCACTTTGCCGAGGAGCTCGCCGGCGACTTCCACAGCTTCTACGCTGCCTGCCAGGTTCTGCCGAGCGAGGGCCGTCCCGTCGACCCCGAGCTCTCGCGCGCCCGTCTGGCCGCTTGCGACGCCGTCCGCGTGACGCTCGCCCTGGTGCTTACCCTCGTTGGCGTTTCTGCTCCCGAGCAGATGTAAGCGCTGGTCGTTTGACTGCGTTGGTTTGGTTTGACTGAGCCTCGAAAGCCCGATCTCCCATGCGGAGGTCGGGCTTTTTGCGTTTAGCGAGACAATTTGGCTTGCTGGAAAATGCTACCAAATCGCAACTATACCGGTTTACTACGATGAATCGAGGGATTCCAATCACACGGGCTTTTCACCGAAAAGTGCAAGCCATCTAGCTGGGGTTTTATTATTTCGGTTTTTGGCGTGGTCGTGGTTGAGCGATTCATCGTAGTAAACAGCCATAGTTTTGAAAATGACCCTAGGGGACGGAGGAAAACGGATCATTTTTGTCCCGTGGAGGAGCGGTGGGATACCTTCTGCCAAGAATCGGGGGCATCTACTACGTTTAAGTGCGTACCCCGAACCACGCCGAAAATCGCAATATTAAAACCGCAGGTAGCAGGTCTGCGACTTTCGAAAAATAGTGAGTATGGTCAGGGGTGCGGGGGCAAACGTAGTAGATGGGCGCGATTCGTGGCACATCGATCTTGGGGCCGATGCCCTTGTCCCTTAGCTGTTCCGTTTTCTCGATGCTTGAGGCTTGATCTGCCTTCTTCTTATGAGTTGCGGTGGAATGGTTCCTGCTTGAGGGGTGCCGGCCGGGATTTGGGAACTATTTCACCGCAGCTTTTGATGTGGCGATGGTGTACGCCGGAACTTTGTAAAGAGCATCCCTTTTGACTAGTCGTTTAAGAACGTTCCCGATGACTAAGTTGCAGGTGGTTGCGGTTGTGTTACACTAACGCTGCGTATATAACGCAATCATCTCTATACAGATCAATGATGTCCGTCGGTATTTGACGGAGCTAGACTGTTTAGCCGCCCTGAAGGTTTATGCAGGGAGCATGTGATCACAGGGCTTGAAAAGAAAGTTGAGCAAACACTGTGTCTGATCAACAACAAGAAAACGAAATAACGACGACGCAAACGGCTCCCGCTGCACCGGTTACGTCGGACCAGGCCGTGCTTTCCGCGCCGGCGCAGGTCTCGGCTCCCGAGGCGCTTAAGGCCGCCGCGCCCACCACGCCCGTTGCTAGCGAGGAGGCTGCTCCCGCTAAGCCTAAGCGCACGCGTCGTTTGGCCAAGCCTGCTGCGGACGGCGAGGATGCCGAAAAGCCCAAGCGTCGTACGACGCGCACCACGCGCGCGAAGCGCCCCGTTGCCACCGATGCTTCGGCCCCCATTTCCGATGAGGTCGCGCAGGCCCGTGCACTGGCGCAGATTAGCGAGGCCCAGGTTGTGCGTGCCCGCCGTCGCGCTGCCGAGCGCGAGGCCGCGGCATTGACTGAGTTCGCTGCGCCGGTCGCCCCCGAGGCTCCTGCTGCCGAACAGTCGGCCGAGAAGCCGGCACCGCGCACGCATCGCCGTGCGGCAGCCAAGACGCAGCAGCCCGTCGAGCAGCTGACTCCTGAGGTCGCTGAAGCTCCGGCTCGTTCTGCGGCAGGGGAGGGCGCTTCCTCCGCTGAGCCCGTCGTGCACGCTGAGGTCAACGAGGTTCCCGTCGTTGATCCGGCTCTGCGCCCGCATCGTCGCGGCCGCAAGCCCAAGGCGTATGTTGAGGCCGAGAAAGCCGCTGCCGCAGCAGCTGCTGCTCAGGGCGCAGCGGTGACTGCCGAGCCTACAGCCACGGCCGAGCCCCGGTCCAGGACGCTCCGTCCATCGAGGCGCCCGCATCTGCCGATGCCGAGCCCGCCGATGTCCGCCCCGGCCGTAGCCGTCGCACCGCGGCAAAACGCTCGACGAAGACGAAGGCGAAGGTCAAGGCCGACGCCGAGGCCAAGCCCGTCGACGACAAGTCCTCCGAGGCAACTGCCGATGCCGCTTCCGAGGCCGAGAACGCCGACCAACCGGCAACTGAGAAGCCCAAGCGTACGCGCAAGAAGTCCGCTAAGGCCAAGGCCGCCGAGCAGCAGGGCGATGCCGAATCCAGCAACCATGCCAACGCCGACGTCAAGGCAGAGGGCGAGGCCCCGTCCGGCACCGATGCGCCCGTAGCCGCGGCTGACGGGGGCGTCGAGACCGAAGAGGGCGCCCGCCCCAACCGTCGTCAGCACAAACGCAACGACGAGCGCAACGACCGCAAAGACGATCGCAACAACGACCGCCGCAGCCGTCAGCGCGACCGCAAACAGCGCAACAAGGAGCGTAACGCCGCCCCCACCGAGCCCACGCTTTCGCGCGAGGAGCTTGCGGCCATGAAGGTCGCCGAGCTGCGCGAGAAGGCAAAAGAGTTCGAGATCGAGACGACCGGCAAGAAGAAGGCCGAGCTCGTCGAGGAGATCTACACGACCGCCGCGAAGGCAGAGGGCTTCCGCGATATTAAGGGTATCCTGCAGATTCGCCCGGACAGCTCCGGTATCATCCATGCCCACGGCTACATGAAGTCCAACGAGGACGCCTTCGTCCCCGCTTACCTCATCCGCTCCGCACGCCTGCGCACGGGCGACGTCATCGAGGGTTCGCTGCGCCCCTCGCGCGGCGGCGACAAGCGCGCCGGCCTCGCCAAGATCACGACCGTTAACGGCATGGATCCCGAGCAGATCCGCAACCGCCCCAAGTTCGGCGACCTTACCCCGGTCTATCCTAACGAGCCGCTGCGCATGGAGCACGGCAAGGATTCCATCACCGGTCGCGCCATCGATATCGTGTCACCGATCGGCAAGGGCCAGCGTGGCCTGATCGTGTCGCCGCCCAAGGCCGGCAAGACAACGATCCTTAAGAAGATCTGCCAGTCCATCTCGATCAACAACCCCGAGGTGCACCTCATCTGCCTGCTCGTCGACGAGCGCCCCGAAGAGGTCACCGATATGCAGCGCTCCATCAAGGGCGAGGTCGTGGCCTCGACCTTCGATATGCCCGCCGACAACCACACCCGCGTGGCCGAGCTCGTCATCGAGCGTGCCAAGCGCATCGTGGAGCTGGGCGGCGATGTCGTGGTGGTGCTCGACTCCATCACACGTCTTGCCCGCGCCTACAACTTGGCGGCACCCGCCTCGGGCCGCATCCTTTCGGGCGGCGTCGATTCGGCAGCCCTCTACCCGCCCAAGCGCTTCCTGGGTGCAGCCCGCAATATCGAGAACGGCGGCTCGCTTACCATCCTCGCCTCCGCCCTCATCGACACCGGCTCCAAGATGGACGAGGTCATCTTTGAGGAGTTCAAGGGCACCGGCAACATGGAGCTCAAGCTCGACCGCGATCTTGCCGACCGTCGCATCTTCCCGGCCATCGACCCCGTTGCCTCCGGTACGCGCAACGAGGACCTGCTGGTCGACGAGCAGATGCGCCCGTTTGTCTTTGGCCTGCGTCGCATCCTCGCCGGCATGAACAACACCGAGCGCGCGGCGGCGTCGTTTATCAAGGGCCTTAAGGGCACCAACACCAACCAGGAGTTCCTGGTGCGTTCGGCCAAAAAGCACAGTGACTACGAGCAGGCGTTTTAGACCATAAACTGCACGCAATATCGCCATAAGAACGGACAATCGGGCCGGGGTTTATGCCCCGGCCCTTTCTTTATGGCGCCACTCGGGCACATTTTTTGACCTTATGACCGACGAGCAGCAGTTTTCGAGTCACAATCCGGCAGCATCGCTTGCAATCGGAGGGTCGGTTTCGCATAATAACTTTTAAGCTTCGCGACGGAAAACGCAGATGAAACGAACCATATACCGTTGCTTTGGGACGCATGTCCCGCTTCATCTTCTCTCGCGCGGCCAACTAAATGATGCGATTTGGGTGCTGGAAGATGGGGAGAGCTCATGGCTTCTTCTGATGCAACACAACGAGCAGTCCTTGCCGGACTTTCCTGCGGGATCGGCCTTGCCGCCCCCGTGGTGATGTATGCTGCGACGCTGCCGTTCTCGTCGGTCAACGAGACAGTTGTCGCGGGCGCGGTTCCCTTTGCCGTTGGTGCGGTGGCGGGCGTGGGCATCTACGCCGTCTCGCTGGGCATCTCCGAGTATCGCGCCGAGCACGATGGCCGCCTGTTTGAGCCCGATGCCGTAGGCGGCGCCGCTCAGTTTGGCCGGACCCACAACGAGTTCAAGACTGCCTCGATTCCCGCGCAGCAGCAGGGGGCGGCACCTCAGCCTGCGGCTCCGGCTGATCAGGCCAATGCCGCACAGCCTTCTTCCGCATTTCTCTCCGGCCTGACCGGTGCGTTCCAGCGCCGCCACGCCGACGATGGCGTTCCCACCATTGCGCGCGCGGCCAACGCCATGGATGAGGCCGAGGCCTGGTCTATGATCGACAGCATGCTCGATGACGATTCCCCGGTCAGCTGCGATCCCGCGCGTTCGCGCGATGTCTACCAGGTCGCAATCGACGAGCTCACCAACGGTGGAAAGACCGGTTCTTACAATCGCGATGACATCGCCGCTGCCGCACGCGCCGTCTCGGGCTCTCACGCCGCCCCTGCGGGCAGCACCGCAGCCTTCGTGGCGCTTGTGGCTAATGCTGCCAACAATGCCGCCTATAACGGCGCGTCGTCGGCTGCGTACGCCTCTGCCGCGTCGGCTGCTTCGGCCGGCCAACAGAGCGCAGCTCAGGCGGCTCCTGTCGCCGACCCCTTTGCCGATGAGCCCCTGGCTGTCGACGAGGAAACCATTGCCGCTCGCCGAGCTGCCGAAAGCTCGCTTTGGGGCGCTTCGGCCCAAATGCAGGCCGCGGAGGCGGCGCCGTACAACGCCAAGCTCGCCAGCATGCCCATCATTTCCGATGCCAAGGGTGTTGATCTCTCCGATCTGGACGAGCCTGCCGCCATCACTGCGTCTATCGATGCCCAGGATCGCGTGGATACCGGCAGTCTCCCCGATGCCTCTCTTGAGGAAGATATCCCCATGGCCGATTATTCGGGCCACGAGGACATGTGGGCCGCCGCTATGGCGATCATGGCCGAGGCTGCCGAGCCCGCCCCCGTGGCGGTGCCCACGCCTGCAGCCTCACCTGTCTCGGCTGCTCCCGTCTATGTCGGTCGCCACAGTTCCGTGCTTCCCGAGGATACCGCGCGTATCTCGCGCGAGGGTATCGAGCGTGCCGAGGCTATCGCTGCCGGCGTTATGGAAAACCGTCGCCATGAGCGCGTCAATCAGATTCTCGAGGAAGAGATCAACTGTCTACAGTCTGCGGCCGTCAAGCGCACGGGCCGTGCCTATCTGAGCGTTATCGAGGGCGGTACCGCCAGCTTTACACCGCTGCGCGCGGAGGCATAATTGCCTCATGGTTAAGCTCGATCGAAAATGGGCGCTTGCCGCCTGCGCCATGGTGCTCGTCATTTGGGGCAATTCGCTGGTTCCCGGTACGGGGTCTGGTTCGTTGAGCTTGTCGATCATGGAATCCATTCGCGGCTTTTTGCAGGCCCTGGGGCTTCCATACGAGTGGGTGACCAACTTCGTCGTGCGCAAGTGCGCTCATTTTACCGAGTACATGGTGCTTGGCATCTTGGCGACGCACGCCTTTGACCTCGAAGGCCGGCGCACGTTTGATGTGTTGCTGCCCACGGCGGTGTTCTTGCTGCTTGTTCCCTCTATCGACGAGACGATCCAGCTTTTTGTGCCCGGTCGCGCCGGCATGATTACCGATGTGATGATCGACTGCTGCGGGGCGACGACAGGCGTCGTGCTCCGATATCTCTTACGGTCGCTGATTTACACCAAAAAGGCCGCCTAGGACGTTTGCTTGGTCCTAGGCGGCCTTATGCGTTTGAGGGGTCCTGCGGGGCGTGACGGCGTTGTCCGGGCGTTTTACGAGTTTGGCTACGCCGTGCCCCGTTGATGTGTCCTTTACTGGAGCGCCTGGGCGCCAAGGGCCAGACAACCCATGATGCCCTGCTTGCCCTCAAGGCTGTTATTGACAATGTAGGTTTCGATGTCGTTGACCTCGGGCGTGACGATATAGCCGTTGAGCATCTCGGCGCACTTTTTGCGTGCGAGCGGCACGATGGGGGTGTGGTCGGCCACGCCGCCGCCGATGATGATCTTTTGCGGCGCGTAGCACAGCGTGTAGGTCATGAGCGCCTGTGCCAGGTAGCCTGCGAGCAGGTCCATGGCCTCCGGATCTTCGGCCATGTCTCCGGCGCTCTTGCCATTCCAGCGCTTTTTAACGCCGGGGCCGGCGATGAGGCCCTCGAGGCAGTTGTCGTGGAAGGGGCAGGCGCTATGCTCGCCGATGGTGTCGCGCGGATCGCGCGTGACCAGGATATGGCCGGCTTCGGGATGCATCATACCGTGCACGAGCTGGCCGCCCGAGAGCACGCCGGCGCCCACGCCGGTGCCGATGGTCAGGTAGACCACGTCGGTGAGGCCCTGGGCGCAACCGAAGGTGACCTCGCCCAAGCAGGCGACGTTGACGTCGGTGTCGTAGCCACAGGGAATATTGAGCTCGTTTTGAATGGTGCCCAGCAGATCAAAGTAGCGCCATGCCGTTTTGGGCGTCTCCAGGATCTTGCCGTATTGGGGCGAGGCAGGGTTGACTGCCGTGGGGCCAAAGGCGCCGATGCCCAGCGCGGCGATGCCCTTGTCGGCAAACAATGCGTTGACGGCCTCAACGGTCTCCTGCGGGGTCGTGGTCGCAATCTGCTCGCGCTCCAGGACCGTACCGTCTGCATAGCCCGTGGCGCAGACCATCTTGGTGCCGCCAGCCTCGAGCGCTCCGATAAGCTGCTGCTCTGCCATAGTATTCCTCTCTCTGGGACGAGTTGCTCCGTGACTAAAGTATAGGGCTCTAAACCATGTAAGAAAGCGCTATAAAAGAAGCCTCGCAACGCGGCGGGCGGTGCGAGGCTTCTTTGGTTGCTTTAGTTGCTGGGCCGTCCTTACCCGCGCGGCTTGATTTTATCACGCAGCGACTTGAGGTTCTCCAGCGCCGCGTTAAGTGTCTCGTCTCGCTTGGCAAAGTGGAAACGAATCAGATGGTTGACGGGCTCGCGGAAGAAGCCCGAGCCGGGTACGGCGCCCACGCCCACCTTAGACGCGAGGTCCTCGCAGAATTTGAGGTCGCTATCATATCCAAACTCAGAGATGTCCATCATGACGTAGTAGGCGCCCTGTGGCACGTTGTGCTCAAGACCGATGCTATCGAGCCCCTGGCAGAACAGGTCGCGCTTGGCGGCGTAGAGGTCGAGGACCTCCTGGTAATAGCTGTCGTCGAATTTGAGGGCGGTGACGACGGCTTCCTGCAGGGGAGCGGCGGCACCCACGGTGAGAAAGTCGTGGACCTTCTTGATGCGCTCGGTGATCTGGGTCGGGGCAATGGTGTAACCCAGGCGCCAGCCGGTGATGGAGTACGTCTTGGACAGCGAGCTGCAGCTGATAGTGCGCTCGAACATGCCGGGCAGCGTGGCCATATAGACGTGCTCGTGGGGCGCGTAGACGATGTGCTCGTACACCTCGTCGGTGATGCAGTAGGCGTCGTACTTTTTGCAGAGGTCGGCGATAAAGGTGAGCTCCTCGCGCGTAAAGACCTTGCCGCAAGGGTTGGAAGGGTTGCACAGGACAATCGCCTTGGGATCGTTATCACGGAAGGCCGCCTCGAGGACCTCGCGATCGAATTCGAACGTGGGCGGGTTGAGCGGCACGTAGATGGGCTCGGCACCTGAGAGGATGGTATCGGCGCCGTAGTTCTCGTAGAACGGCGAGAAGATGACGACCTTGTCTCCGGGGTTCGTAACCGTCATCATGGCGGCCATCATGGCCTCGGTGGAGCCACAGGTGACCACGATGTTCTGGTTGGGGTCGACCGGCATGCCCATAAAGTGCTCCTGCTTGACAGCGAGCGCCTCGCGCATGGCCTGGGAGCCCCAGGTGATGGAGTACTGGTGATAGAGCGGCTTGGGGTCGGCGGCGATGGTGCTCAGGCTGTTGAGCAGCTGCGCCGGGGGATCGAAGTCAGGGAAGCCCTGCGAGAGGTTGACGGCACCGTACTTATTGGAGATGCGTGTCATGCGGCGGATGACCGAATCGGTGAATGATGCCGTGCGATTGGAGAGTTCTTTCATGACGGTCCTTTCGAGGGTTTGCAGTGGGGCAAGTTTACTCCTATGAAAAGGGTGGGAATTGCTCGAAACGCACTCGAAAAACTCTTTTCAAAATTCTTGAAAATTGGGGCTTGCATCGCATGGCGTTCCTTGCAATAATAGTCGAGCGCGAAGCGCACAGGACACGGTGGGTGTAGCTCAGTTGGCTAGAGCGACGGGTTGTGGTCCCGTAGGTCGAGGGTTCGAGTCCCTTTACCACCCCAGTTCTTGCTTCGTGTTGATATCGGGTCGTTAGCTCAGTTGGTAGAGCAGGGGACTCTTAATCCCAAGGTCCAGGGTTCGAACCCCTGACGGCCCACCAAAGCATGTTAAAGCGACTGGCTTCGGCTGGTCGCTTTTTTCGTTGACCTCACATGGGGTCGAACCCGAAAGGGCGCGGAGCTGAGCTGTCTGCACCGTGATTCCCTTAGGGAAAACACGGCTCAAGCCCCGTAAGCGTGTTCTCCTTGGGGGAATCATACTTACGGGGCTCGATGCATGTTGAGAAATTGTGATCAAACTCAAAGTGTGAATCGATTCAGTCTGCTCGATAGTGCGAACCGAGGCTTTCGGTTCGTTTGCGCATGGCTTTGACCATCTCCGCAGCCAGCTGAATTTGCGACTGTAGGCGCGCGAGGGCAGCGATTTCGCTGTCGTTGGCACGCGGCTTATTTAGAGTCGTTGCTTCATCTTGCAGGCTTTCAAGCTCCTGCAGCGCCTTGGATAGACCCGCATCGGTCCTGTTGATCATGCAGTAGGCGCTCATTGTGTGCTTGAGGCAGCGGGTTAGGCGCTCGGCGACTGCTGTAGCGATGCCATGCTCGGGGAGGGCGACATCCACCGGTGCGTCAGCCTCGGGAGCGTCCAGTGCTGCTCGAGCCGCTGATGCGCCAGCGATACGCCCGAATACGATGCCATTGGCGCTCGACAGGCCTCCGATGCGGTCGGCGCCGTGCATGCCGCCTGTTGCCTCGCCACAGGCGTAGAGGCCCTCAATGCCCGTGTACGCGGTCTTGTCGATCTTGATACCGCCGTTGGCGGCGTGGGCATACATCGCCACGCGCATCTCGTCGCTCGGCGCGATACCATGCTCGTCTTGCAGCCAGGTGGCAAAGGTCTGCACGAACTCGGGAATATTCTCGCGAGGGAAGTCGTAGTGGAGCGCTAGGCCTTCGGCACCCGCTTGATCGATGGCAAGATCGATGACGCGGGAAGCTAGGCGCGAAGTGAAGGGGCCATATCCTGAGCGTTGCTCAAGCAGATCGTCTAACTTTTCGTTGGCAATGTCGACCGGTTGGTCGAACGTGACGTAGCGCCAGGTCTTTTCGTTAAAGACCAGGTTGCGCTTAGGTTCAATGAAACCGGGCATCATCTGAATGAACTCTATATTGGTAAGGGATGCGCCGTGCGCCAGTGCGATGGCCTGTGATGAGCTGAGTACATCGGCCGAAGTGAGGCTGCGCTCGAACAGGCCGCCCGTGCCGCCCGCAGCGATGATAGTGGCCTTTGTTGTAAAGGTCACGATGCGCTCGTCTGTTTGGTTGTAGAGCACGGCGCCGGTAATCTTTCCGGTTGTGTCCTCAACAAGATCGATGAGCTCGTGGCGGGGGAGCAGACGAATGCCAAGAGACTTGATCTGGGCCGCACACGCGTCTTCAAGAGGCTTGCGGGTCAGACCGCGCCACATGCGTGTCTTATGGTCAAAGCAGGGGATAAATTGCTTTTGCTGGGCGCTCTCGGCGCTTTGCGGACGCTGGAGTTCTACGCCCAGATCCTGTTCGAGCCAGTCAATCGCTTGGGGAATGCCGTGGACGAACGTCTGGACGAGTTCGGGGTCGGCAGCGCCGCCGCCGACGGTTTGGATGGTGTCGATGAGGTCTTGCTCGTCGTCTTTGTCGACGGGGCCAATAAGGCCGAGGCCCCAGGTGCCCGGGAAGAAGCTCGATCCGCTCATGGTCTTGCCGGCGCATGCGATGGCAACGGTCGCGCCCGCGCGTGCTGCTTCTATGGCGGCGCAAAGGCCCGCGATGCCCGATCCGATTACCAGTACTTCAGTTGATTCCATAGGATTCCTTTCTCGTTCGCGCATTGTCGCATGGGTGATCGGCAAAGGCATCGCAAAGATGGGATAAATCGGCAAAGGGCAAATATGGCACGTGGACGTTGAAGCCACTTGGCGGCTCCTTCTCCTCACACTTCATGTTCCATCAGAACTGATATATCGGATCTCGAACGTTTTATGGCAACAAAAAAGAGCCACTACCCGGGTGGGTAGCGGCTCTAAAGCTCAACTATATGAGCATCGCGCGGGCGCGATTAGGCCTTGAGGGCCTCCTCGACGGCGACAGCGCAGGCGACGGTGGCACCGACCATGGGGTTGTTGCCCATGCCGATGAGACCCATCATGTCGACGTGCGCAGGCACGGAGGAAGAACCGGCGAACTGGGCGTCGGAGTGCATACGGCCCATGGTGTCGGTCATGCCGTAAGAGGCAGGGCCGGCGCCCATGTTGTCCGGGTGCAGGGTACGGCCAGTGCCGCCACCAGAAGCGACGGAGAAGTACTTCTTGCCAGCCTCGAGGCGCTCCTTCTTGTAGGTGCCAGCGACGGGGTGCTGGAAGCGCGTGGGGTTGGTGGAGTTGCCGGTGATCGAGATGTCGACGTTCTCGTGCCACATGATGGCAACGCCCTCGCGGACGTCGTCGGCGCCGTAGCAGTTGACGGCGGCGCGGGGACCATCGGAGTAGGGGATGGTCTCGACGATCTTGAGCTCGCCCGTGAAGTAGTCGAACTGGGTCTTCACGTAGGTGAAGCCGTTGATGCGGGCGATGATCTGAGCGGCGTCCTTGCCCAGACCGTTGAGGATAACGCGCAGCGGCTTCTTACGAGCCTTGTTGGCGTTCAGAGCCAGGCCGATAGCGCCCTCGGCGGCAGCGAAGGACTCATGGCCAGCCAGGAAGGCGAAGCACTCGGTGTCGTCGGAGAGCAGCATGGCGCCCAGGTTACCGTGGCCCAGACCGACCTTGCGGTCCTCAGCGACGGAGCCGGGAACGGTGAAAGCCTGGATGCCCTCGCCGATGATGGCGGCAGCCTCAGAAGCAGTCTTGGCGCCACGCTTGACAGCGAGAGCGCAGCCGAGGGTGTAGGCCCACTCGGCGTTCTGGAAGGCGATGGACTGGGTGTTGTTGACGATCTCACGCGGGTTGAAGCCCTTGTCGGTGCAGATCTGCAGAGCTTCCTCGAGGGAGGCGATGCCGTTGTCGGCGAGGCACTTGTTGATCTTGTCAGCGCGGCGCTCGTAACCTTCGAACGTAACAGTCATAGTTATTTCCCTCCCTTTCTACTCGTGAACCGGGAACACGCTGGCGACGGAGTGAGTCTCCTCGTCGGTGCGCGGGTCGATGTACTTGGCAGCGTTCTCCCACTGACCATAGTGGCCCATAGCGCCAGCGATGGCCTCCTCGGGGGTCTTGCCGGCCTTGACGGCGTCGGTGAACTTACCGAGGTTCAGGAACTCGAATGCGATGATCTCGTTCTTGTCGTTGAGAGCCATGCGGGTGACGTAGCCCTGAGCGAGCTCGAGGTAACGAGCGCCCTTGGCCTTGGTGCCGAACATGGTGCCGACCTGAGAGCGAAGGCCCTTGCCGAGGTCGTCGAGGGAGGCGCCCACGGGCAGGCCGCCCTCGGAGAACGCGGTCTGGCTGCGGCCGTAAACGATCTGCAGGAAGATCTCGCGCATAGCAACGTTGATGGCGTCGCAGACGAGGTCGGTGTTGAGGGCCTCGAGGATGGTCTTACCGGGAAGGATCTCGGAAGCCATGGCGGCAGAGTGGGTCATGCCCGAGCAGCCGATGGTCTCAACGAGGGCCTCCTCGATGATGCCGTCCTTGACGTTCAGCGTGAGCTTGCAGGCGCCCTGCTGAGGTGCGCACCAACCCACACCGTGCGTAAGACCGGAGATGTCGGAAATCTCCTTAGCCTGGACCCACTTGCCCTCCTCGGGGATGGGTGCGGGGCCGTGGTATGCACCCTTGGCAACGGGGCACATGTTCTCCACTTCCTGTGAGTACTGCATGCCTCTCCTCTCTATCGTGTTGGCGTCCCGTTTGGGGGTCGTGGCTGGCGATTGCCGGGCGACCCTTCGAAAGGGACATGACATGCAGCCCCTATAATACCGCGAAATGCACGGAATATTCGGCGAACGGCTCAGTTTTCGTAGCGAGAAGCGCGGAACTTTCAATTGAAACGATTTAAATGAGATATATTCATCAGAAGTGCGTGTCTCATATTTGTCGTTTTTGGTCAGCTTGCGGAAACGTTGCATTGTTCGACCTGCGCTGAAGTGCCGTTCGCCGGTTGTTTACTGCCATTTGCCGTGCGCAGATGCCATTTTACGTGTTTGTTTTGATTGCACGCTTCAATCGTGGTGTATTGGAAGGCGCAAGTTGATTCCGCTGAAGGGGGTGCCGTGCAGCGCGTTTGGAAAACGATCACCGGTTTTTACCATGTTTGTGCCCGCGGTATGGGCGGGCAGTTGATCTTTGAGAGCGACGAGGACCGGTGGGAGTTTTTGGAACTGATGCGCGACTGCTGCCGCGATGCCCAGGTGACGATTGTGGCGTGGTGTCTCATGAGCGACTACGTGGATCTGGTGCTTTTGGATTACGAGGACAAAATGAGCGCTGCTATGCAGCGGCTACTGTTGACGTATGCTCGTCGGTTCAATAAGCGTACTGGGCGCGCGGGCTGCCTATTTCGTGAGCGTTTTGAGCGCCGCTCGCTCGATACCGACTGGCAGGTGATGGAGGCTATTCGCTCCGTGTGCGCCAATCCGCAGGTGGCGGGCATTAGCCTAATCGAGCGTTATCCCTGGAGCAGCTTTGCGGAGCATCTGCGCGCTTACGACAGTGATGCGGGCGATGCCAAGAGGGGATTTTCCGATCCTTCTTGCGTGCTTGAGCTTTTTGGTTCTGCCAAGGCCTTTATTGCCTATTCGCTTTCGACGTTCGACGACGGCGAGTCGGCGATGCCCGATCTGGAAGAGACGGAGTGGGAACGCCACGCCTTTGCCGACAGGTTGGCGAAGAGCCTCGGGGCTCCGCTACACGGGGTTAAAGCCGCACCGCCTGCGCAGCGTGATACCGTTATTGTTGGATTGCACGATGCCGGTTTTACGGTGCGCCAGATTGAGCGGTATACCGGGATTGGCAAAAGTACCGTCTCTCGTATCGTGCGCGCTTATGCGCGGGTGAAGGCACAGACTGAGCTCTCGGGATAGAAAATGGCCGAACCACTCTTGTCAAGCGATTCGGCCAACAAAAATCTTAAGATTTGGGACAAGTACTACTGATTATTTCGCCCCTCGAGCATGCCGTCGAGGGTGCGCCAGGCTAACTCGGCGCATTTGACGCGGGCGGGCATGTGCGAGATGTCCTGGAGCTGGGCGGCCTCGTCCAGGTCTTCCAGGTCTTCCTCGGAGAGCTGCTCGCCACGGATCATGGCGAGGAAAAGCCCTGCCAGACGACGAGCCTCCTCGACCGTCTCGCCGGTGATGAGATCGGCCATGATGTCGGCGCTGGCCTGGCTGATGGCACAACCGTGACCGGTAAAGGAGGCCTCCTCGATCACGCCGTTTTCGACACGCAGCTGCAAGGTGAGCTCGTCGCCGCAGCTGGGGTTGATGCCGTCGTGCTCGTGCGTGGGGGCATCCATCTCGTACTTGTAGTCGGGGTGCGAGTTGTGCTCCATAAACGTGGTAGAGGTGTACAGATTACCCATTGAACGTGCTCCAAACGTGATGCAGGCCGGCGATGAACTTGTCGATATCGTCCTTGTCGTTGTAGAAGGCCACGCTGGCGCGGCAGCAGGCAAGGTTCTCGACGCCCAGCCAGGTGAGCAGAGGCTGCGCGCAGTGGTGACCGGCGCGGATGCAAACGCCGTCCATGTCCATGATGCTCGCGACATCGTGCGGGTGGATGCCCTTGACGTTAAAGCTGACGACGCCGTGGTGGTTGTCCCAATAGATGGAGCCGATGATCTGGACAAAGTCGAGCTGCATGAGCTCGCCCATCAGGTAGTGGACGAGTGCCTTCTCACGGGTCTGGATGTTTTCGTAGCCTACCGTGTTGACCAGGTAGTCAAGCGCCGCGCCCGTGGCGAAGATGCCGGCGGCGTCCTGCGTGCCGGCCTCGAATTTCTCGGGGACGGGCGCCCAGACGGCGTCTTGCTCGGTGACCGAGTCGATCATCTCGCCGCCGGTAAGCATGGGCGGCATGGCGTTGAGCAGGTCCATCTTGCCCCACAGCACGCCGATGCCCATGGGGCCCATAGCCTTGTGCGCGCTAAAGGCAAAGAAATCGGCTCCCAGATCGGCCACATCGACCGGCATGTGCGGCAGCGACTGCGCACCGTCGACGACCAGATAGCCGCCGTACTTGTGCACGAGCTTGCCTAGGTTCTTGACCGGATTCTCAACGCCCAGCACGTTAGAGACCTGACCCACGGCCAAGATCTTGGTCTTGGGGCCCACCTTGGACAGAACTTCCTCGGTCGTTAGCTGGCCGGTCTTGGTGGGGTAGAGGTAGACGAGCTTGGCGCCGGTCTCGCGGCAGACCTGCTGCCACGGGATCAGGTTGGAGTGGTGCTCCATGATGGTGATGACGACCTCGTCGCCCGGTTCGAGCACTGTGGGCGCAAAGCTCTTGGCGACCAGGTTGAGCGACTCGCTCGTGTTGCGGGTGAAGACGACTTCGTTGGCCTGGGGGGCGCCGATGACATCGGCGATCTGCTGGCGCACCTTCGCGATGGCCTCGGTGGCCTCGACGGACAGCGAGTACAGTCCGCGCAGGGGGTTGGCGTTCATGCGCTGGTAGAAGTCGCGTTCGGCGTCGAGCACACAGGCAGGGCGCTGCGCGGTGGCGGCGCTATCGAGGAAAGCAATCTCGGGGTGCTGCTGGAACAGCGGGAACTGGCCCTTGTAGGGTTGGTCTCGATGTCCACGGTGGGCCAGCCGCGCGAAGCCTCGTCGCTGGCGTCGAGCTCCATGGGCTCGGGGCAGTACAGGTGTCGCATTTAACGTGCTCGGTGTCGATCATGCGAGCTCCTCTTCAAAGTTGTCGATCAGGTTGTTGCCCAGGCGGACGACGGCGGCGCGGGTGCGCTCGTCGGTGGCGGAAAGCGCGGCGTCCTCCAGCTTGGCGCGGATGAACAGGTCCTCGGCGGCGTTTTGGTCAAGGCCGCGGCAGGCGAGATAGAACAGCTGCTCGTCACGGACGTGACCGATGGTGGCGCCGTGGTTGCCGGCGACGTCGTCCTCGTCGCAGAGGATGACGGGAACGGTCTTGTTGTCGACGCCCTTGTTGGCCAGCAGCACGGTTTCGCGCTCGGTGCCGGTTGCGCCCTTGCAGCCGTGCACGAGGTCGATGGTGCCGCGGTAGACCTTCTTGGACGTGCCGGTCAGCACGCCGTTGGCGTCGATCTCGCACTCGGTCTTGCGGCCGCGGTGGCGCAGCTCGTAGTTAAAGTCACGCACCTGTTCGCGGGCGCCCAGGTAATCGGTATCGATGGTCACCTTGGCGGTGTCGCCCAACAGGTCGCCGGCAAGGCCGGTGGCGCTGGCGCCGGCACCCAGGACGGTGTGCTGCACGTTGACGCGCGCACCCTCGTCCAGGAACAGACCGGTGTCGTCGAGTGCGATCCAGCTGTCATCGAGCGTCTGCGTGCAGGTCACGTTGACGGTGGCGTACTCGTGGGCGCACACGCGCAGCACGGAGCCCACGACGCCCTCGCCGGTAACGGGGGAATCCAAAGCGACGCGCAGATCGAGCGTTGCCTGCGGGCGGGTGACGACATCGATGGCGGCAATCGCAGCGGCTGCGTCGACGCCATTCACGCGCACAGTGGCCGTGGCGTGCTGGTACGCGGGCACATCGATGGCGATGCGCTCGGTGGCGTGATCGGCCAGATAGGTGTAGGCGGCCTCGCCCATGCCGGTCTCGAAGGCCTCGGCAGGGGAGAGCTCCTCTTCGAGCTTGATGGCGCCG
>ENA-OQOA01000265-OQOA01000265.1-human-gut-metagenome-genome-assembly--contig:-NODE-265-length-25459-cov-3.016303_pt1 | contig 25459 bp, 29 predicted proteins | sample MGYA00242633_ERZ504888 | MGnify/ENA primary metagenome ERZ504888 (study PRJEB26092, sample SAMD00036372) | human gut metagenome | host: Homo sapiens | study: EMG produced TPA metagenomics assembly of...
TTAGGAAACCGACAATCATGGCAGTTTCACCGGCTTTCGGAGTGATTTTCTTGGAGAATATACCAAGTGCAAATACGGCTACCATTGCAGGTGCAAGGAGAGACTGTATACCTTGCAGATAGTCGTAAAGGCTGCCGAGACTCATCATTACAGGAATCCATGCCATGCCGAGGATAACTACAACTACGGTAGCGATACGTCCTACCATAACATAAGTAGCTTCACTTTTGTTCTTAAACATGGGTTTGTAAAAAGTCTTCTGTAAAAAGTGTGGCACATGAATTAAAGAAAGCAGCCAGTGAAGCAACCAATGCACAGATGAATCCAATAGTTACAATACCTTTTACACCGGCAGGCAGAACATCCTTTACCATTACAGCAAAAGCTGCATCTGTATTTGACATATCAAATTCACCTTTTGCAGCTAAGGCGGCAGCTACCATCCCCGGAATAAGAAACATGAAGACAGGCAGGATTTTAAAATAACCGGCTGCAATAGTACCTCTACGGGCACGCTTCATTACTACATCATTATCTTCGCCTTTACGTTGTCCAAGTACACGCTGTACGATATGCTGGTCGGTACACCAATACCAGAAACCGATGATAGAAGCTCCGATAAATACCCAGAATCCAGGATAATCTTGATACATCGGGTCTGCTTCAGTCCAGTGAAACATATGGTTGGCACCATAAGCGTGTCCGTCTGCTCCTATATTCATGGCGCTACGCGCATGATCCATCATTTCTGTCCATCCTGTAGCAATATTACCGTCTCCCAAGGCTGACAGTCCCAGGAAAAGAACCAAGAAAGAACCAATGATTAAAATAGGGGTTTTGAATAGCTGAGAGGGTCATTACTCCTTTCATTCCACTCAGTACGGTGAAGATGCCGGTCAAGACAATAAGTCCGATTGCCCCATACCAAAAAGGAAGTCCAAGTAAAAATTCCAAAAAGATACCTCCGGTATAGGCGGTTACACTAACTTTAGTAAGAATGTAGGCTATCAATGTGATGATAGAAAGCCATGAACCGGTACGTGGGGTATAACGGTATTTTAAGGAAATCGGGCATGGTAATGATTTTGCCCATTTTATTGTTTAATAGTTGGTAGAATGGAACAAAAAGCCATCCTAGAAGAAGAATCATCCAACCTTGCATTTCCCAGTGTGCCATACCTACTCCGGATTTGGCACCGGTTCCTGCCAAACCTACCAGATGTTCCGAACCGATATTGGCTGCAAAGATAGCAGCACCAATGATGTACCATGGCTCACCTTTACCAAATAGATAATCTTCACTGCTTGCTCCTTGTTGCGAGCGTTTGTCTTTTTGTACAGAGCGCCATACCGCCCATATCACAGCTACAATGCCGACTGCCAGTATTGTCCAGTCCAGCCAGATGAATTCATGTGAATTCCAATTCATGATATTAAATATTTAAAGTTTAACAATTATTTTTCAACACCGAATTTAAAGATACATTGGCTGTGATAGGTCTGTCCCGGTTCCAGGATTACAGAAGGCCATTGTGATTTGTTGGGGCTGTCGGGATAGTGCTGTGTTTCCAGACAAACAGACGCGCGTTGCGGATAAGTAATTCCCTTTTCCCTTTTACAGTTCCATCCAAAAAGTTGCCTGTATAGACTTGTATTCCCGGTTCATTAGTATATATTTCCAAAGTGATACCACTAGTGGGGCTGGTCAGTTTGGCAGCCAGTTGGTTGATATCACCTTTCGTGTTAAGTACCCAATTGTGGTCGAACCCGTTGCCGAATTTTATTTGTTCGTTTTCAAAATTAGTCACATCGGGGGCAATAGTTTTAGGAGTATTGAAATCAAATGGAGTTTCTGTTACTGCTATCATTTCTCCAGTGGTCATGAATGTGCTGTCAACGGGAGTGATGCTGTCTGCATTTACATAAAGAATATGGTCGGTGGCTGGATTGGCAGGGTTTCCACTCAAGTTGAAATAAGAGTGGTTAGTCATATTGATAACAGTCTTTTTGTCAGTTGTCGCTTTGTAGTTTATGTCGATGGCATTGTCTCTTGTCAGTGCATAAGTAACAGTAGCGGTTACATTTCCCGGAAAATTGGCATCTCCATCTGGTGACTTCATAGTTAGTGTCATAGTACTGTCGTTTAATTGGTTTGCTTCATAAACTTGGTATTGCCATCCTTTAGGACCTCCATGCAGGCAGTGGCCAAAATTATTTTGGGGCAGTTGAATGGTTTCTCCATCTATTACGATGACTCCTTTATTAATACGGTTGGCATAGCGTCCGATAGAAGCACCGAAGTCGCTGGGAATATTTTGGTAGTCAGCAATGCTGTCAAAACCCAGCACTACGTCTTTTAGATTTCCGTTTTTGTCAGGGACCATGATAGATACAATACGTCCGCCAAAATTGGTTACGCATACTTCCATTCCGGCTGCATTTTTTAGCGTATACAGTTTAACAGGTTTTACGCCATCCACTATTGTTTCATAATTAGTGGGGGCTAATCCGGACTTTGTAAGTGCTTCTTGAGATTGTTTGGGAGCGCAAGCACTTAACAATGTCAGTGCGATACCGGTTCCCAGAAAGGTTTTTTTCATGCTTTTCATGATATAAAAGTACTAATTAGTAATAGAGTATATGATTTTGGGTGTAAAAGTAACACTATTACTAATACATTGGATATGAAAAGAGTATGTTGTGCAACATAAAAGTGTATTTCCTACACTTTTATAGCATAAAGAAGAAAAAAACCGCTTTGGATTCAAAGCGGTTTTTTCATATGTTAGCGAATTTGAGATATTTTTTATACCAGCTTGCGAGAACCGTCACTGATGACTACATCGTAAACTTTTGGACTTCTTCCGAATTTTTCTTTGAATCTTTCTTTGGCAGTGGTGATGAATGTTTCGTATAGTTCATTTTTAACTAGGTTGATTGTACATCCACCGAAAACCTCCACCCATTACACGTGAACCGGTAACACCGCAGTCGAAAGCAACATCATTCAAGAAATCAAGTTCCTCACAGCTTACTTCATACAATTTACTCATGCCATAGTGAGTTTCATACATCTTCTGTCCTACGGTTTCGTAATCACCTCTTTTCCAAAGCGTCGCAAACATCGAGTACACGTTGGATTTCTTCAATGACGTATTCTGCACGCATATAGTCTTCTTCACTGATCTCGGCTTTTGCTTCCTGCAACATTTCCATTGTACAATCACGTAAAAATTCTACATGAGGATGTTTTTCTGAATGGCAGATACGGCAGCTTCACAACTTTGACGACGCTTATTGTATGCAGAAGAAGCCAATTCGTGTTTGACTACTGAGTCAACTAATACTAAACGGTAACCTTCCGGTTTGAAAGGGAAATATTGATATTCTAATGAACGACAATCCAAACGGATCAAACTACCTTCTTTTCCAAATACAGATGCAAATTGATCCATAATACCGCAATTTACACCACAATAATTATGTTCTGTTGCCTGACCTACCTTGGCTAATTCAAATTTATCTATTTTGTTGTCGCCGAAAAGTTCGTTGATAGCGAAAGCGTATGTACTTTCCAATGCAGCAGATGAAGACATACCTGCACCCAAAGGTACGTCACCCGCAAAAGCAGTGTCAAAACCTTTCACATCTACACCACGTTTGATCATTTCACGGCAAACGCCGAAAATATATCTTGCCCAACTGGCTTTAGGAGCATCTTCTTCGTTCAAACCGAACTCTACATAGTCTTTTAAATCAATAGAATAAGCACGTACCTTATTGGTACCATTAGGTTTGATTTCAGCAATCATACCTTTATCTACTGCTCCGGGAAATACAAAACCACCGTTATAGTCGGTATGTTCTCCAATAAGGTTAATACGTCCGGGTGATGCATATACTGAACCTGTTGTACCATCAAAATGTTTGATGAAGCGACTTCTTACGTATTCTATATCCATGATATTAATAGTTTAAAGTTAATACTATATGTTTTTATAATTATTCTACAGGAATGTCTTTGTTTACGTTCTTGCATCCTATCAAACCATAGAACAACAGATAAGCAAGCAAAGCGATAATTAACCAATAGCTGGCCATATATCCCACAGCGTCAGAAATGAATTGCTGCAATAATGGGAAAATACCGCCACCGACAACCATCATCATAAAAATACCTGAAGCTTGTGCGGTATATTTGCCTAAACCCTCTACAGCGAGGTTGAAGATACCTCCCCACATAATGGACGTACATAAACCACAAAGTACCAAAAATAGGGCACTGACAGGTACAGAGGCCATTTCGAATCCATTTTCTACACTATATCCCGGCATAGAGACAGTGATTTCTTTTGGAGTGAAGATTGCGATTAATATAAAACAGATAGCTGTTGCGGAAACAACAATCAATTGTGTGCGTGTAGCTACTTTACCGCTGATGACACTACTTGCAGAACGTCCCACTAACATGAGCAACCAATAGATGGCAGCAATAGCACCACCGATAGCGGCACCGTTGGCAAGCAGGCCCGCACCTTTTTCCGTTGGGTCGGCAAGGTAGAAATTTAATGTGCCTGGAATACCGATTTCAATGCCTACATATACAAAGATACCGATTACACCTAATACAGTATGGCGAAAATTCCAAGGACTATGAGAGAATTTCTCTTTTTCATGACCTGCTTTTCTTAGATGGGGCTCTGGAATAGCGATGAATGAAAGAGCGATAAACGCTGATACGAATACACCCATTGCGATGAAAAGCAGAGGAGCTACATCTGACATAGCTGTTTGAGGGTGACAGAACCAATCAAGGCACCTACGAAAAGCGGAGTCAAAGTACCCGACAATGAGTTTAGAGCACCACCGGCTGATATGTACCTTGTTACCACCACCACCTAAAGATTTAGCATCGGGTTAACTACTGTGTTCAGCATACATACACAAAAACCACAGACGAAGGCACCAAGCAGGTAGATAATAAAATTCATTTTAATGGCATATTCTCCTAAATTGAATACGTCTATATCTGCACCGAACAAACTGGAAATATATTGGATAAACAAACCGATGAAACCTACTGCCATGGCAATGAGGGCTGTTTTTTTATATCCGATTTTTACAAGCATATTACCTGAAGGAATCCCCATAAACAGATATGCAAGGAAATTCATCATATTTCCCATCATACCCAAGGTATTGGCACCTGCATATTGGTTTTTCCATATTGTGCCGAAAGGCGCAGCAAGATTAGTAACGAAGGAAATCATCGCGAAAAGGAAGAACATTGTAATGATAGCGATGATATTACCGTTCTGTTTTTGTTGATTCATGGTCTTGAAAAAATTATAAGTTTATAAATTAGGTTATTTCATAAAATTATTTTTCTACACCGAATTTGTAGATGGTTACTTGACTGTAAGTTTCCCCCGGATGTAGAACACAAGAAGGGAAATGGCCTTTATTGGGTGTATCAGGAAAATGTTGTGCTTCAAAACAGATGGCACTTCTTGCTGGGAAAGTTGCTCCATGAGCACCTTCGAAACCATTATGCCAGTTTGAAGTATAAACTTGTACGCCGGGCTCTGTAGTGTATACTTCCATGCTACGACCGCTTTCGGGCTCCACACATTTTGCTGCAAAACTCAGTGTGCCTGCTTCACGTTTGTTTAATACATAGCAGTGGTCATAGCCGGCACCGAATTTTAGCTGTTCGAATGGGTCATTGATTCTACTGTCTACTCTTTGAGGAGTACGAAAATCCATAGGAGTACCTTCTACTTTGGCAATTTCGCCTGTAGGGATTGATACATTATCTATCGGAGTATAAAAATCAGCATTAATGGTTACGATGTTGTTATCAACGGTTGCCGTAGGATTGGCAATGCCTGATAGGCTGAAAAAACCATGGTGAGTGAGGTTTACCAATGTTGTTTTGTCTGTTGTAGCGTGGTAAGTAATGATGAATTCATTTTGATTACTTAAAGTGTACGTTACGTGAATATCCAAATTTCCCGGAAATCCTTCTTCGCCATCAGCAGATAAATAATGCAATTTCAAACTTTGTGGAGTTTCCTGTTCTGCATCCCAAATGCGGGTATGAAATCCGGTAGGACCGCCATGCAGCGAGTTGGGACCATTGTTGATAGTCAGTGAATATTCTTTCCCTTCTAAAATGAATTTGCCTCCTGCTATACGGTTTCCGTAACGACCGATAAGAGTACTGAGGAAAGGTTCGTGGCTATTGATTACATGGGTTATACTATCATGTCCTTGAATGACATTGGCATATTTACCGTTTTTGTCCGGAACCATAATAGCTAATACTGCTCCACCATAGTTGGTAACAGCTATTTCAGCTCCGTTTTCATTTTTCAGAATGAAGAGGTCTGTTTGTTTCCCGTTCACTGTTGTCTGAAAATCGGCCCGTTTCAGGCCACATAAATTCTCATCGGAAGTAGATGTGTTTATCATGTTATTGAAAATCTTTTTATTGTATGTATAAAACTAATGCAAATAAAAAGATTTTCTTCGGTATTCCCAAACTTTTTCTATAAAAGTGAACGGACTAAACGTGAAATTTTAATAAATCCGCAACGATAAAGCTGCTTCCTCCAACAAAAATAAAGTCATTTTTGTTAGCTTTTTCTTTAGCGGCTGCTACAGCGGTTTCTACATCAGGATAAGCATCTCCGTGCAGCCTGGATTGCATCGCTAAGCTTTGTAATTCTTTTTCGGATAAAGCGCGTTTTACACTGGCTTTGGTAAAATAATATGTGGCATTTTTAGGAAGCATGGACAATACTCCACTGATATCCTTGTCGTTTACCATACCTATTACAATGTGTAATCGTTCATATTTCTGATGTTTTAATTGTTCTATGATATACGAAATTCCTCCTACATTATGTCCTGTATCACATATTAAAGTCGGTTCACTTTCTAATTTTTGCCATCTTCCCATCAGGCCGGTGAGTTCACATACTTGTGAGAACCCTTTACGTATATTACTTTCGGTAAGCTGATAACCTGCTTGTTTTAATAGGCGGATGGCAGATAAAAGCGTATTGGTGTTTTTAAGTTGGCAAAGTCCTTCCAGCTCGCCTTCCAGATTGAGGTAGTCGGTTGTTTGATATATTCGTTACCTTTTTCATTTATACTGGAGGAGTGTAATAACTGTTCTTCTTCTGCAAAGTAGATAGGAGCGTTTACTTCTTTAGCACGAGTTGTAAATATAGGTTTGGTTTCAGGTGTGGTTTCACCAATAACTACCGGAGTCTTTTCTTTGATGATTCCGGCCTTCTCTGTGGCTATTTTGGCTAATGTATTACCTAAAAATTGTATATGGTCGAAACTGATATTAGTTATGACACATAGATCCGGACGGATGATATTTGTACAATCTATTCGTCCTCCCAGGCCGACTTCTATAATGGCTACATCTATTTGGCTCTGGGCAAAATAGTGGAAAGCCATTGCGGTAGTCAGTTCAAAGAAAGAAGGATGCAGAGGTTCAAAAAAGACACGGTGTTTTTCTACAAAGTCTATGACATATTCTTTGGATACAGGAATTCCGTTGACACGTATTCGTTCACGAAAATCTATCAGATGTGGAGAAGTGTAAAGTCCTGTCTTGTATCCGGCTGATTGTAAAATGGCGGCTAAAGTATGTGAACAAGAGCCTTTTCCATTGGTCCCGGCTATATGAATGGTTCGGAATTGGCGATGAGGATGGTTGAAATACTCGTCTAAAAGATAAGTATTCTCTAATCCTGCTTTGTATGCATCTTTTCCTATATGTTGGAATAATGGGGCACTATTATATAAATAATCCAATGTTTCTTCGTAATTCATGGCAAATGTTTTATTTACCGCAAAGTGTCACAAAAGAATGCCAGGCAGATATAAAACCTAGTATTCTTTCTGTGACACTTTGTAGTATAAAAATTAATCGAAGAAGTTTTTTGAACTTCTTGAATATTTTTTCTTTAATGCTTGTATTCGGTTTGAAGTTATCCGATTCTTGCATTTTCTCTAGTGCTTGTTTTTCATCTTTATTCAATGTTTCTGGAATATATACGCTTACATTGACTAATAAATCACCTGTACCGTTACTGTAACCATAACTATTGACGTTGGGCAATCCTTTACCTCTTAGGCGTAAGACCTTACCTGGTTGGGTGCCTGGTTCAATTTTTACTTTGCTATCAATAGTTGGTATTTCTACAGTGCCTCCTAAAGCAGCAGTCGGAACGCTTAGTAACAGATTGTAAATCAAATCATTTTCATCGCGTATTAGGTCTGGATGGGATTCTTCTTCTATGACAACAAGTAAATCACCGGGAACACCGTTATGTTTGCCCGCATTTCCTTTTCCATTGACAGAAAGTTGCATTCCTTCAGCCACACCGGCAGGAATTTTCACTTCCACGACTTCTTCTCCGTATACAATACCTTCTCCTGCACAAGCTTTACATTTGTTCTTAATGATTTTCCCTTCTCCGTTACATTGTGGACATACGCTTTGTGATTGTACCATTCCAAAAATGCTTTGTTGGGTGCGGGTGATACTTCCTGTTCCATGACAAGTGGGACACGTTTCCGTTCCTCCTTCTCCTTCGGCTCCTGAACCATGGCAATGGTCACATGTTACGTACTTTTTCAGTTTGAATTTCTTTTCTACTCCCGTAGAAATTCTTTTAAGTTCAGTTTACTTTTACACGGAGGTCTGAACCACGGAACTTGCGTTGTGCGGAACGTCCGCCACCGCCGAAACCTCCAAAGCCTCCGAAACCTCCTCCATGTCCACCGAAGATGTCACCGAACATAGAGAAAATGTCATCCATGGACATACCTTGTCCGAATCCTTCAAAACCGCCACCGGCGGCTCCACTCATTCCTGCATGTCCAAATTGATCGTAACGGGCGCGTTTATCCGCGTTGCTCAACACATCATAAGCTTCGGCTGCTTCCTTGAATTTTTCTTCCGCTTCTTTATCCCCCGGATTCTTGTCCGGATGATATTGTATTGCTTTTTTGCGGTATGCTTTTTTATAACATCAAGGGTGGCTGTTTTGTCCACCTCCAGAACTTCGTAATAGTCTCTTTTTGCCATGTCGTTTTATGATACTGTTTTATTGAGCCACAACTACTTTGGCGTGGCGTATTACTTTGTCATTCAGCTTATAACCGGTTTGTACACAGTCCAATATTTTTCCCCTTTCTTCTCTTCAGAAGGAGCTGGGACTAATGCAATTGCTTCGTGATAATCGGTATCAAAGTTCTCACCGTCAGTCTCTATTTTCTGAAGTCCTTCCTGGTTCAATACTTTCAGGAATTTGTTGTAGATCAACTCAATTCCTTCACGCATTGCTTTTACATCATCCGAAGTTTCTGAAGTTTTTACAGCACGCTCCAAGTCGTCCAAAATAGGGAGAATGGCAGTAATGGCCTTTTCTCCACCATTCTTAATCAATTCGGCCTTTTCTTTCATGGTGCGTTTACGGTAATTGTCAAATTCGGCTGAAAGACGCAGGTATTTGTCATGCTGCTCTTCTATTGTTTTCTGAGCTTCCGCCAATTCCTTATTCACCTTCTCTTCAGCGTTCAGTTCTTCTGTTGCTTCTTTCTGAGTTTCTTCATCAATGGCAGCTTCTGCCGCTTCCTGATTTTTCAAAACTTCCTCGTCTTGAGGTTGGTTCTTCTCTGTTGGGTTCATATTCTTATTAAACTTTTTGTTTTTCTTATTTTTACTCATAACAGTCAGGTCTTTTAGGTTAATTTACTGCTAACAAATTTCGTGCCTAGTTGTTTCCTTAGAGTGATAATTTTGCAAAAGTACGGAATTTCTGCCACACTGGCATACTTTTCTGAATTAAAATACCTACCTTTGCAATTTCAAAATAGAATAATTATATAAATAAGGTATATTAGGATGATTACAGTTTCGAACTTGGCCATTCAATTTGGTAAAAGAGTGTTGTATAATGACGTAAATATGAAGTTCACCAATGGTAATATTTACGGGGTTATCGGTGCGAACGGCGCCGGAAAATCTACTTTCTTGAAAGCAATTTCAGGTGAGCTGGAACCGACTAAGGGTTCAGTGGTATTAGGACCGGGAGAACGTCTGTCTGTATTGAGCCAGGATCACTTTAAGTGGGATGAATATACAGTCATGGATACGGTTATGATGGGACATACTGTGTTGTGGAACATTATGAAACAGCGTGAAGAACTGTATGCGAAAACTGATTTTACAGATGAAGATGGCTTGAAAGTTTCTGAACTGGAAGAGAAGTTTGCCGAACTAGATGGTTGGAATGCCGAGAGTGATGCAGCTTCTTTGTTGAGTGGGTTGGGCATAAAGGAAGACAAGCATTATATGTTGATGGGGGAACTGAGCGGTAAGGAAAAGGTGCGTGTCATGTTGGCACAGGCACTTTACGGTAATCCTGATAACTTGTTGTTGGATGAACCTACCAATGATTTGGATATGGATACGGTGACTTGGCTGGAGGAATATCTTTCTAATTTCGAACACACGGTGTTGGTGGTAAGTCATGACCGTCACTTTTTGGATTCTGTTTGTACTCATACTGTAGATATTGATTTCGGTAAAGTGAATATGTTTGCCGGTAACTATAGCTTCTGGTATGAATCAAGTCAGTTGGCACTTCGCCAGCAGCAGAACCAGAAGGCTAAAGCTGAAGAGAAGAAGAAAGAGTTGGAAGAATTTATCCGTCGTTTTAGTGCCAATGTGGCTAAGAGCAAGCAGACAACCAGCCGAAAGAAGATGTTGGAGAAACTGAATGTAGATGAAATTAAGCCGTCGTCCCGTAAATATCCCGGTATCATCTTTACTCCGGATCGTGAACCGGGTAATCAGATTTTGGAAGTATCCGGCTTGCGTGCGGAAACTGAAGACGGTATGGTATTGTTCAATGATGTGAATTTTAATGTAGAAAAAGGAGATAAGATTGTCTTTTTGAGCCGTGATCCGCGTGCCATGACTGCTTTTTTTGAAATAATCAATGGAAATCGTACTCCGCAGGCTGGTAAATTCGCGTGGGGCGTTACTATTACTACGGCTTATTTGCCTTTGGATAATACGGATTTCTTTGAAAGTGATTTGAATTTGGTAGATTGGCTGAGCCAGTTTGGCGAAGGTAACGAAGTCTATATGAAAGGTTTCTTGGGGCGTATGTTGTTTTCCGGAGAGGAAGTATTGAAGAAAGTGAATGTGCTTTCCGGAGGTGAGAAGATGCGTTGTATGATTGCCCGTATGCAGTTGCGTAATGCGAACTGTCTGATTTTGGATACTCCAACTAACCATTTGGACTTGGAATCAATTCAGGCTTTCAATAATAATCTGAAGACTTATAAGGGAAATGTGCTGTTCTCTTCCCACGACCACGAATTTATTGAAACGGTGGCGAACCGTATTATTGAATTGACCCCGAATGGTATCATTGACAAGATGATGGAATATGATGAATACATCACTTCTGATCATATTAAAGAAATGCGTGCGCGTATGTATGGAGATAATTAAATTATAAATATGAGCTGAAAAAGAAAGAGTCATTGGGAGCAATTGTTCCTGTGGCTCTTTTTTTATGGTTTAGCCGCAATTCTCATTCTGTATGAATCATAATGAGTTCAAAAATCTATGATAATGGACGATAATCCATGTCGTTATATTAGAATTAGGATTATTTTTGTGTCCATTAAAAACATGAAATGATACTTATGAAAAACTTAATTTTGATTTTGATTTTTGCAGCTGTTAGCTTGAATACGATGGCTTCCAATCCTGTACATGTGATTATAACTGCCGGACAGTCTAATACCGATGGACGAACTCCTAATGAAGATTTGCCGGCATATATTAAAGCATTGGCTACGGACACACTGACGTATACCGAAGGTGCCTACCGTTATTGTCAGATAGCTCAGAATGACGGGAAAGGAGAATTTATTCCTTTCTGGCCTCGTGCCAAACGTAGCGGAAAAAATAATATGTGGGCTTTTGATGCAGTGACATATTATTGGTTGGAGCAGTTGTTGCAGGAGAAATTTTATGTGGTGAAATGGGCTGTTGGCGGAACTTCCATTGCACCTGATTATAATGCTTCCAAGGGACGTTTTTGGTCTGCGGCTCCTGAATGGCTGGCACAGGCTAAGCCAACTTCTGATGGAGGAAATTCTTTGTTGCTTTCTTTCATTCAAGAGATAGACATGTGTATAGACAAAACTCTTTCCCGGCTGAAGGATGGCTATCAGATAGATGCATTTCTTTGGCATCAGGGGGAAAGTGATTATGCTAAAAGTAAAGATTATTACCGTAACTTGAAGACAATGGTGGCTTATGTGCGTATGCATCTGACAGAAAAAACCGGAAAGGATTATTCTCGTTTGCCTTTTATTTTTGGTACTGTTGCCCGAAGTAATAAATATTTCAGCAGAGAAGTGGAGAATGCGATGAAGCAATTGGCTGCTGAAGATCCGAACATGCACCTGATAGATATGTCAGGCGCAGAATTGCTAAATGACAGACTTCATTTTACGGCTCATTCGGCAGAGTATTTGGGACAACAGGTATATAAGCAGTTGGAACAAATTATTAAAGGAGTTATCGTCAGGACTGATGAATTGAAAGGAAAACGTTTGGGAATTATTGGAGATAGTTATGTGAAGAATCATAAGGAACCTGTTAAGAATACCTGGCATTATAAATTTGCCGAGAAGCATGGTATGGAATATTTAAATTATGGCAAGAACGGCAGCAGCATTGCTTATAGTAGCCCGCGTTGGGGGGAAGCGATGTATGTAAGATATAAGGAAATGCCGGATGATTTGGATTATGTTATTGTTGTGGGTGGGCACAATGATGGTTTTAAATTGGATTCAATTGGCGGTATTGATGTATTTAAAGAGAGGCTGGCAATGCTGTGTGAAGGGCTTATTGAAAAGTATCCCACAGCTAAGATTTTTTCTTTACCCGATGGAACTGTAAAAATTTTGCGGGAAGTGATGCTGAGAAAGTGGTGGATGCTATGATTGAGGTTTGTGGAAAATTATAGTATTCCTATTTTTGACAGCGCCCGAAAAGGAGGAATTTATGCAAATAATGATCATTTTAGAAAAATATATTTTCAGAACAGCAAAAATAATACAGATACTGCACATTTGAATGAAAAAGGTCATGAACGTTTCTTGAAAGTGGCTGAGAGTTTTATATTGCAATACTGAATAATGTAAATGTAATGAATTATTTTTGAAATGTGATGACGCAGAAATAATCCATTTACAAATTACTTACTGTTCGGAGGAAAAAGTGAGGTATTCTTTCTCCGCTAGGGAAAGTAATTCTCTTTTGATTTTCTAATAGTCGGTTTGCTTTGTTGTAAATGTCAACTGAAATGTCTTGCTCTCTGGACTTGGCAAAAGAGTGATTGGCAGTAATGATGCGTCGGGATGAAAGTTTCAGTGTCCAGCGTATATCTTCAGCAGCTACATAATGCCGAGTAGGACGCATGACGTGAATGCGCAATATATATCCTTTTGCCAGTGCCTCATTGACTGTTTGCAGATTTCCTGCCTCTAGCCGGATACCAATAGCTCATTTGGACATAGTGTAATCTTGCGCTTGAATGCTTCCCATCCATGATACGAGGTCTTTCGGATTATTTAAAACTGGATTTATTAACTGTTGGCTGTGCAGACGGATGGTAGGTATCATTTCAGATAATTTCCATCAAACGATAAAGGTAAAAGTCCACTTACGTTTTCTAATATATAAATATCAGTCTTACTATAAAGTAGTATCCGCATGGGTTTTCCATATCGTTTTTCAGTTTCTAATAATACTTGCCGACAGGCACCGCAAGGAGGAATAGGTGTGTCAAGAAAATCATTTTCTGTGCGGGCAGCAATGGCAAGTGTTTTTACTGCTTGATCCGGATATTGAGAATTGGCGTAAAACAAAGTGGTACGTTCTGCACAAAGACCAGATGGGTAGGCTGCATTTTCTTGATTGGTTCCGGTAATAACGATATCATTTTCCAACAGTGCGGCGGCTCCAACAGCAAAATGTGAGTAAGGAGCATAGCTTCTTTTCGTTGCTTCACACGCAGCGTCTATCAGTTTGCGGTCCTTCTCTGTTAGTTCGTTATAATGGCAAGCCTCTATGTTTATTTCCAGTTTGATTTGTTTCATGATACGTTCCTCTTTGTTTTCCTGCAAATGTAATGTTTTGTTTTTAATCTCCCAATGTTTCTTTTCTAAAATCTGGTTTTTAATTTATTTACTTTCTTATTGCTTGTCAGAGTTGAATGTGAAAAGAATAATATGGTTACCGATAAAAAAGGAGAAAGTTGCAACTTTTTCTTTTATTTGTGCGTCTAATGAATATATAATTAAAAAAGAGAAAGATTATGTTAGCAACAACAACACCTACTATCGAAGGAAAACGTATAACCAAATATTATGGCATTGTAACAGGTGAAACTATTATCGGCGCTAATCTGTTTCGTGATTTTTTGCTAGTATTCGTGACATTGTAGGCGGTCGTTCCGGTTCTTATGAAGAAGTACTTCGACAGGCTAAAGATACCGCGTTACGAGAAATGCAGGATCAGGCTGCTTTATTGGGAGCTAATGCTGTAGTTGGGGTGGATTTGGATTATGAAACTGTGGGGGACAGTGGTAGTATGCTGATGGTAACCGCAAGCGGCACAGCTGTCAGAATAGAAGATTGAGGTAAAGCAGATGTGCCTGTTGCAATATTTTTAGGTTTATTGCAACAGGTACGTTTGCTTTTACTGTATTAGGGTATTCCTAATATCTCTTTGGCCTTGTTTTACTTGAAATGAAATCTAGTGAGTTGACAATATTATCGTAATTTGTTGTGTCAGCTATATGGTCTTTCAATACTTGTAACATTTTTAACTTGTCATTATCAAAAGTATAAAGTGACATAAGTTTAAGGCATTGTGCGCAACTTAATTTTTTATTTATAATGGCCTTTTCCAGAGTTGAATCTTTGAACACGGAATTTTTTGTTTCATTGTATATCTTTTCAAATTCGTTATCGTCTATTGAACCAACGGTATGGAGGGATATTTTGCTGGAATATAGGTCTCCTACTGAAGTTTCTTTAGCTATTTCATTGTAGGAATCCATGCCTGTTACCTTTCTGTTTCTAAATTCGATAATTAGAAATTTGCAAGACGTTGCAATTCCTCCGCTCTGATATTCCCATTGTTCCAAAGAACCATCGAAACGTCGGAAATCGGGTTTTCCAAGAAGTTGGCCTATTTCTTCTGTTGTCATTCCCTGCTGTACCTTCCATGCTTTCTGCTTGATACTTCCTGTGGTATGACAGCCGACAAGTGTTATACTGATAACAAGCAATAATAATTGTTTAAATTTTCTCATATATTTATGTTTTTGTGTGTTGTTTAGGTTGAATTACCATCGGTCAGTGATTCCCAATATTTTACGTGCATCATCTTGTTTAAATAAAGAATCCAGTGTCTTGATGATTTCTTTTCCATTTTTACGGTCTACAATGCGGTTGGAAACCATTCTTAATACTTTCATTTTTTCATCGTCCCATGTAAATATGGACATGAGTCGGGCAGTTTGTTTACAGGTGAAGTAGTTGTTTACAACTCCTACAGATAATAATTCCATTTGGTCGTCCTTAAATGCTTTGTTTTTTACTTTTTTATAGAGGTTTTCAAAATCATGTGGATTCATAGCTTTGTGTTTTGGTCTGTGCGGGCCAAAATGATCAGGGTGGCTGGGTGGAACTACCGTAATTATTTCATTTGGCGGACACACTGCAACTGGAGACGGAGTAATGTTGGGCTCAAAAGAATCCATGTTTGTTACCATTCCGTCTACAAAATCGATAATAATTACCGTGTTTGCAGCTGTGGACATATTGGTCTTGGTGTATTCCCATTGTTCCGAGCCGTTGTCGAATCTACGGAAATCGGGTTTTCCAAGTAAATGGCTGACTTCTCTTGGGACATCCCTCTCTGTACTTTCATAATAGTGCTACTAGTAGTCAAACCGCAACTGATGACTAAAGTACAAATGGTTAACGCTAATAATGTTTGTTTCAATCTTCTCATTTTTTGTTTTTGTTGTAACAAAGATAAGTTGGGAAAAGGTATATTCTTCTATCTTTTTCCCTATTTATTTTTAGGGATTTCCCTACTGTTTATATGGTAATTCTTCTAAGAACTGAAATTTATTGTTAGGAAGATTGAGTTTGAAATCTTTAAATTCATATTCTGGAAGATTGGTTGTATTTTTCTCTTGTTGGAAATGTGATTGATTATTTTAACTTCATCTATAATTAATGTAAAAACTTTATTTTCACTTTTAACTTCTTGTTCTCGGGTGGTTCTAACCTATAAACTTTTGACGAATAGATGATAAACGAAGATAAAATTAGGGAAGTATGGGCTTCCGACCCGGAACGGGGATTTAAATTGTTGATAGATTTTTTTCAACAGCCCATATATTGGCATATCCGGAGATTGGTTGTATCACATGAGGATGCAGAGGATATTTTGCAGGAAGTCTTTATTCGCGTCTTTCGCCATCTTCCTCAGTTTAGGGAGGAAAGTTCATTGGGAACATGGATTTATCGGATAGCGACCAATGAGTGTCTCCGTTTTCTGAATATGCGTAAAGAACAAGCTGTTTCGGCGGAAGAAGTTCAGGAAGAGTTAATGAATAAGTTGATGGCGTCAGATTATGTGGATTATGAGAACGAAATGGCGGTGAAATTTCAGCAGGCTATTTTGATGCTTCCTGAAAAACAGCGGGTAGTTTTCAATCTTCGTTATTATGATGAACTGGAATATGAAGAAATTAGCAGGATTACGGACACGAAGGTGGATACGTTGAAAGTGAATTATCATTATGCAAAAGAGAAGATAAAAGAGTACATGATAAATAATTAAAGATAGGATGGAAAAGGAGTTTGATTTTAAGAATATTGGGAAGCGGATGCCTTATCGTACCCCTGATGGCTTTTTTCGGAAAAATGCAAAAACAAGTATTGGAGCGTACCCAGGCTGAGAGGTTTTAATAGGCAGAATAGAATAAAATTGATTATTGGGGCTACTTTAGCTATTGCGGCTGTCATGTTGGGAGTTCTTTTCTTTCCGATATCTCAACCTGTGGCAGAGGAGTTGCCTTCTCATTCACTTATTGTTTCTACGGATTTAGACTCTTCTTATTCAGATACTTTGGATCGTTATATAGAATCTATGTCTGATGAGGAATTAGCAGAATGGGTGGAATTGTCTGAAAATGATATATTTATAAATTGATTAATCACTAAAAACAAAAAATGATGAGAACAAAATTTTTTTAATGGTGTTGGCAGCCATTGTTATGGGAAGTCAGGTAACACTTTTTGCCCAAGAAAAGAAAGAAACTAAATCTGAAAAGAAGGCAGTTTAATAAAGAACAGATGCTGGAAAATACAGTGCAATCAAAATTATAAAAAGGATTGGCATTGGATGACGCAAACGGCTGCTAAAATTTATTCCGGTGTATAAACAATACATGGAAGAAATGCAGGCTACTCGTCATATGGGAGTTTGTCGAAATGTTGCAAATAGAACGGCCGCCGATAAACAGATCCCCAAACCGGTCCCTACAGATGCTGAAGTGGAGCAGGCTATTAAGGCACGTTTCGCGCAGAGTAGAAAGATACTGGATATTCGTGAGGAATATTATAATGACCGTTTCGGAAATTTCTTTCTCCTAAACAAATTCAGAAAATGTATAATATGGAGAAACACAATGGTGATAAATTTCGTAAAGAGATGAAAAAAGACAAGGAATGAAAAAGCAGCATGATGGAAGAAGACATATGTCACAGGGCGATGTGAAGAAGTAAATATGGGTGAAATGGGAAAAAATAGTACTTTCATTGTCTTTATGGCTTTATTCTTTTAGTGGCTGCTGTTTATGGTAGCCACTATTTTGTTTTCTCATTGGAAGTATATATTTTTTGTGAAGCTAACAGTAGCTATTTAATTAATAAAATAATATGATGAAAGTAAAGAAATTAAGTGGCAAAGTTCAGGATGCACAACAAATACCGACCTTATTTGATCATGAGAACATAATGTATTATCCTATTAATATAGTGAACTGGAAAGAATATCCTTATCAACCTCAAGTCTCTTTTCGTATAGCCTATACAAATGATGCTATATTAGTTCATTATAAAGTAGTAGAAGATAGTGTTCGTGCCAAATACGGTGAAGATAACGGTAGTGTCTGGACAGATTCCTGTGTGGAATTTTTCTCTATTCCTGCGAGAGATGGCGTTTATTACAATTTGGAATGTAACTGTATCGCTACGATTCTTTTAGCAGCAGGTTCGGAGCGTAGTAATCGAGAAATGGCTCCTCTTGAAATAACAGATCAGGTGAAGCGTTGGGCTAGTTTGGGCAGAGAAACTTTTGAAGAAAAGATAGGAGAATGTACTTGGGAGGTTGCTTTGCAGATTCCGTATAAGGTATTTTTTAAGCATACCATTACCAAGTTGGATGGAATGGTTGTACGAGCTAATTTTTATAAATGTGGAGATGAATTGCAAAAGCCTCATTTCTTATCATGGAGTCCTATAAAAATAGAGAAGCCGGATTTTCATCGTCCGGATTTCTTTGGACTTTTGGAATTCGAATGAAATTCGTAATTAATTTAAAAAGATTGCATACAGCTGGATAAAAATGGTAAGTTTGCAACTATATATAACGGATAAAGTATAGTAGCGATTTTGAAACAGTTTTATATGATGAAACATACGTTGAAATTTATATTAATCGGGTTGCTTTGTTGTCTATGTAATTTTACAGTGCAAGCGCAAACCCGTAACCGGCAGTATGAGGAATATATTCATAAGTATAAAGATCTTGCTGTCGATGAGATGAAACGGTATCGTATTCCTGCCAGCATCACTTTGGCTCAAGGATTATTGGAATCAGGGGCGGGAAAAAGTACGCTGGCTCGTAAATCCAATAATCATTTTGGTATAAAATGTGGTGGTGACTGGACTGGTCGTACTGTACGGCATGATGATGATGCCCGTAATGAATGTTTTCGTGCCTATAAGCACCCTCGTGAGTCATATGAAGATCATTCTAAATTTTTAAAAGGACGTTCACGTTATGCATCTCTTTTTAAATTAAAAATCACCGATTATAAAGGATGGGCACATGGGCTGAAGAAGGCGGGATATGCTACTGATCCTCGCTATGCGTATCGTTTAATTGATATCATTGAATTATATGAATTACATAAGTATGATACCAAGGATGGTATAAAGTGGATGAAGGAATTCCCAAACCCGCATCAGCCTTATTTAGCTAATGATTTACTTTATATTGTGGTACGCCCGGGGGATACATTTAAAAAACTTTCTAAAGAATTTGATATCAGTCAACGTAAGTTGAGGAAATACAATGATCTTTATAAAGGATATGTATTGAAACCAGGTGATATTATTTATTTGGATAAAAAGCATCGTCGTGCGGATAAGGAACACATAGTTCATGTTGTCCGTGAGGGAGAATCTATGTATTCCATTTCCCAAAAGTATGGTATTCGTCTGAAGAATTTATATAAGATGAATAAGATGAAACCGGAAGATTCTTCTCCTAAAGTAGGTGATATATTGCGTTTGCGTTAGTCATTATAGTACGGTAACTGATGTTTAAAAACGTACAGGGTGTCCGATTTCGGACACCCTGTACGTTTTATTTGTTATTGATTATCAATAAGTTGCTTTCTTGGCACGGATGTTGTTTATTCTTTAGTACAAAAATGACAATAATAAAATTACAATAAGTTATGGACAGAGAAATCCCTAAAGAAGTGCGTGATAAGGAACGCAAAAAGAAGTTCATTAAATATGGTGCAATAGGTGTGGCGGCAGTGGTATGTATAGCTGTATTGATTTCGTTTATGCGAAGTAGCGTCAATAAGAAAGATTTGGTGTTTTCAGAAGTAGACAATGGAACTATTGAAGTAAGTGTCAGTGCTTCCGGTAAGGTTGTCCCGGCTTTTGAAGAGATTATCAATTCACCTATTAATACTCGTATCGTGGAAGTTTACCGTAAGGGAGGAGACAGCGTGGATGTAGGTACGCCGATTTTGAAACTTGATTTGCAGAGTACGGAAACCGAATACAAGAAATTGCTGGATGAAGAACAGATGAAACGTTATCAGTTAGAGCAGTTGAAAGTGAATAATAATACGTATCTGAGCGATTTATCAATGCAAGTGAAAATTTCTGCCATGAAATTGAACCGTATGGAGGTAGAACTTCGCAACGAACGTTATTTGGATAGCTTGGGTTCTGGAACAACGGACAAGGTTCGTCAGGCTGAATTGAACTTCAATACAGGAAAACTGGAATTGGAACAGCTCCGTCAGCAATACGCAAATGAATCGAAAGTAAAAGAGGCTGATTTGAAAGTGAAGGAATTGGAATTCAATATTTTCTCAAAGAGTCTTGCTGAAATGAAACGTACATTGGATGACGCTCAAATTCGTTCACCGCGTAAAGCGATTCTTACCTATATTAATAATCAGGTAGGTGCGCAGGTGGCGGAAGGTAGTCAAGTAGCTATCATTTCTGATTTGAGCCACTTTAAAGTGGAAGGTGAAATAGCTGATACATACGGTGACCGTGTGGCAGCAGGTGGACGTGCCATAGTCAAGATTGGCAATGAGAAACTGGAAGGAACGGTAAGTAGTGTGACACCGTTGAGTAAGAATGGGGTGATTTCGTTCATTGTACAACTGAATGAAGATAATAACAAGCGATTGCGTTCCGGCTTGAAGACGGATGTATATGTAATGAATGCCGTGAAAGAAGGGGTTTTAAGATTGGCGAATGCTTCTTATTATGTCGGTCGCGGTGAATATGAATTATTTGTTCAGGATAGTAAGGATGAAGTAGTGAAGCGTAAAGTTCAATTGGGTGACAGTAATTTTGAATATGTGGAAGTCATATCGGGATTGAAACCGGGTGACAAGGTGGTTGTCAGCGATATGAGCAGTTACAAAAACAAGAATAAGTTGAAGTTGAAATAAGAAGCAGCTATGACATAAACAACAAGATAAAACTCTCTCTTAATTAATACATTGATTGTTACGGGAAATGAAGTGTCTTTTCTTCCTTTTCACTCATTTCCCGAACATAATTTAATTTGTTCTTAGGCTATGTCGTTTTTTTGATTGTTTACTTTTTTATATTATTCATAATGCTTGTTGGCATTCTTATTCCGGTATACAGCATCAGTTGTATTAGTCCGGTAGATGTGTTGTGGGATGAATACGACTGACAAAAACGATCATACTGTCCGTTATCGGACAATATATTAAATAATAATCTGTTGAAAATTAAATGTTTATTGCTTTGGTATATCTTTTGATTCATAAAAATAAAAAGTGTATAAGATTAACAATTTAAATAAGAAAAATTATGGCAATGATTAAATTAACCGGTATCAATAAAATCTACCGTACCAATGAGATTGAAACATTAGCACTGGAAAATGTAAATTTGGATGTGATTAAAGGCGAATTTGTTAGTATTATGGGGCCTTCCGGTTGCGGTAAGTCTACCTTGTTGAATATTATGGGGTTATTGGATGCTCCCAGCAGTGGAAAGATTGAAATAAACGGTACTTCTGTAGAAAGTATGAAAGATAAAGAACTGGCTGCTTTTCGTAATAAGACTTTGGGATTTGTGTTCCAGTCATTCCACCTGATTAATTCGCTGAATGTGATTGACAATGTAGAATTGCCTTTGCTCTATAGAAAGATGGCTGCCAAGGAGCGTACCCGTTTGGCAAAAGAAGTGTTGGAGCGTGTCGGTTTAAGTCATCGTATGCGCCACATGCCCACACAGCTTTCCGGTGGTCAGTGTCAGCGTGTGGCGATAGCCCGTGCTATTGTGGGCAATCCCGAAATTATCCTTGCCGATGAGCCTACCGGAAATTTGGACTCAAAAATGGGTGCTGAAGTAATGGAGTTGTTGCATAAATTGAATAAAGAAGATGGACGTACCATTGTGATGGTAACCCATAATGAAGAACAAGCCAAACAGACTTCAAGAACTATCCGTTTCTTTGATGGCCGTCAGGTGCAATAACTGGAGGCTACTTCATTTTTTCTACGGACCATTAATGAAAAGGTACTATAATGATAAAAAAACAATAGGACAAGTAATTTATCAATTGCGTAACCAACCGTTACTAAGTGCAATTACTATATTGGGAACTGCCCTCGCTATTGCTTTGATAATGGTTATTCTAATTGTCTATCAAGCGAAAACGGCGGACTATGCTCCTGAAGTAAATCGTTCACGCTCGCTTTACGTCAAATGGGAGCGTACGGTATATGACAAAAAAGAACCTAACAGCGCAGGTCATTCCCGACCTTCATTGTGGATGGCTAAAGAAGTCTTTTATCCGTTGAAAACTCCCGAAGCTGTATGCGTTACTTATGAAGCCGGTGAAGTATTAGTCAGTACTCCAGGAGCTGATGAAGAGGTCAATACACCGTTGTTACTGACAGATGCTGATTTTTGGAAGATATACCAATTTCATTACTTGTCGGGAAAACCTTTTACCCAGGCTGACTTTCAGTCGGGAATAAAGAAAGCTGTTATTGTTGAAAGTGTGGCGAGGCGTCTTTATGGAGATGTGGACGCTGCTATTGGGAAACCTGTACAGATTAATTTTACTGATTATACTGTTTGTGGTGTAGTAGAGAATGTAAATCGTTTTTGTGAGTTTGCATGGAGTGAGGTTTATGCACCTTATTCTTCGAATGCGATAGCCAATAAGGTGGAAGCAGGAGAAACTCAGGGAAATCATATCATTACTATCTTGGCGCATAGTTCAGATGATTTTGAGAAAATCCGTAATGAGGTGGCCCGTGGAGTGGCACAGATTAATACGACACTGGGTGAGAGAGAATTGCAACTGATGGGGCAACCGGATAACTTCCGTACTCAGTTGAATCGTAAATTTGCCAACTCGTATGAAAATCTGGATGCGGCATATTGGAAATATGGCATTATGATTATTGTTATTTTATTGGTTCCCGCCATTAATCTAAGCGGATTGACACATACCCGTATGCGTCGTCGGCTGGAAGAATTAGGTATTCGTAAATCTTTTGGCGCTACACAGGGAGAGTTGGTGTGGCAGGTTTTGAACGAGAACTTTGTATTGACATTAATCGGTGGGATGCTGGGACTTGGACTTTCTTATCTGTGTCTGTGGCTGATGAGTGATTGGTTGCTTCAGACTGCTTGGGGAGCAACAGCTACCATGAATGTTTCTATGGTCAGTCCTGTTGTATTTTTTCTGGCGCTTTGTTTTTGTCTGGTGCTTAATTTGCTTTCGGCATACATTCCTGCCTGGCGTGTTGCCCATACTCCGATTGTCGATTCGTTAAATCAAAAACTCTAAGGCTATGCTGATTCATTTATTAATTATTATAAAGAATAATCTTCGTGCCAATCTGTTGCTGATGGCTGGAATGTTCGTCATTGCTACTTCACTGTGGTATGCTGTGGATTATGTGTATGCTGTGGTAGTGAACCAACAGAAATCATTAGGGTTTGATTGGGAGCATGTATATTATGTACAAGCGGCCGTCTTACCCAATGAAAGCGTGGAGTGTGACACAGCAAGTCGGTCTGATGATGAAGTGACAGCTGAATATTTGGAATTTTATAATCGGCTGCAACATCATCCGGCAGTAGAAAGTGCATGTTATACTTTGATGCATTTCCATTATATATGGAAAAACGGTAGTGGAACCATGTCTTATGATACATTGAAGACCAGTGCGATGTATCGGGAAGTCACTCCTTCTTATTTTACCGTGTTTCGTGTCAGAGGGGCTGATGAATGTTCGCCTGAAGAGTTGTCCCGGCGGGCATCACATACCAATGATTTTGTGGTGACGGAAAATACAGCTTGTCGGCTGTTGAATCCGGACATAAATAATATGACTGTAAAAGGAGTGGAGCTAGCCGGTCGGTTTATTCATAGTGGGGTTTCCATGCGCGAGGATGAACCAGATTCGGTGCGTGTGGCCGCCGTATGCGAGAATCAGAAATATAATGAATATTCCAATTGGAGTAAAGCCGTTTATCGCATTGTACAGTTGGGACAGGGAGATTTTAAGATAAGCTATGGCAGTATTCCTTATCATGATATATTTATTCGTGTGAAGGCAGATGCCGACCGTCCTGGCTTTGTGGAATCATTCCGGAAAGAGATGAAGAAACAGCTGCGTGTGGGTAATCTGTATCTGGCGGATATGCGTCCTATGAGTTATTACCGGAATGAACATCTAGCTGATTATCGTAGCGATCTTTATACTTATTTGGCCATTGCTGGATTCTTTTTAGCTAATGCGTTTTTGGCCATATTGGGTACTTTCTGGTTCCGTACGCAGCAGCGTCGTGAAGAACTGGCCGTCCGTCTGGTTGCTGGGGCTACGCCGCACAATCTTCAGACTCTTTTAATGGGAGAAGGCTTTCTACTGATAACCATCGCTTATATTCCTGCTTTGGTTGTAGCTTATAATTTAGGTATTTCTGATTTAGTAGAGACATGGCCTGTAGAATGGAGTTTCACACGTTTCCTGATAGGAGGGCTCGTTACTTTTCTGTTACTTTGGGCTATTGCCGCTATCAGCATTTGGTTTCCGGCACGGCAGGCCATGAGTATCCAGCCAGCTGAGGCATTGCATGGTGAGTAAATCAGATATTCATTTTATTAAAAGATGGAATTAATGAAAAACGGAGATACATTTGGGATCTATTTGGAAATATAGAACATTGTATCTCTGCTTTAATTTATATATCAGGAAATGAAATCGTGTGCGAAAATGAAGTTGGTGTTCATTTTCGGACAGTGTATAATAAAGATAATATGTTTATATTCAGTTTTTTGTGTCTTTGGCATGACTTTGGCTAGTATAGATATAAAGTGTATAAGAAAATAATAAAATAGAATTCGAAAATGATAAAACAGTATTACAAGCAAGCTTTGGCACAACTACGCCAACATCCGCTTATCAGTATTATCGGTATTGTGGGGACTGCGCTGAGTATTTTCCTTATTATGTTGGTAGTGATGATGCAACAAGTAAAGGTCGCTCCTTTTTCTCCCGAGTCCAATCGAACCGTTTTTTACATGTACATTATATGAGTATCAGTCATAAAGATTGGGGAAATGGGACAAGTAATGGTCCGATGAGTGTACAGACTGCACGTGAAGTATACAAATCGTTGAAGACTCCTGAGGCTGTTACTGTTTATTGTTGCATGACGGTGTCCACTCCTGTTTCCCTACCTGGTGCGCCTGCGATAGGAGCTGATGTGC
>ENA-OQOA01000267-OQOA01000267.1-human-gut-metagenome-genome-assembly--contig:-NODE-267-length-25327-cov-2.651230_pt1 | contig 25327 bp, 35 predicted proteins | sample MGYA00242633_ERZ504888 | MGnify/ENA primary metagenome ERZ504888 (study PRJEB26092, sample SAMD00036372) | human gut metagenome | host: Homo sapiens | study: EMG produced TPA metagenomics assembly of...
CTATGTGTGATGCGAGATTTTCTTAACTTAATGCCATTGGCAAAAGCCTCTGGGGGATTTTTATGTGTTGGATATATTCGCTGTATTTTGTATTAATTATAATTGGATATGCTTAACGATTTATCGATATAGAGATAACATTCATTATAATTTATGTGATATAATGAGCGCAAAAGAAAAGTAAGCGGCTGCGAAGCAGACATTTACTTTTCTTGCGCCATTAACGAACGAACAGTCATGCGAAGCAGGACGAAAGAGCGCGAAGCGCGGGTTCGTGAGTATAGGGGAAATAAAGAGTGAATTATGATATAATGAGCGCAAGAGAGCCAGAAAGCTGCTTGCAGATTTCTGGCGAACGGCGAATGACGATCACGATAGCTGCGATAGCAGCGGCGAGTAGCAAAGCTACGAATCGTGATATAATAAGCACATAATATTTGTAGAATTATTCACAGAATTAAAATGCAAGGGGATTTATATATGAAAGCAGTAGGACTTGTAACAGAATACAACCCATTTCATAATGGACATTTATATCATCTTAATAAAGCAATGGAGCTTACAGGGGCGGATATAAGTGTTGCAGTTATGAGCGGGGATTTTGTACAGCGCGGAGAACCGGCGGTTCTTGATAAATATACGCGTACTTCTATGGCACTTAACAGTGGAGTTAACCTTGTCGTTGAACTTCCTGTTAATTATGCTGTGTCAAGTGCTGAGAGCTTTGCCGCTGGTGCTTTAAAGGTTCTTGATTATATAAAAGCCGACAGTATTGCTTTTGGGAGTGAAAGCGGTGATATAGAAAGGCTTTCTAAGCTCGCCCACATTTTGTGTGATAACGAAGATACTCTATATAAGGAAATATCTAAATACACTGCCAATGGAATATCTTATGCCGCCGCAAGACAGAAGGTTGTGGAGAAGCTGACGGATAAAGACACTGCGGCAATGCTTACAAGTTCTAATAACATACTTGCGGTTGAATATCTGAAAGCTATCATAAAAAATAATTATGCTATTAAACCTTATACAGTACAAAGACAGGGGGATAGTTATAACGATACAGATATAAGAAGTGAGTATGCAAGTGCGACAGCATTGAGAGAAAATCTTAAAGCGGATAATATATCGGAATATATACCTGTAAAAGCGAGTTTAATATTATCTTCAAATACTAATTATATATATCCTGATGACATAACAGAAGTGTTATTTACAAGGCTTTTAGATATACTTTTTGCGAGTAATTATGATAAAAATGTATTTATAGAAAATGTTATGCAATATCCAGATGTAAGCAAGGAGATTGCTGGCAGATTATATAAGTCGGCTATGGATATGATAACAAGGACAGTACCACAGAGGTCAGAAAGTAAAGATAATTGGGCGTTTTCATTTGGAAGCCTATGTGAACATATAAAGACGAAAGAAGTACCACTTTCCAGAATAAAAAGAGCACTTGTAAGGATAACGCTAGGGCTTGATAAAAAACATATGGAAAAATATGCGAATGAACCATATATAAGGGTGCTTGGCTTTGATAAAAAAGGGCAGGAGTATCTTTCATATATAAGAAAAACTGTGGAAGTGCCACTTATAACAAAGACCGCTGACTATAAGGAAATGCTGCTTGATGATATACACGCGGCTAATATTTATAATATGATTGTTGCTGGAAAATATGGAGTTAAAGAACTGGGGGATTTTGTGAGGGGACCAGTCAGGGTATGATAAAAAGTGTGAGTTAAATAAGAGGAAACATATACAATTCAACTGTTGGGAAATAGTATGCTGTTGGCACAGATTATATATTCAGGGAGTGTTAGGTATGTATTTAATATCAGCGTATTTTGATGAAAATACTAATAAAATATTGAAACATCTGCAACAAAGAATTGCCGATAAAACAGGCAATGATTTTATGATAAGGAATAATGTTATGCCTCATCTTACAATCAGTGCAATTGAGGCAAGGAATGTTGATGTGTTAATTCCAGCATTTGAAAAGGTATGCAGGGAAAAGTTACAGCCTTTAGATGAAAAAGGCGTTGTAAATATAAATAATACGATAAATATAGTATCGGTCGGACAGCTTTTTCCACGCGTGATATATGCCGCACCTGTGCTTAACGAGTATATGATTAATCTTTCAATATCAATATATAATGAATTTGCAACAATTCCAGAAACTAATATAAGCAAATTTTATCAGCCATATTCGTGGATGCCGCATATTACACTTGGCAAATGTCTTGATAAGGAGCAGATGAGACAGGCATTTGCTGTATTACAGGATTTATTTATGCCTATAGATGGTCAGATTACTAAAATAGAATTGTCTACGGTCAATCCATATAGAGAAGTGATGAGTATAGCGTTATAAATATTCACAGATTTAACTGTGTGGTTTGGAATTAAAAAGGTTATAGATACCATAAATGATAATGCGGCAGCTTAAATAACATTGAATTATAGACATAATTCAGTAAAATTGCTTAACATTTAGAACAATTCTCACCTTGTCTTACGCAAAAAAAGGTATATAATGGGGGCAAAAGTAGCGGTAACATAATGATAAACATAATGTGCCGAAATTCATATTTTAAGGAGGAGTCAGTAATCATGGCATTTATTGACACAATTTACGCTAGAGCAAAAGCAGATAAGAAGACTATCGTTTTACCAGAATCTATGGATAAGAGAACATTCGCAGCTGCTGAGAAGATTTTAAAGGAAGGTATCGCTAATCTTATAATCATCGGTACACCAGAAGAAATCGCTGAGAACAGCAAGGGATATGATATTACAGGTGCTACAATCGTAGATCCATTCAATGATCCTAATAAGCAGAAATATATCGACAAGTTCGTTGAATTAAGAGCTAAGAAGGGTGTTACACCTGAGATGGCTAAGGAACAGATGGAGAAGGATTATATGTACTATGCATGCCTTATGTGTAAGTGCGGTGATGCTGATGGTGCAGTTTCAGGTGCCTGCCATTCAACAGGTAACACAATCCGTCCAGCTCTTCAGTTATTAAAGACTAAGCCAGGTATCAGCAGTGTATCAGGTTTCTTCCTTATGGAAGTTCCTAACTGTGAATTAGGCGAGAATGGATTATTTGTATTCGCTGACTGTGCTGTTAACCCAGATCTTGATTCAGAGAAGCTTGCAGAAGTTGCAGCATTATCTGCAGATTCATTCAAGAGCTTTGTTGGCGCAGAACCTAAGGTTGCTATGCTTTCATTCTCTTCATACGGAAGTGCTAAGCACGAGAGAGTAACTATGGTAGCTGATGCAGTTAAGATTGCTAACGAAAAGTACCCAGACATCGCTGTTGATGGTGAACTTCAGTTAGATGCTGCTTTAGTTCCAGAAGTTGCAGCACTTAAGGCTCCTAACAGCAAGGTTGCTGGTAAGGCTAATACATTAGTATTCCCTTCACTTGAAGCTGGTAACATTGGTTACAAGTTAGTTCAGAGACTTGCTAAGGCTGGTGCTTATGGTCCAGTTCTTCAGGGTCTTTCAATGCCAGTTAACGATCTTTCAAGAGGATGCTTCGCAGAAGATATCGTTGGTGTTGTAGCTATGACAGCAGTTCAGGCTCAGGATGCTGCTAAATAATTGTGTACATACATTTTGATGATATGATTGCCACGCGGCAGTCAGGTACATCATTTATAATAATATGAGGGACGAATTATTTGCCCCTCATATTGTTTGTATAACTAACATAGACTGATTATTTAATATGATATTTTATTTGAATATAGTATTATTAGTGATTTAATAATGAGAAAGCATAAAATGTTGTTGCTATTATTTTGTATTACGTATGCTATGTGATTTATATTATATTAAATGATTATATAACTTATATTTAATTTTATAGGAGATTAATAAGAATGAATATTTTAGTATTAAACTGCGGAAGCTCATCACTTAAGTATCAGTTAATCAATATGGAAGATGAAAGCGTTATCGCAAAGGGTCTTGTAGAAAGAATCGGTATTGATGGTTCTATCCTTACACATAAGCCAACAGGAAAGGATAAGTATGTTGTTGAAACACCTATGAAGGATCACAACATCGCTGTTAAGCTTGTACTTGATGCTCTTATGGATGCAGAACATGGTGTAATCAAGTCTACAGACGAAATCGCTGCTGTAGGTCACAGAGTACTTCACGCAGGTGAGAAGTATATCGAATCTTGTCTTGTAACAGAAGATGTTAAGAAGGTAGTAAGAGAGTGCTTCGATTTAGGACCTCTTCATAATCCAGCTAATCTTATCGGTATTGAAGCTGTTGAAGCTGCTATGCCTGGTAAGCCAAATGTAGCTGTATGGGATACAGCATTTGGTGGAACAATGGAGCCAAAGGCTTATCTTTATGCTATTCCTCGTGAATACTATGAAAAGTATGGTGTAAGAAGATACGGCTTTCACGGAACAAGCCACAGCTTCGTATCAAAGGAAACAATCAAGTTTGCTGACCTTGACCCTAAGACAGCTAAGGTTATTGTATGCCACCTTGGTAACGGTGCTTCAATTTCAGCTTCTATCGGTGGCAAGTGTGTAGATACATCTATGGGTCTTACTCCACTTGAAGGTCTTATTATGGGTACTCGTTCAGGTGATCTTGATCCAGCTATCATCGAATACCTTTGCAACCATGAGAACCTTACAGTAAGTGAAATGCTTAACATCCTTAACAAGAAGTCAGGTGTTCTTGGTATGTCAGGTGGTATTTCTTCTGACTTTAGAGATCTTAACGCAGCAGCTAACGAAGGTAACGAAGTAGCTAAAGTTACACTTGAAGCATATGCTTACAGAGTAGCTAAGTACATCGGTTCATACACAGCAGCTATGAATGGTGTTGATGCTATCACATTTACAGCTGGTGTTGGTGAAAATGCAGCTTGGTTAAGACCAATGGTATGCAAGTATCTTGGCTTCCTTGGTGTTGAACTTGATGAAGCAGCTTCACAGAAGGCTTGCGGTGTTGAAGGCATCATCTCTACACCAGAATCAAAGGTTAAGCTTTGTGTAATACCTACAAACGAAGAGCTTGCTATCGCAAGAGAAACATTAGCACTTGTAAAGTAATTAACGACATATGTTAATTGATTAAATATATTACGATTGGATATATCATGATTGAATATAGTGTGGTTTAATATATTGCGATTAAATATATTAAATTAGTTATTGACAAACCAATATCAGGTGCGTATAATAGACAAAGTGTGGTAAGCGTTATGCTTATTTACTATATATAGTATGAATTGGAGACAATTATGCTAATTGATTTAAGAGAGCTTTTATCCGGTTCACAGGATGAGAAGAGTTATAAAGCAGATATTGAAATGAATACATTTAATACAGGTTCATCTGATTATGATATAATTGATAAACCTGATGTTAATGTCAGCATTAAAAAGCTAGGTAAGAATAAGCTTTCTATAAAGGCTGATTCTTATGTTACCCTTAGTATTCCTTGTGACAGATGCTTAGAGCCGGTTGATACCAAAGTTAACTACACAGTTGATGAGGTTGTTGACTTTAATGATAATGCATCCGAGGAAGAAGCAAAAGAAGAAAAAGACTATATTGATGGATACAACCTCGACGTGGACAAGTTAGTTTTCGGCGAAATACTGATATCCATGCCGGGAAAAACCTTATGTAAGGAGGACTGCAAAGGAATTTGTCTGATTTGCGGTGCGAATCTGAACAAAGGAGAATGCGGTTGTGACAGGGATATCCTGGATCCAAGAATGTCTGTTTTCAAAGATATTTTAAAGAATTTTAAGGAGGTGTAACCGAATGTCAATTTGTCCTAAGAATAAATCTTCAAAGGCTAGAAGAGATAAGAGAAGAGCTAATTGGAAGATGAGCGCTCCTAATCTCGTAAAGTGCAGCAAGTGTGGTGCTTTAATGATGCCTCATAGAGTATGCAAGGCTTGTGGTTCATACAACAAGAAAGAAATCGTTTCTGTAGACTAATCCAGTAAAATCATGGAATTATGGTGTTATTAAAGGGTTAGGTATTAAAATGATCTAATAGTAGCCCCAATTAAAGACAGAGCGATATATATTTTCAAAAGGGATAAAAGAGAATAATCTTTATCCCTTTTTTTTACTTTGTATTTGCCCTTTTTGTTCGGATATTATTTTACAAAAAAAATAAAGTAATATGTTTACAATGGAAACTCTGGTAATATATCCTTGATAAAAACTTATTTTCGTAGTATATTTATTAAGTATTTTCATACATTATGATATAAGTGCAGGAAGTGTATATTGTTTAGTTACAGTGTGGATAGAATCACTAAAGTAACGATTTTAAAATAATATATTGATGCGCATTTATCTCATATAATAGAATATAAGGAATGGACAAATATATGATAAAAGTTGCACTTGATGCTATGGGTGGCGATAATGCGCCAGTTGAGATTGTTAAAGGTGCCATAGCTGCTGTTAATGCAAGCAATGAATGCTTTGTATATCTTGTGGGCCAGGAAGATGTAGTCAGGGCTGAGCTTGCAAAGTATACATACAATGAAAAACAGATAGAAGTTGTCAATGCTTCTGAGGTCATCGAAACTGGTGAGCCTCCGGTCATGGCAATCAGAAGGAAGAAAGATTCTTCAATAGTTAAGGGCCTTAATATGGTTAAGAATAAAGAAGCTGATGCTTTCGTTTCAGCAGGAAGCTCAGGAGCTGTATTGGTAGGAGGTCAGGTTATTGTAGGTCGCCTTCCAGGAGTTGAGAGACCTCCTATAGGAGCTATTGTTCCAACGGATAATAGCTGTGTACTTATTGTTGACAGCGGAGCTAATGTTGATGCAAGACCTGATTTTTTAGTACAGTGGGCTAAGATGGGCTCTATATATATGGAGAATTGTGTAGGTATAAAGAACCCACGTGTAGCTATTGTTAATGTCGGACTCGAGGAAGAGAAGGGTAATCAGCTGGTAAAAGAAACATATCCACTTCTTAAGGCATGCGACGATATTAATTTTATTGGAAGTATTGAAGCAAGAGAGATTCCACGAAGTGGTGCAGATGTTATAGTATGTGATGCATTTGTTGGAAATGTAATACTTAAGCTATATGAGGGACTTGCTGGAACTCTTATTTCTAAGATAAAAGGGGCTTTTTATTCAACGCTTAAATCTAAGATAGGAGCATTACTTGTAAAGGGAGCACTTAAAGATACATTAAAGACTATGGATGCGTCTGAATATGGTGGAGCACCTCTTATCGGCCTTAACAGACTGGTTGTTAAAACACATGGAAGTTCTAAGGCTAAAGAGATTAAGAATTCCGTTCTGCAGTGTGTTACATTTTCAAAAAGCAATATCAATGAAAAGATAGTTGAATCACTTGCTAATATGCCACACACAGATACAGAATCCGAAAAAGTAAATGTATAAAATATATGAATGATTAAATATAAGCCTGAAAATAAGATATAAACAGGCGGGAATGGAGGAATAATATGGAGTTTCAGAAGTTACAGAGAATTATCGCAGATGTTCTAAATATCAGTGAGGATAAAATCACACCTGAATCTACTTTTGTTGATGATCTTAAGGCTGATTCACTTGATGTATTTCAGATTATCACAGAGATAGAAGATCAGTTTGAGATTCAGATTCCAGATGATGCAGCAGAACATATAACAACAGTTGGTGATGCTGTGTCACAGATTCAGGCAGCTCTTGCTAAATAATCAGGATAATAACAGATATGGAGTGCCGCCAAGTATCACTGCATAACATGCAGGCGAGGCGGCATTTTTATACTTATGTGTCAACTATATGATGAAAGGAAAATATATGCATAATAAGAATTTATCAGAATTAATGCAGACAATACATTATGAATTCGAGAATATAGATCTTCTTAAGAATGCACTCACACATAGCTCATATGCTAATGAGAAATGTATTAAAAAGTATAAAGATAATGAACGTCTTGAGTTTTTAGGTGATGCCGTTCTTGAACTTACATCAAGTGATTATATATATAAGGAATTATGCTGATATGGATGAAGGAAGGATGACAAGATTACGTGCAAGTATAGTGTGTGAACCAACACTTGCCATATGTGCAAGAGCTATAGGATTAGATAAGTTTGTCATGCTTGGTAAGGGTGAAGAACTCACTGGTGGAAGAAAGAGAGATTCTATTATATCGGATGCATGTGAGGCAGTTATAGGTGCAATATACCTGGATGGTGGTTTTGCTAATGCAAAAGAATTCGTAACATCATTTATTCTTAATGATCTTGAAAACAAGCAACTCTTTTATGATAGCAAAACTATTTTACAGGAAGTTGTCCAGGCAGCTCATAAAGAAGTGGTATATGAGATAATTGATGAGACTGGTCCTGAACATGATAAGAACTTTATTGCAAAAGCTTATGTTGAAGGTATGTTTGAAGTAACGGCAAACGGACATACAAAAAAACATGCCGAACAGAGAGCTGCATATGAAGCACTCGTATATCTTAAGAAGCATGGACAGGCATAATGTAATTAATGGAAAAGGAATAATAAATAAAATATGTATTTAAAGAGTATAGAGGTTCAGGGGTTTAAGTCCTTTGCTAACAAGATAGTGTTTGATTTCCATAACGGAATTACAGGTATTGTAGGACCGAATGGCTCTGGTAAAAGTAATGTTGCCGATGCAGTAAGATGGGTTCTTGGTGAACAGAGTGCCAAACAGCTGCGTGGTGCTAAAAATGGAAGATGTTATATTTGCTGGTACTCAGAACAGAAAGCCGGTTGGTTTTGCATATGTTGCTATAACTCTTGACAACAGTGATCATGCATTGCCTGTAGAATACGATGAAGTAACTGTGTCAAGAAGAGTTTACCGCTCTGGTGAAAGTGAATATAAGATTAATGGACATTCCTGCAGACTTAGAGATGTCACAGAAATGTTTTATGATACAGGTATTGGTAAAGAAGGTTATTCTATTATAGGACAGGGTCAGATAGATAAGATTCTTAGCGGAAAACCAGATGAGAGAAGAGAGCTTTTTGATGAGGCGGCTGGTATTGTTAAGTTTAAGAGACGAAAGTCAGCTGCGATAAAGAAACTTGAAAATGAAAGAAGTAATCTTGTCAGAGTTAACGATATTTTGTCCGAACTTGAGAAACAGGTTGGTCCATTAAAGCAACAGTCAGAAAAAGCAAAGGAATATCTTAACTATAAAACAGATCTTAAAAAATATGATGTTAATGCATTTTTACTTGAAACTGACAGAATAAGGAAGGAAACGGCAGAGCTTAATGGCAGACTGAAAATAGTAGATGATGATTTAGAAGATTCTAAATCTGAATATGATAATACAAAATCTGAATATGAAGCAGCAGAAAATCAGCTTAATGATATTAATGCCCAGATAGACGAAAACAGTCAGACTGTATCAGCTCTGGAACTTGAAAACCAGAAACTTCAGGGAGAGATAAATGTATTTACAGAACAGATAAAGACATTTAACGCTAATAAGCAGCTTCATTCTGAAAGATTACTTGATATTGAAAAGGACAAGCAGAATAAGAATAACGCTGTTAAAGAGCTGAGGGAGCAGTATGATAACCTTAACACAGAACTTTCAGAGTATAATGATAAGTTAGTGGCTATTAATGATACAGCTAAGGCTCTTAACGCTGAGATTGAAGGAATATCTGGACAGATTGATAATCGTCAGAACAGCATCTATGATAACCTGACAGAGCAGTCTACTATCAAGGCTGAAAATCAGAAGTTTGTTACTATGCTTGAACAGCTGGAAATAAAAAATCTGAGCTTACAAGTCATATTATCAAAGGCAAGAGTGATGAAAGTGCACAGAAACAGGTTATTAAGTCTCTTACAGCAGAGCTTGATAATGCTGTTGGAAAGCTTGAAGATATTAATAATTCGATCGAAGAAAGTAACACGTCAGTAACACAGCTGAAAGCTGAAATCGCTGAAAAGAATAGTGAACTTGATAAGCTGACACAAAACTACCATAGAGAAAAGTCACGTCTTGAATCTTTGATAAATATTACAGAAAGATATGATGGTTATGGCAACAGCATAAAAAAAATCATGGAATTAAAGGATAGCAATCCTGGTATTCTTGGTGTTATTGCTGATATAGTAAAGGTTGAGAAACAGTATGAAACTGCTATAGAAACTGCACTTGGAGGAACAATCCAGAATATAGTTACAGATAAAGAAGCTACAGCAAAAGAACTTATAGGTTATCTAAAACAGAATAAGCTTGGACGTGCTACATTTTTACCTTTGAACGCCATACATGCCAGAAATACGTTAGAAAATGAAGCGTGTATAAATGAAAAAGGTGTTATAGGTGTGGCAAGTAACCTTGTACGTGTTTCTTTCGAGTATGAAGGACTTGCTAAGTATCTTCTTGGACGTATTCTTGTTGTTGATAATATTGATAATGCACTTCTGATCGCTAAAAAATATAAATACACGCTCAGAATCGTAACACTTGAAGGTGAACAGCTAAACCCAGGTGGTTCAATGACTGGTGGTGCATTTAGAAATTCCAGCAATCTTCTTGGACGTAGAAGAGAAATAGAAGAATTAAAACAGTCTGTATCTAATACTAATAAGCAGATAACACAAGAGAAGGCAGCTGTTGCTGATTTAAGGAATCAGGTTGCAAAGTACCGCGAGGCACTTGATTCTTATAATAAGCTGTTAAGAGAAACTCATATCAGAAAGAATACTATAGACGTTAATCTTAAGCAGGCAGATCTTAAGCTGTCAGAGATTATTGCTTCATATGGTGATGATATAAAAGAACAGGCATCTATTGATTCTGAAATCTTAAAGATAAGTGAAAGCAGGAATCAGGTCAGTGGTAATCTTAATCTGCTTGACAATCAGAACGAGGCAGCCAGAAAAGAGATAGAGAATCTTGGCAAAAACTCTTGAAGCAAAAAAATCAGAGGAAGCAGCTGTTGCACTGAAAATAGAGAATCTGAAAATATCACATTCATCTATAGAGCAGAAAGCCTCATTTATCAATGAGAATATAGAAAGACTATGTAAAGAGCTGGATAATCTTGAAGAAGAAAAACTTCTATACAGGAAAAATAGGTGAAACAAAAGAACTTGTATCAGCTAAGCAGGCTGATATTGAGCTTGTTAAGAATTCTATAGAACAGTCCGAAAGAAAAATAACAGCTATAGGTGAAAAACTTGAAGATTTAAGAGCAGCCAAAGAAAAGGTTAATGCAAGTCATAAAGAGTTCTTTAAGAAACGTGAAGAATTAAATGAAAAAATAATTCTTCTTGAAAAAGATAGTATGAGACTTCATAACCAGTATGACAGACTTGAAGAATCTTATGACTCACTTGTAGATTATATGTGGAATGAATATGAGCTTACATATAGTTATGCTCTTGAGTTAAAGAGCGATGAGCTTAATAATATTAACGATATAAGAAAGCAGATTAACATATTAAAAGCTGCAATCAAGAAACTTGGAGATGTCAATGTAAATGCTATCGAAGAATATAAGTCAGTAAGTGAAAGATATGAATTCATGAAGACACAGCATGATGATATGATTGAAGCAGAAGAATCACTTATGAAGGTTATTGAAGAACTTGATGAAGGCATGAGAGCGCAGTTTACTGCTAAGTTTGAAGAAATAAAAGTTGAATTTGATAAAGTGTTCAAGGAACTTTTTGGTGGAGGCAGAGGAACAATAGAGCTTGTAGAAGGAGAAGATATTCTTGAAGCCGGTATACTTATAATATCCCAGCCACCTGGAAAGAAGCTTCAGAATATGATGCAGTTATCGGGTGGAGAAAAAGCGCTTACCGCTATTGCACTTCTTTTTGCAATACAGAATCTAAAACCTTCTCCATTCTGTCTTCTTGATGAAATAGAAGCTGCACTTGATGATTCAAATGTTGGAAGATATGCTAATTATCTTCATAAGCTGACAAAACATACACAGTTTATTGTTATCACTCACAGACGTGGTACAATGTCAGCAGCTGACAGATTGTATGGTATAACCATGCAGGAAAAGGGTGTATCTACGCTTGTATCAGTTGATCTTATAGAAAATGATCTTAATGACAGGAAAAAAGAATCGTAGAAAATATATTGATTAAGAAAGAGAGGCTGTATATGGGACTTTTTAGTAAATTAAAAGAGGGTCTTACAAAGACACGTAATAATATAGTGTCAGGTATTGATAATATATTTAGTGGTTTTTCTTCAATAGATGATGATTTTTATGAAGAACTTGAAGAAACACTTATTATGGGAGATATCGGTGTAAGAGCAACAGACGAAATTATAGAAGAATTAAAATCTAAGGTTAAAGAAAACAAGATTAAGGATCCTAAGGATTGCAAGCAGTTACTTATTGACACAATCCGTGAAAAGATGAATCTTGGTCCTAATGCATATGACTTTGAGAATCAGAAGTCAATAGTCATGCTTATAGGTGTTAATGGTGTTGGTAAAACAACATCAGTAGGTAAGCTTGCGGGACATTTAAAGGCGCAGAATAAAAGGTTATCATGGCTGCAGCTGATACCTTCAGAGCAGCAGCTATAGAACAGCTTACAGAATGGTCTAACAGAGTCGGAGTAGATATTATTGCTCAAAGCGAAGGCTCTGACCCTGCCGCCGTTATATATGATTCAATAGCAGCTGCAAAGGCAAGACATGCAGATGTTCTGTTGTGTGATACAGCAGGAAGACTTCAGAACAAAAAGAATCTTATGGAAGAGTTAAGAAAGATAGACCGTGTTATAGAAAGAGAATATGAAGATGCTTACAGGGAAAATCTTATTGTGCTTGATGCAACAACAGGACAGAATGCTCTTTCACAGCTAAGAGAATTCAATGACGTAACAAACATAACAGGTATCATCCTTACTAAGATGGATGGTACAGCTAAAGGTGGCATTGCAGTTGCTATCCAGGCTGAATTCGGAATACCAGTTAAGTATGTTGGTGTTGGTGAAAAAGGTTGAAGATCTCCAGAAGTTTGATTCTGATACATTTGTTAATGCATTATTTGATGTTGAGATAGATGATGAAGATGAAGATCAGAAATAATATCATCAAATTATTTATTAAATATTATATAAAAAACTTGAATGATTACGGTAATAGGAATAATATATAAAATGTCAGAATTTTATTTTGACATTCATATCATTTTATAAAATTCAGGAAAGGAAAGTACTGTCGTGGTATAATGGGATTTTTAGTATATATAGAATAATGTGTTGTTTTATGCATTTGTATGATATACATTTATTGCGATAGCACTATATAAGTAATAATGGAAGAATTAACACTTAAGAAATTCGAAGAAGCTGCTGAAAAGGTAAAGGAAGCCACACTTCCAACTAATCTTGTATACAGCGAATATTTTAGTAACCAGACAGGCAACAAAGTATATTTAAAGCCTGAAAATATGCAGTACACAGGTGCTTATAAGGTTCGAGGAGCTTATTATAAGATAAGCACTATGTCAGAAGAAGCTACGTAAAAAAGGTCTTATAACAGCTTCAGCAGGTAATCATGCACAGGGTGTTGCATTTGCAGCTAAGAAGTATGGTGTTTAAGGCAACTGTTGTTATGCCAACAACAACACCTCTTATAAAGGTAAACAGAACAAAAAGTTATGGTGCAGAAGTTGTGTTATATGGTGATGTTTATGATGAAGCGTGCGAGTATGCTCTTAAGTTAGCTGAAGAAAAAGGACTTACTTTTGTTCATCCTTTTGATGACCTTGATGTTGCAACAGGTCAGGGTTCTATCGCTATGGAGATTATAAAAGAGCTTCCAACAGTAGATTACATACTTGTACCAGTAGGTGGCGGCGGACTTGCCACAGGTGTTTCTACACTCGCAAAGCTTCTTAATCCTAATATAAAGGTTATTGGTGTTGAGCCAGCAGGTGCTAACTGTCTTCAGGCTTCTATAAAGGCTGGAAAGGTAACAACACTTCCAACTGTAAGCACAATTGCTGATGGTACAGCTGTTAAGACTCCTGGAAGCAAGCTGTTCCCATACCTTCAGAAGAATCTTGATGATATAATCACAGTTCCGGATGAGGATTTAATAGTATCTTTCCTTGATATGGTTGAGAATCATAAGATGATAGTTGAAAATTCTGGTCTTCTTACAGTTGCAGCATTAAAGCAGATTAAGGATAAAGATAAGAAAATTGTTTCTATCCTTTCAGGTGGTAATATGGATGTCATTACTATGTCATCAGTAGTCCAGCAGGGACTTGTTCAAAGAAGCAGAATCTTTACAGTATCAGTTCTTCTTCCAGATAAGCCAGGTGAACTTGTTAAGGTTGCCAAAATAATTGCTGATGCCAATGGTAACGTAATCAAGCTTGATCACAACCAGTTTGTAAGTATCAACAGAAAAGCAACAGTTGAGTTAAGAATTACAATCGAAGCATTTGGACATGAGCATAAAGAACAGATAGTGTCAGAGCTTGAAAAGAATGGATTAAGACCTAGATTAGTAAAGGTAAACATCTAATAGTGTCTGTTTTCTGACATCATTATTTAAATTTTTTAAAAGTGTCAAGTAAAAGTACTTGACACTTTTTTAGTACCATGATATTATACTCAAGGCTTAAGAATATTTATGAGCTGGAAAGTTAAGGTGCATTGTGGAACGTATTGTAGAACAGACATTGTTATATGATTTTTATGGCGAGTTACTTAATGAACATCAGCGGGGTGTTTATGAGGATGCCGTGTTCAATGATTTATCCTTAAGTGAGATTGCAGATGAATATGGAAATATCAAGACAGGGTGTTCATGATCTTATAAAAAGAGTATCTAACACACTTGATGGATATGAGGCAAAGCTTCATCTGGTTGAAAAAGTTTTATGGATACTAAAGCAAAAGATTACAAGAATAGACGAGCTTGTTGATGCATATATCAAGGATGAGGATATGAGTTACATCCATGAGATTAAGAAGCTCTCTAAAGAAATTATCGAAGATTATTAATCATACATTGGAGGTCATATATGGCATTTGACAGTCTTTCAGATAAACTTCAGAATATATTTAAGAATCTTCGAGGTAAAGGCCGCCTTTCTGAAGCTGATGTCAAGGCAGCACTCAAGGAAGTCAAGATGGCATTACTTGAAGCTGATGTTAACTTTAAAGTTGTTAAGAACTTTATCAAGTCAGTAGAAGAGCGTGCTATTGGACAGGATGTTATGTCAAGTCTTACACCTGGTCAGATGGTTATAAAGATTGTTAACGAAGAAATGATATCTCTTATGGGTTCTGAAACTACTGAGATTAAGTTGAAATCTGGCAACGAGATAACTATTATTATGATGGCAGGTCTTCAGGGTGCAGGAAAGACAACAACAACAGCAAAGCTTGCAGGTAAGTTTAAGGAAAAAGGTAAAAAGCCTTTACTTGTTGCATGTGATGTATACAGACCAGCTGCTATTGAGCAGTTAACTATAAACGGCAATAAACAGGGAGTTGAAGTGTTCTCTATGGGAACAGGTCATAATCCGGTTGATATTGCCAAGGCATCTATAGCACATGCTAAGGATAATAATTTTAATATTGTTATTCTTGATACTGCTGGTCGTCTTCATGTTGATGAGAATATGATGGAAGAGCTTATCAATATAAAGAATGAAGTTGAAGTTGACCAGACTATATTGGTAGTTGACTCTATGACAGGTCAGGATGCTGTCAATGTTGCCGCTTCATTTAACGAAAAGGTTGGAATTGATGGAGTTATTCTTACTAAGTTAGATGGCGATACAAGAGGTGGTGCTGCACTTTCAATCAAGGCTGTTACAGGAAAGCCTATCCTCTATGTAGGTATGGGTGAAAAGTTATCAGATCTTGAGCAGTTTTACCCGGATCGTATGGCATCAAGGATTCTTGGAATGGGAGATGTCCTTACACTTAATTGAGAAGGCAGAAGCACAGATTGATGCTGACAAAGCCAAGGAGATGGAAGCTAAGCTTAAGAAAGCAGAGTTTGATTTTGATGATTTCCTTGAGTATATGGGTCAGATAAGAAATATGGGCGGTATAGGTTCTATTATGAGTATGCTTCCAGGCATGGGACTTGGTGGCAACATGAAGAATCTTCAGATGCCTGATGAAGATGAAGCCGAAGCTAATCTTAAAAGAACAGAAGCTATCATACAGTCAATGACAGCTAAGGAAAGAAAGAATCCTGATATTATCAATCCATCAAGAAAAACAGGATTGCAAGAGGTGCTGGTGTTAATATCAGCGAAGTAAACAGGCTCATCAAGCAGTTTGAACAGATGAAAAAGATGATGAAACAGATGCCTGGTATGATGAAAGGTGCTAAAAAGGGACGTTTTAAATTACCTTTTTAACATATATATTATTATGAAAGATTTACAGGAGGTGAAACAGTAATGGCAGTAAAGATTAGATTAAAGAGATTAGGTGAGAAGAAGTCTCCTTTCTATAGAATTATCGTAGCAGATTCAAGATCTCCAAGAAATGGTAGATTTATTGAAGAAATCGGTACTTATGATCCTAATTACGATCCATGCAAGCTTAACGTTGATGCAGAACTCGCTAAGAAGTGGTTAGCTAACGGAGCTCAGCCTACAGAAGTAGTTGGAAAGCTTTTCAAGATGGCAGGTATCGAAAAATAAGACTAGTGGAGGTATTTAGCTATGAAACAGTTAGTGGAAGTTATCGCTAAAGCACTAGTTGATAATCCGGATGAGGTTGTAGTAACAGAAACACAGAAAGATAAAGCAATTGTCGTAAATTTAAAGGTTGCTTCATCAGATATTGGTAAGGTGATCGGTAAATCCGGAAGAATTGCAAAGTCTATTAGAGCTGTTGTATCTGCAGCCGCATCTAAGACTGATAAAAAGGTCATTGTAGAGATAGACAATTAATGCACTGTTATGAGTCATTATACTTTTTAAGTATAGTGGCTCATTTTTGTTATTAATATTTGCAGTAAAACACCAGGTGCATATAGTATCATATTAATACTAGTACATCGTTTTCAAAATAACGTACTAGAAAATATGTTCGCCATATGTTAATATAATGATGAAATAAGAAGTATAGGAGAATAATATTATTATGAAACTGATACACTGTGCAGATCTGCATCTGGATTCTGATATGACAAGTAATCTTACTAAAGAAAAAGCAAAAGAACGAAGGACAGAGCTGTTAGTGACATTTCAAAGGATGATTACATATGCAAAGGAAAATGATGTACATCATATTCTTATATCTGGAGATCTGTATGATAAGAAAAACATATCATCTACTGCACGCAATGTTTTTTTAACAGCAGTTACTGATAATCAAGATATTATATTTTATTATCTTAAGGGAAATCATGATGCTGAAAGTATGTTTATTGGAATGAATAAGATTCCAGATAATTTAAAACTGTTTGGTACAGAATGGACAGAATATAAGATTACTTCTGAAAAAGATAACAACAACATAGTTATTAGTGGCATAGAACTTACAGCGGATAATTCCGATATTATATACAATTCTCTTATTCTTGACAATAACTGCTTTAACATAGTCATGCTGCATGGTCAGGAAACACAGACTAAAAGCAGAAATGAATATCAGAGCATATCAATCAGACTTCTTAAGAATAAAGGGATAGACTATCTTGCGCTTGGACATGTACACTCATACAAGAAAGAAAAGCTTGATGCAAGGGGGATTTACTGTTATCCAGGCTGCCTTGAAGGCAGGGGTTTTGACGAATGTGGTGAACATGGCTTTGTTGTTATAGAAGTAAACAATAATACACTTACAAGTCACGAAATGATAAAGGCAGCTTCAAGATGCCTGTATGAAATAGATGTAGATATATCAGAATGCCTGAATTCATCTGAAATAATTAATAACATACAGCATGCACTTGATATGAAGCATTATAGCAGTTCAAGTATGATTAAAGTTGTGCTTACAGGTAATATAAATGTAAACTGTGAAAAAAATATAAAATATATTACAATGATGTTTTGTGACAAATATTATTATTTTAAGTTGTATGACCATTCTGGAATAAAAATAGATTATGATAATTTTCTATATGAGAATTCTGTAAAAGGAGAGCTTGTACGGCTTGTGAAAGCTGATGATGCGCTGGATGATGACACTAAAGCTGCTATTATAGCGATTGGAATCAAGGCTTTAACAGGAGAGGAATATATATGAAATTAGTAAGTCTGCATATAGATAATTTTGGCAAATTTAATAACCTTGATATGAGCTTTAATAATGGACTTAATCAGTTGATAGAAGAAAACGGATGGGGAAAAAGTACACTTACTGCATTTATTAAAGTCATGTTTTATGGCTTTGATAATTCCTCTAAAAGAGATTCCTATGAAAATGAGAGAAAACGTTATAAGCCGTGGAATGGCGGAATATATGGTGGTAATATAACTTTCTGTCTTGATGATAAACGATATACGATATATAGAACATTTGAAGCAAAAGATAAAGATGATACATTCCGCCTCGTTGACCAAAGAACAATGTTAGTTTCTTTAGATTATAGCTCCAATATTGGATATGAAATCTTTAAAATAGACAGCAGCACATTTAAAAAGACCTTGTGTATATACGAAAATAACTGTATAACAGAAAGCACCGGTGATATCGAAGCGCTTCTTGGAGATGAACAGTCAGATACAGAGGATATAAATAACTTTGACAAGGTTATTAAAAGCATGGATGATAAGCTTAATGCCTTAAGTCCTGACAGAAAAACAGGTGAACTTTATAAACAGAAGGACAAGCTTAATGAAATACAGGCACAGTTAAAAGAAATGCCAGTATTAGAAGATAGTATAGACACAACTATAAGACATATAAAACGATACAGAAAAACTTATGGAAAAGCTGTCGTTGCAAAAACAGCATATAAAAAAAGAACTAGATAAGGCAAGCTATTACAATGAAATGCAAAGCATTTTAAAGCAATATAATATATATAGCAGACAGCTTGAAGAAAAAAGACAAACCTATGAAGAAAAGCTTGAAGAATATGGCAGGCTTCCAGATATTAATGATGTTTGTATGAAAATACAATATGCAGACAGTATACTTGATAAATACAGCCAGCTAAAAGAACTAGAGCCTAATAAAGACACAGTATGACAGGCTGCATGAACTTAAAGCATCGGTGTCTTGTTATTCGCATCATGAGCTTAAGAAACAGATTGATAACATAAACCATCTGAACACATTAAAGTCTGAGATACAAAGTGAATTATCTGTTGCAGATAAATATAGAAACATTCTTTTAATAGCATCTATAGCAGTCGGTCTGCTTTCTATTATAGTTGGTGCTATAACTGGTACTGGCGTATTGCTGATACCAATAGGAATAATATTAATAATTGCCGGAATAGTGTATAATAAAAATGAAAAACTGGAAGCAGTAAACATATTCATGCACCTATTAATGAATTAAAAACGATTATAAAAAGCAGTATTTACTTATAAAAGAATGGCTTGATGCACACGATATTAGTTTTGATCCTGATGTAGTATATACACTGTCAACAATAGATAACAGATTATATGAATATGAAAGAATCGTCCAACAGATAGATAAGTATAATATCCAGTATAAGCAGGCTGGTATAAGTGGATATGTCAGGAATATATGCAGCTTTATAGCAAGCTTTGAGAATTATATGCCACAAGAACTGGATGATATTATAAATGATGATAAAAGAAGCAGGATATTATACTGCTTATAAAGGAGTGTAATAACTGCCTTTATAAAATGAAGCAGGATATTGAAATAATCGGACATATAAGAAAAGAATATGATGATGCATATAATATATTTAATACATTTGTAAGCCAGCATAATGATATAGATAAAATCATAGAACAAGTATCAGATGCTAATCTTGAACATACTGTAAATGTGTCTATGCTTAACAGCAGGCTGGATGATATAGAAAAAAACTCAAGCAGCATAACGATAATATAGCTGGATATAGCACACAATTAAGTATATATCAGGATAAACTTGATGAGCTTACAGATAAAAATAATATACTTTCGGAACTTATGGAGGATTATGAAATACGACTAAAAAATATAACAATCTCAAGCTGGCAAGAGAATATCTTATAAAAGCCAGAATATCGTTTTCATGTAAATATCAGGTTTCAGTTAAAAATAAATTTAATGAATATATTGATATATGTAACAATGCAACGGACTTCCACGACAAGTATAGTATTGATGTTAATAACAGACTGCTTACGAATGAATATGGACAGGAAAGAGAGCTTCGTTTTTTTTAGTTCGGGTTCAAAAGGATATAGCCAGCTTATGTTTAAGACTTTCATTTATTAATGCTATGTATAAGGATGATAAACCATTTATAATCATGGATGATCCTTTTGTTAATATGGATGATAACATCATAAATGGTGCTAAAGCACTTTTTAAATATACTATCCGATAGTTATCAGATAATATATTTTACATGTCATCAAAGCAGAATTATCAAAACACGGGATTAGGTCTGAGTGCACCTTGCCACATACCCGCATACATAAATATGTGCACAGAAAAGAGGAATTTTATGAACGAAGATATGTTAAGAGTAGGTGTGATTACATCAACTCACGGAATAAAAGGAGAGGTTAAAGTGTTTCCTACTACAGACGATCCTGCAAGGTTTAAAAAGTTAAAAGAATGTGTAATTGCTGGAAAAAGAGGAAATGTAAATGTTACTGTACAGTCCGTAAAGTTTTTTAAACAGTTTGTTATACTGAAATTTAAAGAATTTGATAATATTAATGATATTGAGATTTATACAAAATGCGACCTGCTTGTAACAAGAGATAATGCTGTTAAATGTGAACCGGGTGAATATTTCATATGTGATCTTATCGGACTTACTGTTGTTACAGATGAAGGGAATACTCTTGGAAAGCTTACTGATGTTATAGAAACAGGAGCTAATAATGTGTATGAGGTCACAGCCCCTGGTGGCAGAGTATATTATCTTCCAGTTATTGATGAATGTATACTTGCACATGATCTTGACAATAAAACAGTTACAGTACATGTGTTAAAGGGTCTTCTTGACATTAACTAAAGCAGAATTCACAACGAAATATTTTATTGAAATTAAGATTGCATGTTTTATTGCATATTTTATGAAATTAATACTTGCATATTTATTTAGTATATGTTATTCTTATCAAGTTGTGAAAAGAGACAGTCCTCTGTTGTGCAGGTCACATTAAGAATGTCGAAATAATAAGGAGGTCACACATGAATACAATTATTAAGAACATCGAAGATGCTCAGCTTAAGGCTGAAGTACCAGCTTTCAATGTTGGTGATACTGTAAGAGTATCTGCTAAGATTAAGGAAGGAAACCGTGAAAGAATCCAGGTATTTGAAGGAACTGTTTTAAAGAAGCAGGGTACAGGAGTACGTGCTACATTTACAGTTAGAAAGATTTCTGGTGGAATCGGTGTAGAAAAGACATGGCCATTACATTCACCTATCGTAGAGAAGGTTGAAGTTATCAGACGTGGTAAGGCTAGAAGAGCTAAGTTATTCTACTTACGTCAGAGAACAGGTAAGGCTGCAAAGGTTAAAGAATTAGTTAGATAATTATAATAATTCTATAATAAAATGAGGTTGTAACAGGTTTGTGCCTGAATTACAACCTCATTTTATTATAAATATTTTTAAGTTTATATCTTTTGTAATCATATAAAAACCAGCCTGCAGTTTTACTTTAGAGCCATCAAGGAAATTTATTTCTCTTCTATAATAGTTCATATCCTCATGAATATCAGGAACTGCTGGATTGAACTGACCAGTTAAGGTATAATCAGCCTGGATTTCATTAAAATAATTCTGAAGATTAGCCCAGTCAGCGGCAACCCTGGCTTTATGAATATGCCTGATTAAAGAAGGGCTTAGTATACCGACAAGCACAGCCATAATGGCAATAACAATAATGAGTTCAACTAATGAGAAACCTTTATTGTGATTATTTTTATTATGTTTATTAAAAAAATTATGTAAATGTATCATATAGTATCCTCCTTTTTATATTTGTAAATAGATTAAGTTGTGGTCAAAAGCCCCCGACTTAATCTCATGGGATTATAAATTGTACATAATAATAAGTCAATAAAATAAATATAAAACTTTTTGATTATATGCTATGATATGTGTATCGAAAGCCACCGGCTTTGATACCTACGGATTGTTCCATGCGACGCACTCCCGCAATCTGCTCTGGCATTATAATAATATAAAATAGTTTTTAACAGAAATGGAGATTTCAATGTATTTAGATATCTTAGGATTAATAGGTGCGTGTTCGTATGCACTTGACTGCGTAGAAGCAGAGCTTGTACACTCAACTAATAAACACTCTAAACGAGTTGCGTATATGAGCGTGTGTATTGCAATGAATATGGGGATTAATGATGAAAGTCTGCAGGATTTGGCAGCTTGTGCACTTATGCACGACAATGCACTCACACAATATATCAAAGAAGAACTGCATAATAACTATATAGATATACATGGTAAACAGAAGCAGCTTCCACAGGTAGGACAGCATTGTATACTTGGTGAGCAGAATATAAAAAAGCTTCCATTTAATACTGATGTTACCAATGTTATTCTTTATCACCATGAAAATGCAGATGGAAGTGGAATATTTGGTAAAAAATGGAATGAAATTCCTTGTTTTCCAGAATTATACATATGTGTGATATATTAGATCTGGCCTGCTGTAACTCTATTAATTCTGATAAGCATTCCAAAGCTGCTTCCAATAAATACTTACCATACTGGAATAAAATACAATACTTTCTTGAAAATGTGCGTGGCAGGCTTGTTGATAATGAATGTATAGATTCATTCCTACAGGTGTTCACGCCTGATAATATTAGTGAGCTTGATTCTGATAATATAGAAGTGAATCTATGGAGCAAAGTTCCACGAATGAATAAGGAGCTTAACTTTAATCAGCTTAAACAGATAGCAAGTTTTTTGCAGGAATCATAGATTATAAGTCTCCCTTTACAAGTACACATTCTATTGGTGTAGCCTGTATAGCAAAGAAGCTCGCAGGATATATGGGGCTTGGAGAGGAAACCTCACAGAAAATATATCTGGCAGGTGCATTACACGATATTGGCAAGGTAGCCATAGGCAATGATATATTAGAAAAGCCAGATAAGCTTACAGATGAAGAATATTCAGTTATGAAGCATCACGCAGCTTATACCTACTATATATTATCAGACATTAACGGCTTTGATGAAATACGTGACTGGGCGGCTTTTCATCATGAAAGACTTGATGGTACTGGTTATCCTTTTGGTAAAACAGCAGCAGAATTAGGTGTTGAAGAACGTATAATGGCTTGTGCAGATATATATCAGGCGCTTACAGAAAGCCGTCCTTATAAAAGCGGAATGCCACACAATAAAGCCTGCAGTATTCTGTATGATATGGCAGATAAAGGTTGGATTGATTCTGATGTAGTTTCAAATATAGATAAATGCTTTGCTAATGAAGCTGATATATTGTAATCAGCTATATTATAATTAAGAATGGAGATAATAAATCTATACTTTTGACCCAGACTTTGATACCTACGAATTGTTCCGTGCTACGCACTCCCACAATTCTACCCAATATGAGCGAGCTCATGTGGGTTTAGACCTTTTGACCCTGGTATCATATAATATTAAGAAAGAGAAATGACACAGGTATCAAAAATGAATACTAATATATCTTACATATATGATGGCAGGAAAGCTTTCTTTCATCTGCCTGGTTTGTTTGAATTCTATGAATTTTATAAGATTTTTCTGCCTTTATTTTATGAACACAGGGAGTATTTTTATGATTGGTGCGATATAGGCTCTATATATGGTGCACCTGCCGACTGCCTGTGGGGTGGAGGGCGTGCTGGATTTGGAGATTGCGATGCCAGAGAGGTATTTAAGCTTATGACAGAATATAAAATATCATCAAGGCTTACTTTTAGTAATTCTCTTCTTAAAAAGGAACACCTATCAGATAAAAAATGTAATGAACTGTGTGAATTGCTAAAGGCTGCTATAAAGAAACAGCATACTTATTCTGGTATCAACAATACTTCTATTAATACAGCATGTAAGACAGATGGTGTTAAAAATGGCATTATCGTTCATTCAGGCCTTCTGCTTGACTATTTAAAAAATAAATATCCTGAATTCTATTTTGTTTCATCAACAACCAAGGTGTTGACAGATTACAATAAATTACTGGATGAAATAAACAACGAGGCTTTTAGCTATGTTGTTCCTGATTTTAGATTGAACAAATGTTTTAATAAGCTGGAAAACATGACGGCTGCACAAAAAATAAAGTTGAATTTCTATGTAATGAGTGCTGCTGGTTTGAATGCTATGACCGTAAAGCCTGCTATGAAGCGGTGAGCCGTATGAATCTTGGTGAAAATTGTGCAAGCCATATATGTGTATCACCAAAAGCTGCCGAAGGTTATAGCTTTTCTGGCGCGATGAGTAACCCTGCATTCATAAGTGTAGATGATATAAGAAATATATATATTCCTATGGGATTTACTAACTTTAAAATAGAAGGAAGAAGCCTTGGAAGTGCACTTATTCTTGAATTTATACTTTATTATATGACTAAACCTGAATTTCAGATTCATGTAAGGGAAGCCATATATCTTGATAATATGCTTGATTTATTTTAAAGAAAGAGAGAGTACTACTATGAATACTACAGATATGAATGATACAACTATGACTAACACAACTATGAAGAATATTGATATATTAAATAAACTGCATATTGCAATGATTGAACTATACAGTGGTGATGCTAAAAGAATACAACATTTCTGTAAGGTACACAGCTATGCCCGACTGATTGCAAAGATGGAACATGTAGATAACAAAACTGTATTTGTTATTGAAACAGCTGCCCTGACCCACGATATAGGGATACATATATGTGAAGAAAAGTACGGGGAATGTAGTGGAAAGCTTCAGGAAAAAGAAGGTCCCTCACTTGCAGGAGAACTGCTTCATAAGCTTGGGTTTGAACCAGAAATTTCAGAGCGTGTGCAGTATCTGATTGCACATCATCATACATATAATACATTGATGGTATTGATTACCAGATACTCATAGAGGCTGATTTTCTTGTGAATATGTATGAAGATAATGTATCAAAGG
>ENA-OQOA01000268-OQOA01000268.1-human-gut-metagenome-genome-assembly--contig:-NODE-268-length-25125-cov-5.963957_pt1 | contig 25125 bp, 25 predicted proteins | sample MGYA00242633_ERZ504888 | MGnify/ENA primary metagenome ERZ504888 (study PRJEB26092, sample SAMD00036372) | human gut metagenome | host: Homo sapiens | study: EMG produced TPA metagenomics assembly of...
TCCCAGCACCATTTCCGGGTGGCCTACAAAATAGCTGTTGAGAGTAAATCCATCCTCAGTCTGCCCTAACTGCACCCATGCAGGTTCGATGTCCGCAGGGCGGTCACGCTTTTGCAGGAAGATAATATCCGAAACGACCTCGGTGCCTGCATTAGCCTTGAACGCATTATTCGGCAGGCGGATAGCACCCAGCAAGTCGGCACGCTCTGCCATGTGCTTGCGGGCAGAAGAATCCTTGCTGTCCAGCGTGTAGCGGCTGGTGACGAAGGCCACGATGCCGCCCGGACGCACTTGGTCGATGGCCTTGGCGAAGAAATAGTTGTGGATACTGAAACCGAATTTGTTGTACGCCTTGTCGTTTACCCGGTACTGGCCAAAAGGAACATTACCCACGGCAAGGTCATAGAAATCGCGGCGGTCGGTGGTTTCAAATCCGGCAACTTTAATGCTGGCTTCTGGGTAGAGTTTTTGCGCAATGCGGCCTGTGATGCTGTCCAGTTCCACACCGTACAGGCGGCTATCCTGCATGGTGTCCGGCAGCATACCAAAAAAGTTGCCAATGCCCATGCTCGGCTCCAAAATATTGCCGCTGCGGAAGCCCATGCGCTCCACAGCATCATAGATGGCACGAATCACGGTGGGGCTGGTGTAGTGGGCGTTCAGGACGGAGCCACGGGCGGCGGCGTATTCGTCCTCGGAGAGCAGCCCTTTCAGTTCGGCGTATTCCTTTGCCCAACTGTCTTTACCGGGGTCAAAGGCATCTGCCAGACCGCCCCAGCCCACATACTGCGAAAGCACCTGCTGCTCCTCGGCGGTGGCACCACGGTGCTCCTGCTCCAAAGTGCGCAAGGTCTGGATGGCTTCAATATTGCGGGCGAATTTCTGCTTGGGGCCTCCGACACCCAAATTATCATCCGTGATGTGAAAATTTCCTGCGGCTTCCGGCATCGGTTCAGCGTTCAGGGCTTCGTCTGCGGCAGCAGCATCCGGAAAGGTCTGCCACTCGCCATTGACCTCCACAGAGATAGGCAACTTGTCCAGTTCCTCATCAGGTGTAGGCTCATCCCGTCGCAGACTGTCCTCGAACTGCTGTTTGTTCAACACCTCGTTGCTCCACGAATAGCCCTGCGCACTGGTGTCGATGCGCACATCGGTTTCACCAACATAGCCGACCTTTCCCTCGATGGTTCGAGTGGGGAGGTCAACAACAACTTCGTCACCGACCTTGTAATCAATAGCTTTTTCAGGAGGAACGTCAACAATTTCATCCTGCTGCTGTTCATACAATTCCCGGATATGGGGCAACCGCTCAACCCGGAAGATGGGCTGTCCGCTGTTGGTCAAGTCCATATCCTGCAAGCTGACGGATTTGAACATAAAGTTGACGTGGTCTACACGGAAGTCCCGGCCATCCAGCTTGATGATGCTGCCGATCGGCAGATAATCTTCCTCCCGCAGATGTTTTGTCTGATGGTGGGTGCCATCTTCACTCTGTCCGGCCAGATAGATGCTGTTGCCCTCGGCCCACAGTTTTTGCGATTTTGCTACCCACTCTCCACGCAAAAAGCCAGTCACTTTGACTTTTCCCAGCGCGTTTTCCTGTGACAACAAATTAGAGCGCAGAACTTCCTTTACGGCAAACGCATCCTTGTCATAGAACAGAAAATATCCACCCAGTTCAAAGCCGATCAGGGTATTGGGGTACTGCTCTTTCAGAGCATTGTATTCGGCAGCGGCATCACCCTCCAGCATCGGAAGTTGGCGTTCCGCCTCCTGCACGGCGGCACGATGTTCTTTTTCCTGATCGGTCAGATAGCGGTCAGATTGAATCATCAGGTCGATGTATTTCTCGACCTGCGTCCAGCTTAACGTGAATTTCTGATGATCCGGGTAGCGGTCAAATTCAAGTCCTTTTCCATCATGATTTACAAAACCGCTGCTGCCATCCAGAAAGTCCTGCGAATGTCCGCCGATGCCGTACTCCTTTGCCAGTGCTTTGGCACGGAGTTTGCGGTCAGGCTGGGTCTGGTACAGTGCCATAATGCGCTGCTTACCGCCTGCAAATCCTGAACCATGCTTACGCAATTCGTTTTCGATTTCAGCCTGCGACAAAACAAAAGCGGAGGGCGTTTTTTCACTCTCCGCTTGGTCGATTTTTTCAATTTGCTGGGCTTCGGTGGGGAGGACGGCATCCAGAAAACTTAGCTGTAGATCAGCTCCGTCAGCACCAGCTCCTCTGCCTGCGCTTTCAGGCTGTTCATGTGCTGCACCCACATCAGTTGGTTCTGCGCTTTGTCCGGGGCCGGGTCCTGCTTCAAAAGTTGCTCCATGGTCTGCCGCATCCGGCTCTCTGCCGTCTGCTCCACCTCCATCAGGTGCGGGTACAGGCTCCCGTTCAGGAGCATCGTGTTGTACAGCACCGGGCGATGGTTCATCAGGTACGTCCGGCGCAGCCTGCCGTACTTGCCCAGCGGCTTCCGGGGCTGGCTCAAAATCAGGTTCGGGAGCTGGTAGTCCCCGATGGTCGAGTAGGTCACGTTCCTGCTGTTCGTATTCATATTGGCTCCTTTCTGCATTGCGGCGGCGGATAGTAGTCTTTACGGTTCGTTCAATGTTGCGCAGCACATCCCGGCTCATGTCGCTGACGGCTGCGCCAAGGGTAAAGACAGCATCCGGGGTGGAAAAATTGTAGATTGCCTGAAAATCGTCCCTGTCGAACCACCCGGCAGGCTCAAACCCGCAGCGTTCCAGCAGCGTGTAGGTGACGCTGATGGCGGCAGCGGACTTGAACTGCATCTCTATCCCGGCTTCATCATAATCCATCAGCAGCGAACCGTCAACGATGGCACGGATGTCTCCACCGTTGTTATCCCAGTAATCAGCGACCAACTTCCCGGCAACATCTGCAAGCTGCTGGCTGACACGCTCTCCGCTGATGCCGTAGGTCTTGCTCAACATCTCCGAAACCGGTTGTTTCAGGTCATCGTTGTACTGCCACACCTCCGGGTCACGGGAATTGTGGCGCACCCCGGTGTCCGACACATCGAAAACGTAGTGCAGGCGAGGGTATCCGCTGGATTCGTCTAGCAGAGCGATACCCTTGGAGCCGCGCCGGACATACCGGTTCATGCGGTTGTTCCAGATGTCAAAGTCGGCGCAGGCGGTGGCATCCGGGCGCTGGGCATAGATCATCAGCTGGTCTGCAAAGGGGTACTTGTACAGCCGGGATGCGGTGGTCAGGTAGTCCGTCCAGCTTTCCCAGTAGCGGGTCAAGCCGTTGGCCGTGCGCTGGGCAAGGGCGAGATATTCTTCGGTTTTGCGTGGCATAGTGTTCCTCCCTTCGTTTTTTGAGCATAAAAAGAGCGGGCAACCGTTTTGTGGCCGCCCGCTGGAAAGTGTATCGAGATAAGATTATTTGCTATTGCCCTTTATGTACTTCATAACGCAGCACCCCATCACGATGACGGGAAGCACGGTTCGTAAACCGAGGTCGCCGACCCGCACATTTACATCAATCACAAGCCCTGCAAACCATGCCGCTAAAGTGAAAACAGTTGCCCATCCGTAATTCATAGAACTGTACTCCTTCCTATGTGAATATTCAAAACTCTCTTCTCAGCTTCAGCTTTCATAGCTGCCCGCAAGGAACTTACATTTATTCGACTCGAATGTTTACCGGATTCAGTGTAAGGTTGCCTCCGCCCGCCACCTTATACCATTTGCCTCTTTCGAGTTTGATTCTTTCCGTTACGCCCTGTGTAATATATCCGATTCTGTATTTTTCTCCAGTCTCTACATCGGTAAAGACCACCTCAGTATCACAATCACCGCTCACTTTTACAGTTCCCCAAAGTGGCTGTATTTGTTCTGTCTTTATGGTGCCTTCATCGTTTGAAAGGGTGAAAGTATGGCTTCTCTGAATATTGATATAAATCGCCACCAGAAAAACCGTTGCCAGACATAAAGCAAACCTTCTTGTTTTCATCGAAACACCTCCTGCAAATTCGGTTTTATCGAATCATATCACATAAGCGGACTCTTCAAACTTACAGTTCGGTTTCCACCGCAAGCTGCTCCTGCTTTTCTTTTTCGTCAGCGATTTGGACATCAACATCTTCGCGCATCTTTTTCAGAAGTGCAAGGACTCGCTTGATTTGACCTTTGGTATTCTCTACTCTGCTCTGTGCCTGATTGATGTGATCCAGAACTGCCCAGTCTGCAAAGAGCCCGTCAAAGAAGAAATCCGCAAATTTTAGAAAGCTGTCCACCGTAACCTGAAGGTCGGCGGCGATTTCAACATCGGAAAGTTCAGTTTTGAACCGCCGCAGTTCCACTTGAAGCTGTTCGATTTGTTCCTGCGCATCGTCCAGTTCCTCATACTTGGCAAGATCAGCCATCAAACCGCCGCCCATTACGTCCCATGTACTCCAGCCCTCGGCATTGTCGAGGGTTTCCAGAACTTCATTGACCGTATGCAGGGCGGTCTTTCCGGCGTTGATGGCTTCCAGCAGCTCCCGCTTTTGGACTTTCAGTGCGGCAATGCGGCTTTCGCTTTCCACAATCTGCCGTGCGGCAGGGTGGGCAGAGACTTTGATGCTTTTGATTTTTTCGGAAAGAGCAGCTTGATACTGCCTTTCGCAATCGGACAGCCGTGCTAGTCTATTTTGAATCTGCTCCAAGTCGGCATCAACGGAAGAAAGATCATGGAGAGCCACATCGTACTTGACACGGGCTGCATAGGCTTCCTGCCGTTCCTTGTCCATCTTCTCATCCATCTTTCCGATTACCTGATAGAAAAATGCGGCAAGGCTGTGTCCCTCCAGACGATCCACGTCAGCCTGCTCTGCCAGCTTGGATTTTTCCAGCTTTTTCAGGCGGTCAGCAAGCGTATCTCTCTGGGCGGTCAGTTCTTTCTGTTTTGCTTCGCAGCTTTTCTTTTCAGCGACCTGCTGCCAAAGCTCTTTCAACGTAGAATCACTCATATGGAATGTCCTTTCCCGGCATTACGTTTCTTCGTTCAGAAGCTGGTTCAAAAATGCTGCCGATTATTTACAAATGTTTTGGTGATAACGTAGCTGTCCGTATCTTCATACTGACAAGGATGAATCGTGCCATTGTCGAAGCTAAAAATTTCAGCATCAGGCATTCCGAGGAGAATGGGTGAATGTGATACGATAATGAATTGCGCCCCTTCTTGGGCACACCGATAAATGTTGATCAGTAACGTGAGCTGCCGCTGCGGGGATAAAGCGGCTTCCGGCTCGTCAAAAATATAGACTCCATCTGCACCCATGTAGTCCTGCGCAATGGCGAGGAAACTTTCACCGTGTGATTTTTGGTGATAGCCTTTGGAGGGATGATCGTCATCGGAATAGTCGATTTCCTTGGTGGCTACATTATAGAAACTCTCTGCTCGGAGAAAATACCCGAACTTTGGTCTGCGATACCCCTTGGAAATCGTCATAGCCTCACATAGTTCCGAATGGGAGTTGTATGTGGAAAATGAATAGTTCTTCGTTCCACCCTCTGCGTTGAAGCCGTAAGCAACAGCGATTGCTTCCAGAAGCGTAGATTTTCCACTTCCATTTTCGCCAACAAAGAACGTAATGGGCTTATGGAATGTAAAAGTGTCGATTCCACTGATGGCAGGAATCTGACGAACATAATTGTATGGGCGAACTCTGTTCCAGTCGATGGTCAGCCCTTGGATAAACAGATCGTTCATGCAGCACTCCATACTATATAATGTAAGAAACACTTAGTTCCGCTCAAACCCAAGATAGCGGGTGCCCTGAAAACTCAGCTTTCCAATGTCGCCCTCCACAAGCATTCCGTAGTCCGAACCGCTTACGGTAAGTTCCATGCGGTCGCCGCTTTCCACCTGAAAGGTCACATAATAGGTCGTGAACGTATGCATCATCGTATTGTCCGTATGGTGGCGAGAAACTTCCGTGCGCTTTGCCACCACCGTTGCCGGAACGGTCAGCCGCGGCGAATGGTTGTTTTTATTCCATGTGCTGATATTTCCGATGATGGTGTATAGAATCATGCCCAAAACCACAAGGAATAGGATGGGAAACAGAATGCTGAACAGTATATCAAATCCAGCGTAAAACATCTTATTCCTCCAAAATTTCTTCCAGCAGGTCCTTTACATCGTCCAGAAAAGATTCTTCTCCGAGGGTGTTCACCTTGAAGAACACCGCTTGACTGCCTCCTGCGGTGATGGCAGACAGCCGGATCGGACTGTCCGCATTCTGAAACAGGGTCAGCGTCAGACTCAGGCGGTTGCCGCCCATCATGCTGTACCGTTCAAATACACGGACACTGCATCGGGCATCGCCCTCTTTGAAATCACTGCCTGCCTCTAAATCTGCCGACCAACTGCTGTCCGGGATTTCTTGTTCCAGCTTCCGAAGCAGCTTGTCAAAGTTTTTGTTTCGGATGGTCTTTTCAAAGATTGCCATAATGGTTCCTCCGTTCTGACAATTAAAAACCGGTCCCTTATTTTTGATACGAGCAGAGCCACAGGAAAATTGCGGAGAAATCGCTTGAAGAGAGGAATTTTGTCTAATTTGATTATAGCATATCTTTTGGAAGAACAAAATACTTTATGTACGCCGCCCGCAGGCGGCAAAGATCAATCCGGGGGAAATTCCAGTTCGGCAAACTCCGCATCGGTCAGCAGTTTCAGCTTTTCGATAACACCCTCCGACAGTTCCCGTAGAGCGGTCTCGTCCGGCATCAGATAGCATTGCATGAGCCGCAGTTCGTGGACAAGCCCCAGCCGGGTGCCGGTGTTGTAGAGCATCATCAGCATGAGTTCCTCATGGTCAAAGTTCATGTTCAGCCCTCACTTTCCGGCAGACGGTGGGATTGCACTCCGGGGCATCGCACTTTTCCTTGAGATTCATCAGTACCGAATGGCGTTCCGGCTGCTTGTCCAGAAACCCCTGTAAATCTTTGAAGCCGATGCTGTCCACATAATGCACAGACACCTCGCCATTGCGTTTAAGTGCGATCACATCGCTGACCGACAGGCTGTGCCCCTCAAAATCCTGCGGACGGGAGAGGTTGAACATCTGAAATAGTTCTTCCAAAACCTCGTTGTTCGGCACATCCTGCCACATGGCGGGCAGATCAGCATAGTAGGTGACCTCGTAATGCTCCGGGTCTGGCGTTTTGCCCCGACGATGCAGTTCCCGCATGGAAGCAAATCTTTCATCGAGGATTTTTTCGCCATGCCGCAGCTGCATCACCATATAAACATCGCACCCTGCGTTCAGAAACTTCTGCGGGATGTCCGTCATGGGTTCATCGTCAAAATTCTGGTTCCATTTTTGCTGCATCATCCACCTCACAGTTCCGGTGCAGAACGTGCAGAGGATTTTGGCGCAGACGTATCACTTGCCAGTTCTGCCAGCTTTTCCAGTGTGGAAGGGCGATGGTCTGCACCCAGTTCCTCGGCTTCCGCAACCTTATCCATGACGGCATCGTAGTCCTGCAACAGCCGCCGCCCCTTTTCCATGTGGTGTGCTTCCAGAATCTGCTCACGGGCTTCCTGAATGGTCAGTTCCGGGGCATCCAACTGCCCGCCGTCCATCACGGAAAAATCGCTGTGGTAAATGGTGTAGTCCCATCCATCCTCACAGGACTGGATGGCAAGATAACCTTTGCCACCCAGTTCCCATGCGGCCTGCTCGTCCTGTGTCTGAATTTCGGGGTAGAAGTCTGCATGGTTCCGCTCCATGACCTCGGCAAACTGGCAGATGTGGAACACATTGCCCAGACCGCCCATGTCAAAGTGATAATCATCCAGATGTTCCACCCGTGCCGTAAAACTGCGCCCATCCGGGTAATCCACCTGAATCACTCCGCCATCGGGAATGCGGTAGAGGTCGTCATAGTGGCTGTTGATGAGACGAATATCCTTCGGCAGCGTTTCCGGCTCCCAGATGCGCCGCCTGCCGATGCCCGCCTGCGGGATGTTTTCGAGGATCTTTACGCTTTCCTGTTGGATGGCCTTACGGTCATCGTCCGAAAGTTCAAACAGATACCAGTTCCGGGCGGCAGGGATGGTGTTTTGTCCATCTGGCGGCAGATTCTTTTCCGAGATCTGCCCACTTTCCAGCGGCTCGCCAGTTACCTTGTTATAAGTGGCAAAGCCGACCCCTGCACCGTTTTCCCGGAGATGCAGATAGCGTTCATCGTTGATAAGGTAGACCGCTTCTTTTATCTGCTCCATCAGCACCCACCTTCAAATTCCAGCGAAAACTTGCTGCGGCCATCGGCTTCACAGGACAGCAGCACGGTGGCATTGTAGGTCTTGCCCTTGGCACTCTTGCAGTCTTTCAGGCGGACCCGGCCATCCCGCAGCAGCTTATCTGCCACATGAGCGTCCAGATGCTTGCCCAGACGCTTAAAGAACGCATTGTCCTTCCACAGTACGAAACGGCACTCTCGGTTCTCGCAGAACCAGCCCTTTTCACGCTCCACAACATTTGCACCGCAGTTCGGGCAGATACCAATAATCTTGTTTTTCATAAGCGCATTCGCTCCTTTTTTCATTTCCGTGTTCTTTACCAGTTCGGTAATCATCGTATTGATCTCGGTCATAAATTCGCTCGGCTCCATTTCGCCACGTTCGATTTGCAGCAGCTTTGTTTCCCAATCGGCGGTCATTTCCGGGGATTGGATTTCTTCGGGCATCACAGTGATGAGGGCTTTTCCCTTATCCGTGGGCAGCAGAACCTTGGTTTTCTTGGTGCCTTTGCGTTCCAGAAAGCCCTTCTGTACCAGTTTTTCGATGGTGGCGGCTCTGGTAGCCGGGGTGCCGATGCCCTGACGTTCCACACCCTCCGGCATACTATCCGCACTGGCAGTTTCCATCGCATGAAGTAGAAGGTCCTCGGTGAAATGCTTCGGCGGGGACGTTTGCCCCTCTTTCAGTTCGGCACCGGAAACGCTGCACCGGCTCTGCTCCTGCACATCCGGCAGAACAGCCGGTTCTTTCTGCTTGCCCAGCAGCTCGCCCAGCATTTTTCGCTCCACTGCTTTCCATCCCTCGGACAGCACAACTTTGCCTTTGGCGGTAAATTCTTCGCCTGCGCAGATGGTAGTCAAGGTGGTTTCTGCATAGCAGTAAGGCTCACCCACGGCACAGAGCAGCCGTGCGGCAATCAGCCGCAGGACATTCCGCTCCCCGGCAGGGAGGGCGGCAAGATCTGCGTTTGCCATGCTTTTCGTGGGCAGTAGCGCATGGTGGTCGGTGACCTTGCTGCCGTTGATGACCTGCTGTGCATGAACAGGAACATCTTCGTGAAAATCAAATGCTCCTGCGGCAATCACCACCAGCTCCGGCAGGGATGCCGCCATATCATTGGTCAGGAAGCGACTGTCCGTGCGGGGATAGGTGATGAGTTTTTTCTCGTATAGACTTTGCGCATAGTCCAAGGTCTGTTGTGCGCTATACCCTAGCAGGCGGTTTGCGTCACGCTGGAGGGTCGTCAGGTCGTAGAGCAGGGGCGGACTTTCGGATTTCTCCTTGCGGGTGATGCGCTGGATCATTGCCACCATCTCCTTTCGGCAGGCTTTCAACAGGTTTTCTGCCACATTTTTTTCAGGAATGCGGCGGCTGGATGCCGTGCATCCGCTGGTCAGTTCCAGTTCTACGGTGTAGAATTTCTCCGGCACAAAGGCGGCAATGGCGGCTTCCCGCACCACCGTCATGGCAAGCACCGGAGTCATAACACGCCCCACCGCCAGCGGTTGACCGTACAGACACGAAAAAAGCCGGGACGCATTAATGCCGACCATCCAGTCGGCACGTTCCCGGCAGAGTGCTGCGTTGTACAGCGCATCGTATTCAGTTGATGGTTTGAGGTGGGCAAAGCCCTCACGGATAGCTGCTTCCTCCATGCTGGAAAGCCACAGGCGGGAAAAGGTCTTTTTGCAGCCCACTTGCTGGTAGACAAGGCGGAAGATCAGTTCGCCCTCACGCCCTGCATCCGTTGCACAGACGATGCTATCCACATCTGGGCGGTTCATCAGCTTTTGCAGGATGCTAAACTGCTTTTTGGTGGACGTAGACACGAGGTACTGCCACTGCTGCGGCAGGATGGGCAGGTCGGCAATGCACCACTTGACATACTTGGCATCGTAGACATTAGGCGGAGCCAGTTCCACCAGATGACCCACACACCAGCTCACCAGATAGCCGTTGCCCTCAAGGTAGCCGTCCTGACGATTGGTGGCACCAAGAACTTTGGCATAGGACATGGCAACCGATGGCTTTTCTGCCACGATCAATTTTGCGATAAGAATCCCTCCAATCTGTTTCGGATTGCAATATGTAAGGCGGCAAACGCCGCCAATAGAATTATTCTTCTGCCGTATCCTCCTCACCGGCTTCTTCCGGTTCATCCTCTACAGGGATTTCAAAATTGCCCTTGTCCTCGGTGTAGTTTGCATCGGGGTCAAGGGCTTCTTTTTCTGCCTGCTTTTTCTGCTTCTGCTTCATAAAGGTGTAAATACCGCCGCCAGCAGCCAGACCGACCAGAGCCAGAACGCCTAAGAATGTGGCAGCATACTTCGTAACTTTGTTGCCACCAGTCTGTTCGGTGCCGGATGCCGCCGCTTCTTCTTCGGCTTTCTTGGCATCTTCCTGGGCCTGTTTGCGCTCCAGCTCTGCCTGTGCCGCTGATTCTTTTTCAGCAGTGTAGGCATTGACATCTTCTTCCTCCATCAGAGCCAGAAGGTCGGCTTCGTCCACCAGATTCATAAAGTGGACAGTCTGCTGCCCCTTGGCGTTGCGGTCGATGACCAGATAGAACGTGTTGCCGGACTTGCTGACCAGCGTAATAAACTGCTGCCCGGAACCATCCGAATAATTGGTATGGTAATCATCCACCAGCGTCAGATTACCCTCCGGGGTCAGTGCACCAGATTCCTCATAGGTCACGGTGACTACATCTTCTTCATCGGTGGTAGAAGTCTGGACGGGCTGCTCCACTTCCTCCGTAGGCTCACCGCCATAGGCAAAAGCAGGAGCCGCCATACCAGCGCACAGTGCCATCGACAACATCAGGGCACAGAACTTATTCATCATCTTCATTGGAATCGTCCTCCTTATTAAAGGTAGCACCGACCGCGGACAGCGCAGCCGGGGTCGGGGTGGTGGTAGCCGACTGCCGCAGCAGGGCGGCAAGCTGTTCCGGCGTGACCTTGGCGGTACGCACCATCTCGTTGACCTCGGCAGCTTCTGCTTCCTGAATCCGCCGCTCCAGACTTTCGATGCGGTTGTTGATTTTGATGCGACGCTCCCTTTCCTTTTCCAGAGAAGCGCGCAGCTTATCGAGTTTTTCGCTCATTTCTTCCTCCAATCATTTTGAAAGCCGTCCAAAACCGGACAGATATTTCTGCCAGTAGGACGAGTGAATGTTTGCGTACTTGATGGGGTCGCCGGCGGACACCATCATCCCGTTGCCGAGGTAGATTCCAACGTGACTTTTTCCGGGGGTATCATACGTTCCCTCGAAGAAAACAAGGTCACCGGGCTTTGCTTCAGCCTCGCTGATGTGCTGGCTCTTATTCCACAAGCCGTTGGCGGTGGTGCGCCCCACATCGTAGCCGTTTTGATTGTAGACCCAGCAGACATAGCCGCTGCAATCGAACCCGGTTTCCGGGGTGGAGCCGCCCCACACATAGGGCGTACCCACATACTTTTGGGCTTCCTTGTAGATGGCCGCAAACTCGCTGTCAGTCAGGGCTTCTGCCGGAACCTGATAGTCGATGCCCGGTGAGCCGGAGCCATCGGAGCCACCGGGCGGCAGACCGCCGTTGAACAGATAGGGTCTGCCGCCCAGCGTATCCTGAAAGATCTCGTACCGTTTCCATTGGTCGGCATTCAATTCTTCCCGGATAACGACTTCCAGTCCTTTGTTCACCAATTTGGTGTGGAAGATGCGGTACTCGTAGGGCACCTGCGTGGGAACCGGGATTCCTGCCGGGCTGATGACCCAGACCGTCTTATACCGTATCTGCACCTCCACCCATGTGGTCAGCTTGTACTGCTTTTTGAAAGTCTCCTTCAACTTGCCCTGTACCTCGCTGCGAGTGTAATCGTCGTAGAGAGTGGTCAAATACGAAGTGAGCTGCCACGGGTCGTGCTCGATGGGGTCGAGGTGGTACTGGTACTCGTTGTAGCCGGGGTGGTCGGTAGGAGTGCGCTTGATCTTTTTATCCAGTTCCTTTTCCAGCTTCTTGTAGTCGGTTTCGGCTCCCCGGATGTCCCGGTCCTCTGCGGTGTAAATGGTCTGCCCGGATACCTGCGTGGTGCCGGAGAACAGAATGGAACAGGACGAAAACGCTGACATGACCAGCAGCAGGAGCAAAAGAAAAACGCCCACGATCAAAAGAATGTGCGCGTTGCTCTTTGCAAAATTGGCAATGCCGTTGACTGCGGTGCTGACCACCGATCTTCCTTTGTTGATGACCTGCTCCATGCCGGACTTTGCAGCATTGGTGCCATTGGATGCCGCTTTACCGCCTGCGGTCTGCGCCGCCGTGCCCGAACGGGCGGCGGCACGGTAGCTTTTCTGAATATCCTGTTTCTGCCGCCACCGGGAAAGCCAGTTGGAGCCGCCCTCGCTGGTTCTGGATGCACCTGCATCCTGTGCCGCAGTCGGCTCCCGTGCAGAAAATTTTGCGGTTTTGGTGCCCTTCTTGTCCTGCATCTTGGCTTTCTTTTTGAGCTTTCTAGCGTAACGGCTCTTGAAAATATCGTGGATAGTCTCGGCAGCTTTTTCGCCCTCGCTTAAAGCCTGCGTGCCCACATTATCGTCCTCGTACTGGTCAACCTCCCGATGCACCGCAGACCGGGCGGCAGCAGCGGCATACATAGCACGTTTCTGCTGCTTTGTCATGCGGGATGCTTCATCCGGGGTGATTTCGGCTTTGCCAAAACGCAGGTGCTGCGCCTTTTCCGCAGCTTTATCTGCGTCCAGTTTCAGCTTCTGCTTTTGGGGCTTAGACTGCTCCACTTTGGACTTTTTTGGAGGAGAGCGCGTGACCGTGCGCTCCTTGTCCTCCTCAAATTTCAGCTTTGGCTGTTTCTCACTCATGCTTTTGCGCCTCCGCAACTTCGGAAAGGCGGGTCGTAAGGATGCGGTAGAGTTCAAGGTCTTTCGGGAAGTGGTCAACAAAGGGCAGAATCACGTTACCGAAAAACAGCAGCCCTTCACCTTCGCCGGAGTGGGTCACATAGGAAAGCTGATGGGGCGAGATGTTGAGCTGCTTTGCGAGAATCTGTCGGTCTCCGTTGGCCTGATTGAGCATATACACAAAGTCCGAGTTCTCAAAAATATTCGACACTTCGGGACTTGCCAGCAGATCTTTGACGTTCTGCGTTAGGGCTGTCGGGATGCCACCCCACTTACGAAAACGCTTCCAAATTTCAACGCTGTATGCCGCAGTTTGCTCCTCTTTCAGCAAAAGGTGGAACTCGTCTGCATAGTACCGGGTGGATTTTCCGGCACTGCGGTTGGCGGTGACACGCCCCCACACAGCATCCTGCACGATGAGCATACCGAGTTTTTTCAGCTGCTTGCCAAGCTGCTTGATATCAAAACAGACAATGCGATTATTGATATCCACATTGGTGTGATGGTTAAAAATATTCAAAGAACCCTTAACGTAAATTTCCAGCGCAGCCGCCACATGGCGGGCTTCCGGTTCATCTTGCGTCAGCAGGGCGTTGTACAAATCTTCCAACAGCGGCATATTTTCCGGGGCGGGATTCTCGAAATACTTGCGATAGATCACATGGACGCAGCGGTCAATGACCGTCTTTTCCACCGGCTGCAACCCCTCTTTGCCGCCGACCACCAGTTCGCACAGGGACAGTACAAAGTCGGCTTTCAGAGCCAGAGGGTTATCCTCTTCCGAGTAGTTGCTGTTGATGTCCATCGGGTTGATATACTGGGTGCTGGCAGGGCTGATGTGGATGACCTGCCCATGCAGACGCTCCACCAGCGGAGCGTAATCGGCTGGGTCAGCGGTGTTACCACCGCCTTCCCGCCTAAGAACCGTACGTGACAGTTTCCCGTCATACGGCTCAAGCATTTCATCACTTTTTCAAGCGGTTCTCAGCATAAATTCGCTGACAGGCGCAATGAACGTAGCGCATATTACGAACATCTTTCACGCCAGTCTTTGCTTTTGGTGCAAGGTAGAAGATTTCTCTTTCTTCCGTTACATCCATCGGCATTCCGCAGTGGTAGCACAGCCCGTTCTGGTTTTTCCAAATCGTCTTGAATTTTCCAGTCAGCCGGTGCATTCCTTTATCGAATTTCCTTTTTTGGAAATACGCCTCATCGAGGAACGGATTTGCAGTAGCTTTTATCTTGGTATGTCGCACAATGGCTGTGCTGTCCACCCGTATCAGCTCCTTGTTTTCCGTAGAGAACACCCAGTTCCGATTACCGACACGATGCCAGTATCTCGTGGAAATCCACCACTTGTTCTTCTTTGGGTGCCGTCTTTTAGCCCATCGCCACAGCAGTTCGTACAGGACGTAGTCCAGATGCGCGAACGCATCACTTGCGCATACGGACTGGTGGTAATTAGTCCAACCTCGAATTTGTTCATTCAACTTCATAATCAGAACATCTTGCTGCCACGCTTTTCCTCTGCGGAGAATCGTGTCAGAGATATTGGAAACGATAGCCTTGACCGCCTTTTGGGAAGGCTTGATAATCAGCTTTTCGTTATACTTTCTGAAGTTCCAGCCGAGGAAGTCGAAACCATCGTCAATGTTGGTGACAACGGTCTTTTCATCAGAAAGTTCCAATCCGCGTTCAGCGAGAAACTCTCGAATCAGCTCCTTTGCTTCAAGAGCCAGTTCAGGTGTTGCCGCTGTGACCACAAAATCGTCTGCATAGCGGACGAAGTTTACTTTGTGGGCATTCTTAAATCTTGAATCGACCTTGCCGAGCGCGTTTGTGTGAAAGCGTTCGACCAGCTTCTTCTCGATACCATCCAGCGTCATGTTCGCCAGAATGGGGGAGATAATACCACCTTGCGGAGTTCCTTCCTCGGTAGGAAAGAGTTCGCGCTGATAGATAAATCCCGCCTTTAAGAACTGCTTCAAAATGTTCTTGTCCATGGGGATGTTCGCCAGAAGCCAATCATGGCTGATATGGTCGAAGCAACCTTTGATGTCACCCTCCAAAACCCACTTCGGAGAAATGTGCTTGCGCGACAGTGCATTGAACAGATATTCGCAGGCATCCTGTGCGCATCTTCCTTTTCGGAAACCAAAGGATCTCCCATCTGCTGTTGTTTCCGCCACCGGCTCCAGTGCCAAAGCATAGAGAGCCTGCATTGCGCGGTCATACATTGTAGGAATGCCCAATGGACGCTTTTTCTTCTTGTCCTTCTTTTCGATATACACTCTACGGAGAGGACGCGCACGATACCCTTTATCTGTCAGCGATAGAACCGCTTTCATTTTCTTCGCCGGGGTGTTCCAGAGAACACCATCCACACCGGGAGTCTTGCGCCCATCGTTGGTAACGACACGCTTAACGGCCAGTGCTTTGGCGTAAAAGGAATGTGTCAGAAGATACTGAAGTCGTTTTACTGCGTTGTAGTCTTTTTGCTGAGTTGCCTTGACAATCCTGATTTGTAGCCTGTTGACTTCCCGCTCTGCCTTATGCCAGTCAATGTTTTTCCATTGGGCACTCAACATAGCTTCGTCCGACAGCTTCTCAGAAGTTTTATCTTCCGTCGTTGAATACTTATCGTTCACAGGGATACCTCCAATCTTGCCATGAAATACCCGGAATAAGTCAGCACCCTTTCAGGTCAGGGCAAATTTTGAACCCCTATGCTCACCGTTACAGTGAACCGTTCGCTTTTTATTCCATCTCATACCCTCTGCGCCGTTTCTCCCTCTTGCGAGGTCGATACCTTTATTAAAGGAGTGCATAGGGTTTTCCACGTTCCACGTAATGCATAATTCATGAATGCCTTAGCCGCCATCTTTGAACCGGGAGGCTTTGTGTCCATTTGCTTCGGGGTAGCGAAAGGCCCCTTGGCCACCTCCAGCACCTTTTGGTGTAGGTGTATCAGCCTTATTTCACCTATTCCCTGTAACGATCCTTACGATGGTTCACATTACATTCGACATAGCATTCTTTACCCTAACGGTACGTCTGCTTTTAGGCTGGCAGATTTCCCATATTGTCCTGTGAGCTTCCCAACGCCGGCTTTTGACCAGTGCAGGTCACAGTAGGGTTACTCCAAATGGATAGAGTAGCGTTTACACGCAATACATTACGCGACTTCGTGTCGCACCTCACATTCCGGGTCGCAGATGATAATATCATCGTCCGTCACGAGGAACGCATTGCAGATCTCACGCTTTGCGCTGAAGGATTTACCGGAACCGGGAGTGCCCAGAATCAGACCGTTGGGGTTCTTCAGCTTTTTGCGGTCAACCATAATCAGGTTGTTGGACAGAGCATTCAAGCCATAATACAGGCTTTCCTTGCCGTTGTCGAACAGCTCCTGTGTGGTAAACGGCACAAAAATCGCCGTGCTGCTGGTGGTCAGCCCCCGCTGGATCTCGATTTGGCAGTCTGCCAGCGGCAGCGAGGACATAAGCCCCTGCTCCTGCTGAAAATCAAGGCGGCACAGTTCACAGTTGTGCTTCTGGGCAATGCTGACCGCCTGAAACACGTTGGTTTCCAGTTCCTGCTCGGTTTTGCCAGTGTTCAGAACAAGGAATGTCACCAGAAACATTCTCTCGTTCTGGCTCTGCAGTTCCTTCAAAAGTGCCTTGGCATCCCTGCCGTAAGTCGCCAAATCAGACGGCAGAACGTCCATGTCGTATCCGGCGCGGACGGCTTTTTTCTGCTCCTCGATCTTGGACCTATCGAGTTCGGTGATGGTGTGTTTGATGGTTTTGATGGCCTTGTTCTGGTCAACGGACTGGATGTGCATGGTAACGATCTGGCTGGAATCCATATCAAGGAAATCTTTCAAAAGCTGGTCGCTCAGGTCAGAAGCTGTAATATTCAGAAAGCTTACCGCCCCGAAGATGCCGCCCATCTGAAAGGTACGGCTGTTCTTAAACGCCAGCGCAGTGGGGGTAATGGCATCCTTTACGGACAGACCACTGGGCACAAGGTCTTTCCAGTTGAAGTGGAACTTGTTGGCACCGTCCATGTTCAGCATCCCGTGCATCAGCCGCAGACGCTCCGTACCGTCCAGCGGCTTTGCCAGAACGCCCAGTCTGTGGAAATTGTTCATCAGGTCGTTCTGGATGTGCTCCAACCGGGGTTTGACCTGCGCCATGCTGTCACCCTCGATGCCGTAGGTCAGGAATTTTGTCTTTGTCAGGCCGTTGTTGCCCTTGGAAAGCTGCTGCCGCAGCATCTGGCTGTACTCGGCACGAACATCGTCATAACCATCCTGCTGATACGGGATACGGATGGACTTTTCAAAGTCTGCACTGTCCGTAGCAGTGTTCACAAAGGACAGTTCAAAGTGGATGGAGCTGTCGAAAAAGTTGAGAAAACTGCACCATTCCTCAAAGATGGCGGTCTTGTCCTCCTGCTGCGCCAACTGATAGTTGATATCCTGATACTGGATGGTGCGGGTGTAGTAGCCGGGGCGGACACGGCAGGTGCCGTCCTCAAACATCCGCTGAAACGGGATGCTCTCCTGTGCCGTGCGGGGCACTGTGGACTTGGGCGGCTTTTTGCCGTCCTTATTCTTTTCAGAAACGGAATCACGGGTGTCATCTCCCTTCATAAGCAGTGCATAGTAGTTGCGGGTCTTGTACGGACGCACCTTCGGGCGAACAAAACGTGCCTGAAGGTAGTACCGCAGAATCTTTTCGGCGGGCTGTCCGTTTTTCTGGTACATCGCCAGAAAGAACATGGGCAGCATGACCGCCATCATGCCGAGGGTAGCGCCGGAATTGCCTGCGGTGTCCCGCAGAACAAAGAACAGCGGCACGCCCACAACTGCCGCTGCACCAAAACAGATAAGCTGCCGGGCGGTCAGATTAAAGGCTACTTTGGACTTCACCTTGCTGAAATCGCGCGGCACGGAAATATACGCTGCCAAAAAAACACCTCCAATCAGTGGGCACCCAGTATGCTCTTGGCCACAGAACTGGTCTTGAACAAACTGAAACAAAGAAGAATCGTATAGCCGACAATGCTCCAAATGGAGTTGATGGCATCCCCGGATATGGCGACGTTCTGAAGCAAAACTGCGTAGATCGCCACGCAGATCAAAATCAGGAAGCCCTGAAATCCCAGCGCAAACAGCGAGCGAAGATAATTCTGTCCCACATGGGATTGCTCATGGTTGCCCCATGTTGCCATCGGGATGGGAGCCAGACTGACGGCCATATAGATTTCAATCATTCTTCCGTAGACGATGACGAAAATCACAATGGACAGGATGCGCATGGTAATGCCGATGAAGAAGGACTGCAAGAACAGCCCGAACAGTGGGCCTACGTCCATCTGCATCATGCTGGATTGCAGCATGGAAAGCCCGATGTCGTTGACCCTTGTGTTGCCGGAAATAATGCCGCTGGAATTTGCCACCACCTGCTGCGTCACATCGAACACCGCCATGATGATGTCGAAGGTGTTGGAGATCATCCAGACCGAAATGGCAGTTTTGAAGATCCATTTCATCAGCAGCGCAGGTTCAAATTGTGCCATGTTATTGTGCTGGGTGATCATCTCGATTAGTTCATAACAGGCAATAAAGGTCAGGATGATGCCTGCAATGGGCAGCACCACATTCCGGGAGAGGGCCTCGATCATAGCGAAAACGCGCGGTTCAAAACTGGATGGTTTGGTGCCGACCTGCTGTGCGATGTTGCCCACTTGGGTGTTGACGTCATCGAACAGGCCGGAAAGATTGGACATGATCGCAGCTGTCAGCAGTGACTTGATCCAATCGGAGATTGCTTTGAGAACGGTTTCCACTCAGCGCCACCACCTTAAAAGAAATGGTTGATGAGGGTCTTGAGCAGGTTGAGAACAAAGATGAGGTTCGTCAAAAAATTCATAGAAACATCTCCTTTTTGATAGAACGTATGGCTTGAAAATTCGCTCCACAAGTACAAAAACCGTTAGCCACGGTGAGTTGGAGCAATATGTATGGGCGGCAGATGCCGCCCGCAGTTTTTAGCCGAACAGACCGCTCAGCAGGGGGATCAGGGTAATGCCGATCAGGGCGACACCACCGCCAGCCATGAGCTGCTTCATGCCCTGACTTTTTGCGGAGGGATTATCGCCGCCGTAGCCTTCCATGAGGTTGACAGCACCCCACACGCCCAGACCGGCACCCAGAGCAACGACCAGAGTCTTCAGAACATCCACTGCACTGTTGAAAAATTCCATAATTGCATCTCCTTTGTTTTGAAAAAGTGACCCTGCACACACATGAAATCCAGTGATGAACTGCCGCAAACTGCGGCAAGCGCTGATTTGCTGGCGCGCCTTTTGGGCCAGGGTAAAAAATAACCGCTCGTCTTTGTCAGGCGGGCGGGAGTGAATCAACATCCACGAGGACGAACTGGTCATCCGAGTGGATTTTTTCTTTATGGCTCAGATATTTTTCAATATCCAGAGCGTTTTTGGGGTTGGCATCCGATGTTAATTTGTAGTTCGGATGCTGGGTCAAATCGTACTTGTCGCTCAAAAATGGGCGGACACCGCGCAGCTGCAGGATGCACTTGCCACCATCCAGAACAGCAAGCTCATCCCGGCTCATCAGCTCGTGGCCGAGTTTCTGGTAGTTGGTGCCATAGCTTGGGCTATTGCCGCGGGTATCGGAATTGTTGTAGCTGTCGATGGTTTCCTTGCCGAGTGCTTCGGCAAGATCTTTAAGGGTAGTAGGCTCGCTGCCACCCAGAAATATCTGGCTGTCCATGTTGCCCACGATGGTATCCGCATTATCCTTGTAGATGGCTTTCAACTGGCTTCTGGTTTGCAGCACAAGGCAGGCCGAAATCTCGCGGCTGCGGATGGTTGCCACTAGTTTTTCCAGCTGCGGAATCTGGCCAATGTTGGCACACTCGTCGATCAGGCAGCGCACATGAACAGGCAGCTTTCCGCCGTACACATCATCTGCCTTGTCACAGAGCAAATTGAAAAGCTGGGAGTAGATCATGCTGATAAGGAAATTGAACGTGCTGTCTGTATCCGACATGATAAGGAATAAGGCTGTTTTTCGGTCGCCCAGCTTATCCAGCTCCAGCTCATCGTACATGGTCGCATCCCGGATTTCTTGGATGTCAAAGGGCGAAAGGCGGGCACCGCAGGAAATCAGGATGGATTTTGCGGTCTTGCCGGCAGCCAATTTATAGAGCTTGTACTGCCGCCCTGCAAAACTGTTTGGCTTCTTTTTTGCCAAATCTTCAAAGAGCAAATCAACCGGATTCTGATAATCCTCGTCCTCCTCGGACACCTGCATGGTGTTGAGCATTTCCAGCAGCGTAGCAAAATTCTGTTCCTCAGCCGGGGCTTCGTAGTGCAGATAGGCAATCAGCGAGGTCAGCAAAAGCCGTTCCGCCTTGTCCCAGAACGGATCGCCGCCCTGACCTTCACCTTTGGTGTTGGTCATAAGGGTCGTGACCAGCTTCAAAATATCCTTTTCCTCGTGGATATATGCGAACGGATTGTAGCGCATGGACTTGTGAAAATTTATGGTGTTCATCGTCCTGATTTTATATCCGTTCTTCAGCAGGGCAAGTCCACATTCTTGAATGAGACCGCCTTTGGGGTCAGTTACCACGAATGAAACCGGATGGCTTTTTGACGTGCATTGAAGCAAATTCGGCTTAATAAAATACCTTGTTTTGCCGCTGCCGGAACCGCCCACCACCAGCACGTTTTTATTCCGGGCATTTTTCGGGTCAGGTGGACGGTTTGACATCATCAACCGTTCCGTTTTGGTCAGGATGATGTTATCCTCAAACTTCGGAGCCATGAACGGCGCAATATCTGCCGGAGTACCCCACCGGGCAGAGCCGTACTCCATACCGTGCCGGTACTTTTTAGCGTTTTTGCTTTTTAGATAGACCGCCAGCCGCAGTCCGGCACCGCAGCAGATGCCCACCAGAATATCCAGTGGGTGCAGACTGGGCAGAGGGTTTGCAAATGCAGCCGGGAGCGTATCTATGAGTGACACGATTTTGTCGCCCAACTCCTTACCCTCGGCCAGCCGCCATGACTCGCCCAGATTGGTCGCGGCCAGCCCAATCACCAAATAGGGTAGGTACAGGGCCAGCAGCTTGGTAAACTTTTTCTTGTTCATAAGCCACGTTCCTCCTCTTTGTGCCGTACTTTGTCGGGGAGGTTGGCAATGACCTGTGCCAGATCGTGCAGCTTGGTCAGCACAGAGGGACGCTCGGCCTTGTTCAATACTGCTGCCGAATACTCCTTGAACGCAGCGTTCAGAGCGTCTGCATCCTGTGCCTTGAAGAAAATCAGAAACCGAGGTGGTGTGCAGGACAGGTCTTTTTGGATTGCATAGTCGATGTGATACCGCTTAGCGTAGCGGTCAAAATCCTTGATGCCAGTCTTTTCGATTTCCAGATTGGTCACACCCCGGTTCTGCCGTATGAGCCGCTTCATGGACTGCTTGCCCTGCGATGCACTCTTGTCGTACTGGCGCAGAAAGAACTGCGCCCCTTTCAGCAGAGTGCGGGCAGACAGTTTTACAGTCGAAATGGCAAAATTGACTGTTTTGTGCTCGATTTCTTCCTGCATTTCCATCACCTCCAGTGCAGAAAGTCGTGTTTAGCGGTCAAATCCGGCATCCTTCGGCGGGGTGGTTTTGCTTTCTTCCGGGCAGACTGCTTCATCGGGCACACGAACAACCATCATCCGATGCCCCAGCCGGATAAAATCTTCCGGCTGATGGAAAAGCCGCTCGTACTTCTGCGCCATCTCCGGGGTCAGGGATGCAAAATCCTCCTCGCCCAGCCCCACCACCAGAAAGGTTCCGGCAACGGCATCGTACATCTGCCCGTCCTCGTCCCGCAGGGCACGGTTCAACGGCAGCCCCATCAGCTTACCATCATCGTTGTAGACGATGGCGACCGGGTCACTGAACGGATAGCTGGCACCGATGTTTCCACCGACTGCCTGCTGCAAGGCTTTCAGGTCAGGATCGATCTCGACCTGCTTCGGGTACTGTCCCGGTGCGATTTCCAGCACCGTCAGGGTGTTCTTTTCCTGTTCCATGCTTATCCTCCTCAAATTTGATGGTGATTTCCTGTCCGGCGCGCGCCGCATTCATCAGGGCTGCGATAAAGAACCCACAGAGCGCACCGGCTTCATAGATCAAAAAGTCTTTCACGAACTCCATTACGCAACCTCCGAAAGCGCAACACCAACATGGCGCATCTCAGCATCGTCATAGAAAAACAGATGCTCCCGAATAAAATCTTCCACATCGACCTTTTCATATCGGCTCGGAAGCATAAGACAACGCTCATTTTCCCTGCGGCAAAGAAATGCCGTGCCGGTCAGGATTTTTCTTCCGCTTGCGGCGAGAATCTGCTCTGGCTGGTAGCGAATCTGAAAATCCGTATGCGGAACATCAAAGACTTCGTAAGTCCCCTCAAAGTAAGGAAACTTCTTTTGAAGGGATTCATCAAACGGCACACACTGAACACCTTTTTCGGCACTGATAAGGGCAACTTCCGGCCCAACCTCGAAATGGTGCTTCAGTTCCTTGAGACACTCCTCGATAATCTCATCGTGCGACAAGCCCGGATACATTGCAACAAACCTCGCTTTCTGGGTTTTCCGCTGTTCTCTTTTTTCTCTGGTTGACATAAAAAGGCACCTCACTCCATGCAGATGCAGGGCAGCTTCTGGCCGTCAGCCATCAGGGTAACGCTGTGGCGCATCAGGTACTTCTGAAAGAGGTAGACCTGATCGATCGTCAGCGAGATGAACTCGCCATCCATATTGGTGCGCGCCAAAATGACCGGGCCGGTCAGATAGTGCTTGCCTGCCAGCTTCAGCACCTGTGCCGGGTTGTAGCTGAGCAGCAGTGAGCTGTCGGGGATGTTCAGATATGCATCATCCTCGTCAAAGCAGGGCAGAATGTCGGGAGCCTCGTCCAGCGTGATGACTGTCAGTTCCATATCCGGGGCGATGGCAGCAAAATAGATCTCGCCGCTGCCCCTGCTCTCCGACAGTGCCGCACAGATGTGCATATCAATGGTGACTTCCTGGGAACGAATAATGGGATTAGAATCATTTTTCATAGGCGTTTTCTCCTTTTTTCTAAAGAAAAAGACCCAACCGGGTCTTTCCAATTCATATCCTGTCAGCGTTCTTCACTGTGCTGACGCTTTTTCTGCCACTGCTCCAGCAGCTTGATGATGGTATCTTCCATCTGTTTGGGCGTATAGCTGCGGGGAAAGTATTTTCTCAGGGTGTCATTTTTTATGGTCACTGTATCAAGCTCGCTCTTTTTCTCCTCGCCCATAATGGCAACGACCGTCTCCGTTGTAAAAGTTCCATCCTGAGCCAGCTTCTTGATACGCTTTGCTTGTGAGACAGAAGGAAAGTTCTGGGTATCATCCATTGCCCGGATCACTTCCTGCTGTTGTTCAGGAGAAAGATAGGAAAGCTCCACAGCAGGATTGAAGGACACGGTTTTGTTATCCACCATGTCCAGCAGTTCTGGAATAAGGTTGGTCAGACGGATGAAACGTCGAACAGTCTCACGACTTTGATTATTCTCTGCGCCCAGCTTTTCATTGCTCCGCAACTTCGACACAACTTGTGTCGAAGTTAAATCTGACCTTGTACCTTGATTTTTATTGCGTCCAGCTTCATTTTGTAGGCAAATGCGCGTTCACTGGGCAGAATATGCTCACGCTGCAAATTGCTATCTACCATGAGGATTATGGCAGCATCATCGTCCATCTGGCGCACAATGACCGGCAGGGTTTCCAGTCCGGCCAGCTCCGCAGCGTGTTGACGGCGGTGCCCGGAGATAATTTCATAGCCGCCCTTCGGTCTGGGGCGGGCAATCAACGGCGAAAGCACACCGTACTGCTTGACACTTTCCACGGTATCGCTCATAGAATCATCGTCCAGAACCTTGAAGGGATGGTTCTTGAATGGAAACAGCTCTCCAATCGGAATCTGCCGCACCTGCTCGCGCTGTTCTTCCTGCCGGGATTCTTCGGTGGAAAAAATATCATCGTAGCTGCTCAGACTGGCGCTTACGCTGCTTTTCGGCATCGGCCAGCACCTCCTTCGTCAGAGATTTATAGGCTTCTGCCACTTTGCCTTTCGGGTCATGGACAAAGATGCTCTTACCCGCCGCGCTGATTTCCGCTGCACGGACGGAGTGGGGAATCGTCTGACCGAACACTTTGATGTGCTTTCCGTATGCCTGCCGGATCAGCGTGTCGATTTGTCGGCCATAGTTGGTGCGGTTATCTGTCATCGTCAGCAGGATACCTTCGATTTTCAGCTTTGGGTTGATCTGCCGCCGGACTTTCTGCACAGTCTGCAAAAGCTGTTCCAGACCTTTCGCGGAAAGGTACTGTGCCTGTACGGGTATCAGAGCAGTGTCTGCCGCCGCCAGCGCGTTAATGGTCAGCATCCCAAGGGAGGGAGTGCAGTCCAACAGAATATAGTCATAGTCCTGCTTTGCACTGTCCAAGACTTGCTTCAGCATTTTTTCCCGGCTCATGGTATTGACAAGGGCAACTTCCAGCCCTGCCAGCTCAATGTTGGCCGGGATGAGGTCTACACGCTCTGCATGGTGCAGCACACCTTCACCGGGCGGAATGCACTGATCGTTCATAGCTTTTGCCATCAGGGTGGAAAGGGTAGTGGGCAGTTCATCGGGTTGCTGCCAGCCCATGCTGATGGTCAGGCTGCCTTGTGGGTCGGCATCCACCAACAGGACTTTTTTGCCCTCCATCGCCAGCCCGATGCCCAGATTTTCACAGGTAGTGGTCTTGCCGGTGCCGCCTTTCTGGTTGACGATGGCAATCGTGGTTGCTTCTTGAAATTTCATCACCTCCGATTCGCTAAGTCGTGGTTGGTTTGG
>ENA-OQOA01000270-OQOA01000270.1-human-gut-metagenome-genome-assembly--contig:-NODE-270-length-24868-cov-5.353947_pt1 | contig 24868 bp, 25 predicted proteins | sample MGYA00242633_ERZ504888 | MGnify/ENA primary metagenome ERZ504888 (study PRJEB26092, sample SAMD00036372) | human gut metagenome | host: Homo sapiens | study: EMG produced TPA metagenomics assembly of...
TGGAATTATATGTTAGTTGGAAGAAATAACAAAGGGGTTACAGAAACTAGTCAAGCAACAATCCCTTTATTAACAGTGTCTGCAGATGGAAAGAATATTAACCAGTTGCATGGGTATCAGGGAAGTGTTGATGCATCCTTGATCCGTGACAGTATCACACCAATTTATGAGAATGAAGTAAAAGTAATGCTGACATATGCAAAATCTGACGTCAGTGTCGTGTCATATAAGATTTATGATACAGATAATAAAACAATCCTTGGAAATGGTGATACAGCATTTCATAAAGTCAAAGGAAAAAAGACGGCAAACATTAAGATTAAAGAACGTCTGGAAAATGGAAAAACATATCTAATGGAATTGTCAGTGAAACAAAATGACAAAACGATCCGTTATTTTACACGTGTGATTTATGGAACTAGTTTTCATTTAAAAGAATGTCTGGATTTTGCACAGAAATTCCATGATGCAGCATTGACAGAAGGTAATACAGAGTTTATCAGTCAGTATTTAGAAACGGCAGAGGGAACAACATCGAATAATCTGGCGAATGTTGACTTGAAATCGACACAGGAAGCGGTATCTTATGCAACATTAAAACCACAGGTTGAAAGTGTATATCCTGCAACCGTAAAAGAAATTTCTGAAAATGTAACGTCACTGGAGCTGAGATATATTCTTTCAGCAGAGAATACGGATGGAACAAAACAGTATTATCAGGCAACAGAATATTTCAGGGTTCGATATGCAAAGGACAGAATGTATCTGTTAAATTATGAACGTAATATGGAAGCATATATGCGATACGATACGATCGATCGTAGTAATAATCGTATTTTATTGGGAATCGGAAGCAGTCAGAAACAGTTGATCAGTAAAAATGGCGGAAAGAAAGCAGCATTCGTTGTCCAAGATGAATTGTGGTATTATGACTATCAGAAGTCCAACATGCACAAAGTATTTTCTTTTGAAGGAGAAGATTATCGTGACAGTCGCAACAACTATCAAAAGCATGCGATTCAGATTATGAAGATGAAGAATAATGGAGATATAGCATTCTTGGTTTATGGATATATGAATCGAGGAAAACATGAAGGAGAGAATGGTATTTCTGTTTATCAGTATACTGCGTCAGATCAGAAGATTGAGGAACTAGGCTTTATCCCAACACAGATTCAGTATGATATGATGGAAAATGACATTAAAAAAGGTGCATTTTTAAGTGGTAGCGGACAGTTTTATTTCTATTTGGATGGAGCGGTTTATCAGGTAGATCTTGACTCTGGAAAGAGTAAGATTCTGGCAAAGAACATTACAGATGATATGACAGTTATCTCTGAGAATGGAATGCTTGCATTGAATCAGTCAAAGAATAAGATGAAAGTTGTGGATCTTTCCACACAGAAAACAGAAGTGATCACATGTAAAGATGATCAGGTACTGCGTCCAATTGGATTCATAGAGAAAGATTTTATCTATGGAGTTGGAAATAAAAAAGAAGTTGTAAGGAATAAAGATGGTTCTTATATGTATCCATTGACAAATGTATATATAAGAAACAATAAAAAGATTGTAAAAGAGTATGGAGAAGATGGTACTTATATTACGAACACAAGTGTAGACGGAACAACGATCGCATTGACACATTCTAAGAAGAGTGGAAATGGATATAAGAAGATCAATGTAAGTTATATTCGTTACAAAGATAAACAGGAGAGTAAGGCAGTTTTAGAGTACGGGTATACAGGAACAAGATTGAATCAGTTATATCTTGCATTCCCGGATGATGTTTATATTCAGACAAGACCAAACTATCTTTCTACAAATGTTGAGGAACAGGAAGATGAGATAAAGATCAAATTTGCTGTAAATGATAATAAATATAGAGATGCATTTGTCTATACAGGCGGTAAGTTGTCAGGAATTTACAGTAATCTGAAAGAAGCTATCAAGGTCGCCAAGCAAGGCGGAGGAGTTGTTGTAAATTATCATCAGATGTATCTGTGGGAGAAAGGTGTTGCACAGAATTATGGAAAAGGATCTAATATTCCGATGATCAAGGCAGAGAATAAAGATGAGACAGATATTGCATGTATTCTGATGATGGCAAGATCAGAAGGAATTAAGATTTCCTATGATAAGATCAAGAAGATGTCAGGCAGCACATATGATAAATTATTTAAGGTGTTCAATAAGCGTGCAGTTAATTATTCTGACTGCAGCATGGATGATCTTGTTTATGCAATAAGTAAGGGAAGATCTTTTATGGCACAGAGAAAGAATGGCACATATGTATTAGTTATGAGTTATAATCAGACGGATTTAAGATATTATGATCCGACAAATGGAAAGTCTGTAAAAGCAAATCGTAAGAAGCTTGAGAGTGAATTTAAACAGGCAGGAAGCGTTTATTATGGATATGCCAATTAGATTTTGTCTTTAGAGTGCGAACTATGTCGAGATAAAAATTTTAGTTATGATATATTTTATGTTAAAATTAAGATATATATCTGGAGATGATCCGGAAAATGAGAACAGTAAAACAAACGAAAGGTGAAAGGAATATGGCTGAAGAAACAAAGGAACAAAAAGATTATTCCCGAAAGCAAGAAAAAGCATAAAAGAAACATAAAAAGAAAAAAGTTCTTTTGAAAGTTTCTGTTGTCTTTTTGTTGTTGGTCGTAATCGGCTGGTTTACTTTTGGGGCAAAGGTTATGAAGCTTAGAAGTGAAGCCAAGAAACTCGTTGCTCAGTCGAGTGAGGATACATTTAAAGCATCACAGACAAGTATTGTATATGACACCAACGGAAAACAGTTACTGAAGTTTAAAGGTGAAAAAGATGTATATTATCTGAAGTACAAGGAGCTTCCGGTTTATGTCATAGCTGCAGTAATTTCTGTCGAAGACAAGAATTTCTATAAACACAGTGGTGTGGATTACAAAGGAATCTCAAGAGCTGCGGTAAGTTATGTGGTACACAAAGGAAGGATCACACAGGGAGGAAGTACTCTGACGCAGCAGCTTGCGAAGACTGTCTTTTTGAATCGTCAGAAGACATGGAAGAGAAAAGTTAAAGAGATCTTTATGGCAGTAGAATTAGAGAAAAAATACTCCAAGGAGCAGATTCTTGAGTTCTATCTGAACAATGTTTATTATGCGAATGGTTATTATGGAATTCAGGCAGCAAGCCAAGGATATTTCCGTAAGGATGCGAAGAATCTGACAATGTCAGAAGCAGCATTTTTATCTGCGATTCCAAATAATCCAACAATCTATGATCCACGTACAAACAAAGAAAATACGATCAAGCGTAGAAATAAGATTCTAAAGGATATGTACGAGCAGAAACTGATCCGTAAAGACCAGTATGAAGAAGCAATCAATGAAGAGATTAACGTAAAGAGTGCGCAGAAGAGTAAGACAGAGAAGAAGAATTACGTAGAAACATATGTCATTCATTGTGCGACAAAAGAGATTATGAAACAGAAGGGATTTGAATTCAAATATGATTTCAGTTCGACTTCAGAGAAGAAAAAATATCAGGAAGAATATGATAAGATGTATGCAGAGTGTAAGAGGACCTTATACAGTGCAGGATATCATATTTATACATCCATTGATCCAGATGTCCAGAAACAACTGCAGAGCAGTGTAGACAATGCATTGTCTGGATATACAGAGAAAGATAAGAATGGCATTTATAAGACACAGGCATCTGGAACATGTATTGATAATGATACTGGAAAGGTTGTAGCGATCGTCGGTGGACGTGAACAGAAGAATATCGGTTATACATTAAACCGTGCGTTCCAGAGTCCAAGACAGCCAGGTAGTGCGATCAAGCCATTGCTTGTATATGCACCAGCTTTAGAACATGGATGGTCTGCAGGATCAACGGTGAATGATTCACCGATGTCAACGAAAGATAAGAATCGTGTAAGAAACTCTCATGGTTCTTATTCTGGACAGATTTCACTTCGAAGAGCTGTTCAGAAATCAAGTAACGTTGCAACAATGCGGATCTATGAGCAGTTGACACCAAAGACCTGTTTAAAATATCTGGAAGAGATGAATTTTAAATATCTAACAGATTCTGATTATAAGTATTATACGACATGTATTGGTGGTTTCACGAAAGGAACAACATCAGAAGAGATGGCAGCAGGATATGCTACATTGAAGAACGATGGTGTGTATAGAGAACCAACGTGTATTTCTAAAATCACAACTTCTGATGGAGATGAAGTGATGTCATCTTCCACAAAGAAGAGAAGAGTATATTCCACAAATGCAGCAAATGCAATGACAGATGTACTGAAGAGTGTTGTTACAGGTGGAACGGGTGTTGGTGCGAAGGTACCGAATGTTGATACTGCCGGTAAGACAGGTACAACAAGCCTGAATAAAGATGGATGGTTTTGTGGATACACACCTTACTATACAACAGCAGTATGGGTAGGAAGAGATGATAACAGGATTATGGAATCGTTAAGTGGAGCATCTTATCCAAAATCCATCTGGAGTAATTTCATGAATGCGATTCATTCAGAATACTCTTCTACAGATTCTATGGGTGGAAATTATACAGATTATCAGGGAGAGACTACACAGCAGACAGGAACGCAGGCAACAACAGCGACAGAGAGCAGCACAAAGGGCACAGAAGCAACTACAGCAGCACCTACGACAGCAGCGCCTACAACGGCAGCACCTACAACGGCAGCGCCTACGACAGCGGCGCCTACAACGGCAGCACCACAGCCAGAAGAATAGTCAGCAGAGAATCAGTAAAAAGAATATGGAGATAATTAAAAATCACAGGTAATCCAATACCTGTGATTTTTGTGTATAAGAAAGTTCTACAAAAAAGACTCCGCCATAAGACGAAGTCTTTATCTATATATTACATATTCTTCTTTTCAAGATATTCTTTGATACGTTCTGTTGGGTTTAACAGATCACTGATTGATGCATCATGATTTAATGTATCAATTAATAGTGCAACGTATTTGGATACGTCAGAAGATGCATACCAGTCACGAGATAATAATTCAGGTGTCTGATAAGTAAGATTAGTTGTGATAACCTTCTCAATAATACCTTCTTCAACTGCACGGTCAAATACTTCTAATCCGTTTGTAAATAAACCAAATGTAGATAAGCAGAATACACGACGGGCATTTCTGCGTTTTAATTCTTTGGCTACGTCGATCATACTTTCTCCAGAAGAGATCATGTCGTCGATGATCAGAACATCCTTACCATCTAAGGAGTCACCAAGGAATTCATGTGCAACGATAGGATTACGTCCGTCAATGACAGTAGAATAGTCACGGCGTTTGTAGAACATACCAACATCAACACCAACAACGTTTGCCATGTAGATCGCACGTTGCATAGCACCTTCATCTGGGCTGATAACCATTAAGTGGTCGTTGTCAAAGTGAACATCATCACACTGTTCAACTAATGATTTTACAAACTGATAAGTAGGCTGGATGTTATCAAATCCACTGATAGGGATTGCATTCTGTACACGAGGGTCATGTGCATCGAAAGTCAGGATATTATCAACACCAAGGCTGATCAGTTCCTGAAGCATAACTGCACAGTCTAAAGATTCACGTGTACTTCTCTTATGCTGACGGCTTTCATATAAGAAAGGCATGATAACATTAACACTCTTAGCCTTTCCAGCGGAAGCACTGATGATACGTTTTAAGTCAGCATAGTGATCGTCTGGAGACATGTGGTTTACACGTCCGCTTAAAGAGTAAGTTACGCTGTAGTTTAATACATCAACAATAATGTATAAATCCATGTCACGAACAGATTCGCGAATGATACCTTTAGCTTCTCCAGAACCAAAACGTGGGCAACTGGCATCTAAAAGATAAGTATCTCTTAAATATCCATCACAGGCAACAGAGTCTTTGAAATCTTTGTAAGTTTCAGATCTCCACTGGATGATATAGTTGTCGATTGTTTTTCCAAGTTCTTTGCATCCTTCAAGGGCAATGATTCCAAGTTTACCGTCTGGAATCTTAGTAAAGTTACGGTCAGATCGTCTCATGATACTATCTCCTTCGTATATTGTTCTATAGTTTTTTATAACATTATAAATAAGTTACGTCAAGTTCGATTTTTTGAAACGGATATCATCTCCATAGATTTTCTGCCATGAATAATTCTCAATGATCCTTGAAAAAATTCGTTCAGAATAAGTATTTCTGAATTCTTGCAGAGATAAATTTGTGGATATGATCGTTGATCTTTCCTGGATCAATCGTTCATTCAAACATTGAAATAACTGTGAGATCACAAATTTATTGATCATCTCAGTTCCAAGGTCATCGATGATCAATAGATCGCATTGAAAGATCAGGTTAGCAGATGTTTCCTGTTCCGTATCTTTTCCTTTGCCAAAGGTATGCTTTGCCAAAGTATCAAACAGCTGGAAAGCTGTCATATAGACGCAGGTAAAACCGCGGTCCATGATTTCCTTTGCAATACAATGACTTAAGAAAGTCTTCCCAACACCAGTGGAACCCTGAAATAAAATGTTGTCGTGATTTGGAAATCTGGAAATAAAGGTTTTACAGTGTTCCACGACTTTCTGGATGTTACGTCTAGGGCTTGGAAGACCTTGCTTGGTCATCTGGTCGGAATAATAATCTTCCCGGAAGGTCTGAAAATTCTCCCGTGCTAAAATCTTAGCCATATTAGAACCGGAATACAGGTGATCGATCATCGCCTGATGAAAGCAGGAACATTGTTCCTGTCCAATATATCCGGTGTCCTTACACTTCTTACAATGGTAGATCGGTTCCAGATAATCAGAAGAATATCCGGCTTCTTTTAAGAGAGCCTGTTTCTGGCTGATCAGTGCCTGATTCTTTATGCGATATTCCTCTCTCAAAGCAGGATCATCACGGATGATCAGCTGCTTTCCGAGAGAAATAGAATTGGCAGTGATCTGTCGGTCAAGTTCTTTGATCTCTGGGATCGTTGTGTATATATCTTTCTTGCGCTGCTCATGGAGACGGTAATTAGAAAGCCGTCTTTCCTCATACTGGCGCATGATATCCTGATAATCGTTATTTGATAATGACATAAGTTAGTTCTCCATGAGTTCGTCCGCGAACTGTTTCTGTAAAAGTTGTTGCTCTAACGCATCAAAATCATAATCACGCTGCGTAAAATTATGCATATTGCGCTGGTTGTTATTGTTAGCGAAAGTCTTTGGTGCTTTCTGCTGGATATGGAAGTTCTTCGCATCTTCCAAAGTTACGATGTGATTATCTTTCCAGTGTTTTAAGATCGTATCTGCATATGGAAAACTAGGTTTGTTGATCGCATTGATCGTACGATTACAAGCTTCAATGATCAGTGCAAGATCAAAACCATCAGTTTCAAGCCATCGTTTCATATATTCTTCCTGAACAGGGGCTGGATTCTGATTTAATCCAAACGCACGCATGATAGAATAATATTCCTTACGGAAATTCTTGCTGTATGCTTTCGCTTCTTCAGGAGTTTTAATGTTTGCTTCGTACCAGTTGATCGCTACAGACTGCATATAACGGAAACTCTTCTTACCATTTGATACACAATGCTCTACAAGATATTCGATCAACTCACATGACATTCTAAGATCTTCATACATGTAAAGTAAAGTGTTCATATCTGTACATGTTAATGGCTTTCCTAAGAACATCTCACATACGTAGAGAAGATAAGAAAAACGCTCATCTTCGCTCTTACGCTGAAGTTCTGCAGGAGAAAGTGTCTTCATGGCAGGAATCGGTTCAGCGCCAGTGATCGTCTGATCTTTCACAGTAGTCTTAGAAGCTGCTGAAGAAGTAGCTTGGACTGTTTCTTCTTGTTTTGTAGTTTGTGCAGGAGAATGTGGATTGCCACTGACAGGGAGAAGTTCTATAAAACTGATCTCGCCGTCTTTAAGCTCCATGCGTAAGAGGGATTCCTTCTCCCAGTATTTTAACGCACGAGTAACATCACGCTCCGTAAGTTCCAGTACATCTGCAAGACAAGGAATGCTGAAGTTTGCACCGTCAGAAACCATACGCAGAAGATAAATATACACTTTGATGTATTCACCGTTCGCACGAATCATATAATTATCAACAAATGCGTTTGGAAGCAGCGTTCCACCGGTTGGATATGTGGTTGTTACTTTAATGTAATTCATGGCAATCTCTCCTTCTTTTTATTATTGTTAATCTGACTATAACGCAGATTGGAGAAATTGTAAATACCAGGGAAATCCACACCCTAATTGTGTACAAGTCTGTGGATAATGTGGATAATGTGGACAAAAATCGTAAAACAATGGAAATAAGCCATTTACATAGATTTTACAATTGTGGAAAAGGACAAAAGAAATCCACAGATTTGTTTATCAACAATTGTGTACAAGTCTGTGGATAATGTGGATAACTATCTATTTACGAGCGAATTTCCGATAGAATCAACGTTTCCGGCCCCCATAGTTATCAACAGATCATTTTTTTTGCAATTTTCTAAAATAAATTTTTCGATGTCATCAAATTCCTTAATATAGTGTACATCTACATCATAATCAGTCATGCGGTCTACGATATCTTTGGAGCTTACGATGCCAGTATCTTTTTCTCTGGCAGCATAGATGTCAGTGACGATCACGTGGTCACAGAGGCTTAATGCTTTTGCAAAGTCATCAAGGAATGCAATTGTTCTGGAATAAGTATGAGGCTGGAATACACACCATAATTCGTTATGTGGATAATTCTTAGCAGATTCCAGAGTTGCACGGATCTCTGTTGGATGATGCGCATAGTCATCAACAACGGTGAAGTCGTTGCATGTGCCTTTTAGTTCAAAACGACGTTTGGCGCCAGTGAATCCAAGAAGTCCTTTCTTCATTGTATCAACATCAATGCCGATACGTTTTGCAGCAGCAATGGCAGCCAGTGCATTCTTCACGTTATGTTCGCCATTGACATTTAACTGGATATGGTCAATAAATTCTCCTTTATAGTAATAATCGAAATGAGCATGTCCAAATGCATCATACCCGATGTTCTTTGCACAATAGTCATAAGAATCATTTTCTAATCCAAAAGTTGCATATTCTGCTTCTAATCCGTCCACAATATAATTGATGTTTTCAATTTCGCCATTGATGATCAAATAACCATAATCAGGAAGTTTATGGGCAAATTCACGGAAAGAATGGCGGATATCATCAAGATCCTTAAAGAAGTCCATGTGATCTTCTTCAATATTGAGGATAATACTGATCTTAGGGAAGAATTCTAAGAAACTGTTTGTGTATTCACATGCTTCAGTTACGAATGTCTCAGAATGTCCGACACGGATATTTCCATTGATCGCATCAAGAATTCCACCAACGCTGATCGTAGGATCTGTGTTACCAGCAAGTAAAATGTAAGATAACATAGAAGTTGTTGTTGTCTTACCGTGAGTTCCGGATACAGCGATCGCATTCTGATAATTGTGCATCATCTGACCAAGCAGTGTAGCACGTTTCATGACAGGAATCTTACGGCGGATGGCTTCTTTGTATTCTTCGTTGGTATCAAAGTTGATCGCTGCTGTGTATACAACAAGATCGATATCATCTGTGATATTATCTGCAGTCTGGCTGAGATAAACTTTTGCACCTTTGTCTTCTAAGTGTTTGATGATATCGGAAGTATGGATATCGGATCCGGAAATCGTAAAACCTTCTTTAATAAGGATCTCAGCAAGACCGCTCATGCTGATTCCTCCGATTCCCATAAAATGAATATGAATTGGTCTGTTAAAATCTATCTGATACATTTTCATGTGCCCTTTCTTTCTATCGTTGATATAGTTTCATTGTTTTCCTTATTATAAGTCACTGCAACTAATCTTGCAAGACAGAGATTGAATTGGAAAATATTATATTTGCTATAAAAATATGGAGAAAAAAGTAGTAAAATGTCATAATAAAAAAGCTGATAAAAACAAGTTTTTGTTCACATTTGCTGAAAATAGTGTTATAATAAAAATTAGCATATACGGTCTAAGAGAAAGAAGAAGTTACCAGAGCCTGACCGGAGAGCGAATTTTAGCTATATTATTAGAAACTAGGAGGATGACAACATGCAAATAACTGATGTACGTATTAGAAAAGTGGCCAAAGAAGGCAAGATGAAAGCTGTTGTGTCAATCACAATCGATAATGAATTTGTGGTACATGATATTAAAGTAATTGAAGGGGAGAAAGGTCTGTTTATTGCAATGCCAAGCCGAAAAGCTGCAGATGGTGAATATAGAGACATTGCACATCCGATCAATTCTGATACAAGAAATATGATCCAGACTTTAATTTTAGAACAATATGAAGCAATGAATCTGGGGGATATTGACGCAACAGCGCCAGAAGTCTAAGATTAAGAGAATAACTTCTTCTTTAAAGTGTAGAAAAAGAATCGGGTATTGACCACCTGGTTCTTTTTCTGTTATAATCAGAACTATAATAGTGTAAAAGATAGATCAGAACAAGGAGGTTTGATGGATGGAATTTCAGATCGGAGATATTGTTAAATTAAAAAAAGCACATCCTTGCGGTATAAATGAATGGGAGATTCTGAGAGTGGGAATGGATTTTCGTTTAAAATGTGTTGGATGTGGCAGACAGGTGATGGTGCCAAGAAAGATGGTTGAAAAAAATTTTAGAGGATTTATAAAAAAAGCTTGCCAAGATTAGAAGTTTATGATAAAGTAATTATTCGTGGTATATAAAAATATCCTTGCTCTTTCACGAAGAAAGAGCCACTAGACCAAAAGGAGGTGCAAGTAATGATGAAATATGAATTAGCATTAGTTTTAAGTGCAAAGATCGAAGACGAAGAACGTGCAGCTATGGTTGAAAAAGTTCAGGCAATGATTACTACAGCAGGTGCTGCGATCACTAACGTCGATGAATGGGGTAAGAAACAGTTAGCTTACGAAATTCAGAAGATGAAAGAAGGATACTACTATTTCATCCAGTTCGAAGGCGAAACTACAGTTCCAGCAGAACTTGAAGAGAGACTTCGTATTGAGGAAACTGTATTACGTTTCTTATGCGTTAAACAGGATGCGTAATTAACAGGAGGGATCCGAATAATGAATAAAGTAGTATTAATGGGAAGATTGACAAGGGACCCTGATGTAAGATATTCACAAGGTGAGACACCTTTGGCAATCGCCAGATACACGTTAGCAGTAGATAGAAGATTCAAAAGAAACGGTGAACAGGATGCGGATTTTATTAACTGTGTGGCATTCGGACGCACAGCAGAATTTGCAGAGAAGTATCTAAAACAGGGTACTAAGATGGTTGTTTCTGGAAGAATCCAGACAGGTAGTTATACAAACCGTGATGGAGTTAAAGTTTACACAACAGAAGTTGTGATCGAAGAGCAGGATTTTGCAGAGAGCAAAGCTGCTGCAGCCCAGAACAGTAATATGGGAGTTCCACAGCCAAGCGCGCCACAGCCTAGTGCCGCAGCAAGCGATGGTTTTATGAATATTCCGGATGGTTTGGAAGAAGAATTACCATTTAGTTAAATAGGAGGTAGAAATCATGGCTTATACAAAAGGCGATTCTCCAATGAGAAGAAGAGGCGGACGTAGAAGAAGAAAAGTATGTGCATTCTGTACAGAAGCCGATGCTGTAATCGATTATAAAGATGTAGCAACATTAAAGAAATACGTATCTGAAAGAGGAAAAAATCCTTCCAAGACGTATTACAGGAACATGTGCTAAACATCAGAGAGCTGTTACAGGAGCTATTAAGAGAGCTAGACATTTAGCTTTAATGCCATATACAGCTGAATAATTTTAAGCAGATAATGAAGAGTTATATTGTGACGTATGTTGCGGTATAGCTCTTTTTTTGTATCATAGAAATTCCGATGGAATCCCCTATGATACAAAAAGCCCTCCGGGCAAGATCGCACTGCGACAGACATGTCAAAATAATTAAGAAAATTGCGTAAATTGAACAAATATCTCGCTTTCGTTAAATATAATGTACAAATTCATGCAATTGAGTTATAATAAAGGATAATTGTAAGAATCAAATCAGGAGAAAAAAATGGACATTATGAAGAAAACAAAGATAGAACAGTATCTTCAAGGACCATTATGGGCATTGCTTATTCTGGCTTTTGTAGACATTGTGTTCTTTTTCTTGGATATTCGATGTGGAGTGATCTTAGCGGTCTCACTAGTCGTATTTTAGTTTTTCAGATGATCATTTATTCCCGAAGCAAACAAGAGATCATCAAAGAATGTATGGATTTTATGTTTGAGCAGAGTCAGGTGCAGAATTATTTGTTACAACAGCTTCCTGTTCCGTATGCACTGCTTGATGGGAATGGAATGATCATATGGTCAAACAATGCATTTCATAAAATTGTGGGAGAAAACCGAGGAAAGTCATTGCAACAGATTTTTCAGAATCTGAACCGTAATCTGCTTCCGTCGGATGTGACGCACTCTATTTCTCATATTGAATATAAAAAGAAATGCAAAGAGGGAGATAAGGAAAAAGAACAGACGCTATTCTATAAAGTAGAGATGAATCGTATTCGTGTAGAAGATTTCTCTGATGAGAATGATAACAGTTGTTCTAGACAGATGCTTAAGGATAACGATCTGATCGCAGTATATTTTTTTGATCAGACATTACTTAAGAAATATATGGAACAAAATGAGAATCAGAGAATGGTCATTGGTTTGATCTATATTGATAATTACGAAGAGATCCTTGATGATATTGATGCGGTGAAACGATCTATGCTGATCGCAGTGGCAGATCGTAAGATCAACAAATTTATCCAGAATGTCTCTGGGGTTGTGAAGAGAACAGAGAGAGATAAATATTTTGTTGTATTTGAACAGAAATATTTGGACAAGATCAAAGAAAACAAATTCTCGATCCTTGATGAGATCAAGACGATCAATCTTGGGAATTCTATGCATATGACATTAAGCATCAGTTTTGGAATTAATGGAAATACGTATCAGGAAAACTATGAAGCAGCCTGTGCAGGTATGGATCTGGCATTAGGACGTGGTGGTGATCAGGCAGTGATCAAGGATGGGGAAGATATTTCCTATTATGGTGGCAATTGTGAGGTTATGGAACGTACCACACGAGTCAAAGCACGAGTTAAAGCGCATGCGTTAAAAGAACTTCTTGAATCAAAGGAAAAGGTCGTGATCATGGCACATAAGATTCCGGATCCAGATGCGATCGGTGCAGCTGTTGGTCTGTACAGACTTGGACTTTCTCTGGGAAGAAAGGCACATATCGTTATGAATGAAGTAACGATCTCTGTCCGTGCGATGGTTGATGAATTAAATAAAAGTGGTATTTATGATGAAGATATGTTCATTGATAACGAACAAGCAATTGAGATCACAGATGAAAACACGTTATTGATCGTAGTGGATGTAAATCATGCAAATTATACAGAATGTGAACAGTTATTAAGTCAAACAAAGACAACGGTGATCTTAGATCATCATCGAAAGAATAAAGATATGATCAAGAATCCGGTACTTTCATATGTAGAGCCATATGCGTCTTCTACATGTGAATTGGTAGCAGAGATTCTTCAATATGTAGATTCAAAACCAAAGTTAGAGCCAATGGAAGCGAATGCCATGTATTATGGAATGCTTGTAGATACGGACAATTTTGTGAATAAAACAGGTGTTAGAACATTTGAGGCAGCGGCATATCTAAAGAGAAATGGAGCTGATCTTACAAAGGTAAGAAAGATGTCAAGAGAAAGCATGGAAACTTACAGAATCCGTGCGAAAGCGATCAGTGAAGCAGAGATCTTATATGGCAGGTTCGCGATCGCAACACTGGTAGGAATCGGTGTGGACAGCCCTACTGTTATTGGTGCACAGGTAGCAAATGAATTACTTGATATTGATGGAATTGAAGCATCTTTTGTATTAACAGGTGTTCATGAGAGAGTCTATATCAGTGCAAGATCGATCGATGAAGTGAATGTCCAGAAGATCATGGAAGAATTTGGAGGCGGCGGACATTTGACAGTTGCAGGTGCACAGCTTGTCGATGTATCATTAGAAGAAGCCAAGAATATTATTCATGAGACATTACGATATTTGATATCAAAAGGAGAGATATAAGCGATGAAAGTTATTTTATTAGAAGATGTAAAATCAGTTGGAAAAAAAGATGAAGTAGTAGAGGTTAACAACGGATATGCAAGAAATGTATTATTCCGCAAGAATTTAGCAATTGAAGCTACAAATAAAGCATTAAATGATCTAAAATTAAGAAAGGCAAATGATGATAAACTGGCTGCAGAAGCATTAGCAGATGCCAAAGTTTTAGCAAAAGAGATTGAAGAAAAACAATTGGTATTAAAGATGAAGGTTGGAGAAGGTGGAAGAACATTTGGATCTATTTCCACAAAAGAAATCGCAGCAGAAGCAAAGAAACAGTTAGGATATGATTTAGATAAGAAAAAATGCATTGTGAACCAATCAAGAATCTTGGATTCCATGATGTTGCGATCAAAGTTCATCCACAGGTAACAGCAACATTAAGAGTTAAAGTAGAAGAAAAATAAGAGGGCATATTTATGGATGAAGCATTTATCAAGAAAGTGCAGCCGAACAGCCCGGAGGCAGAACAGTCTGTGATCGGTGCGATGATCATGGACAGGGATGCGATCGCAGATGTTATCGATATTGTGAATGCCGATGATTTCTATCAGAAGCAGAACGGCATCTTATTCGAAGCGATGACAGAATTATACCGGGAAGGAAAGCCGGTCGATCTGGTAACGCTTCAGAATAAATTAAAGAAAAAAGACGTGCCGGAATCTATGAAGAGTCTTGAATTTATCAGGGATCTTCTGGAAGTTGTTCCAACGTCAGCCAATGCCAAACAATATGCAACGATCGTCAGGGAAAAGGCAACACTTCGTAAATTGATCAAAGTTACAGAAGATATCACAACAGAAATGTTATCTTGGTAAAGATGATGTGACAGAGATCTTGGATCACACAGAGAAGAATGTATTCGGACTTCTTCAGCAGGCAAGTGGAAGAGAAGAGTTTGTTCCAATTGACAAAGTTGTGTTAAATACACTGGATGCGATCGAAGAAGCGGCAAGTTCTGCTGGGCGAGTCACAGGTATTGCAACAGGATTTACAGATCTTGATTACAAATTATCTGGACTACATCCATCAGAACTGATCATCGTGGCGGCACGTCCTGCTATGGGTAAGACAGCATTTGTGTTGAATATCGCGCAGAAAGCGGCAGTCAGGGATCACGTTCCAACAGCGATCTTTAGTCTGGAGATGTCGAAAGAACAGCTTGTAACCCGTATGATGGCGATGGAAGCGATGGTAGATTCACAATCTATCCGTACTGGTGATCTTCAGGAAACCGACTGGGAGAAGATCATGGAAAGTGCGGGAACGATCGGTCGTTCTCCATTGATTATTGATGATACACCAGGTATTACGATCGCAGAATTACGATCTAAGTGTCGTAGATACAAACAGATTCATGGACTGGACCTGATCATTATCGACTACCTGCAGTTGATGTCAGGTGGTAAGCGTTCTGAATCCAGACAGCAAGAGATTTCAGAGATCTCAAGATCGTTAAAAGCATTAGCAAGAGAGATGAATGCACCAGTGATCGCATTATCTCAGCTAAGTCGAAGAGTTGAAGAGAGAAAACCAGCCAAGCCAATGCTATCAGATCTTCGTGAGTCAGGATCGATCGAGCAGGATGCCGACGTTGTTATGTTTATTTATCGTGATGAATATTATAATGAAGATTCCGAGAAGAAAGGAATTGCAGAGATCATCGTCGACAAACAGCGAAATGGTTCAACAGGTAGTGTAGAGCTTGTATGGCTCGGACAATACACCAAATTTGGCAATAAAGAGAGAGCACCACATTAATTTTTGGGTGCTTTTTCTTACATGTATAATTGGATAAAATATACAAATAAAACAAAGTTCTACAATTTTAAAACAAGATCAAATGATGTGATTGAATAAGGGGGTATCTCATGTTATCATTTCTATTTCCTCCGATCTGTCCGTTATGTGCCAAAGAATTATTGGACAAAGGAGAACATATCTGTAAAATATGCAGTAAAAAGCAGATTTTTATCAAAGAACCCACATGTTATTCTTGTGGAAAATCAATGAAGAATCAGGAAAAAGAATATTGCAGTGACTGCAGACAGCATCCGAAGAATTTTGAACGTGGTATGGGGTTATGTATTTACCAGAAACCAGTTACTGATTCACTGGCTGCGATCAAATATAAGAATGAGAGAAAATTTGCACAGTATTATTTGGGAGAAATTCGAAAAAGAAAATACAGGGAATTGCTGCGACTAAAAGCAGATGCGGTAATTCCGGTGCCGATTCATAAAAAAAGAGAAGAAAGAGAGGGTTTAATCAGGCAGAAATTTTTGCAAAGGGGATTGCAGAGATGTTGGATCAACCGATGTATACAAAGATTGTGGAAAGAATCCATGATACGAAACCACAGAAACAATTAAGCCCAAGAGAGAGAAAAAACAATTTAAAGAAAGCTTTTCGTGGAAATTTGAAAGAATATCAGAAAGCAGGGATGCCGAAAAGGGTATTGGTGATAGATGACATTTATACGACAGGATCAACAGCGGAAGCAGTGACGACAGCGTTAAAACAATTGGGAGTGCAGGAAGTTTATGTATTTTGCATAGCGATCGGAAAAGGATTTTCCTGATATTTCCGTCATGGTGTTTTATGTACTGGTTTGTTATAATAGGGGCTGGTATATTTGTTGAAGGATATTATTTAGAAAGAGGAAAATAGATGGAACAACGATATGATTTAAGCGGATCATTGCTTCACTGGTACGATTATAATAAACGGATCTTACCATGGAGAGAGAATAAAGATCCATACAGAATCTGGATTTCCGAGATCATGCTGCAACAGACAAGAGTGGAAGCGGTAAAGCCGTATTTTGATCGTTTTATGGAAGTACTGCCAACGGTTTATGATCTTGCCAAAGTAGATGATGACCGGTTGATGAAATTGTGGGAAGGACTTGGTTATTACAATCGAGCAAGGAATTTAAAAGCAGCAGCACAGACGATCGTTGAAGAATATGGTGGACAACTGCCTGCTGATTATGATAAATTATTATCGCTGAAGGGCATTGGAATGTATACAGCAGGAGCAATCGGATCGATCGCATTTGAATTACAGGTTCCTGCAGTCGATGGAAATGTTCTTCGTGTGCTGACTAGATTGTGGGGAGATGATTCTGATATTCTCAAAGATAAGACAAAGAAAGCGATGGGAAGAAGAGTCATGGAATTTATGCCGGAAGACCGACCGGGAGATTTTAATCAGGCATTGATCGAACTTGGAGCAACTGTTTGCGTGCCGAATGGGCAGCCATTATGTGATCAATGTCCATGGGATACAGTCTGTAAGGCATATAAAGAAGATCTCATTGATCAATTACCGGTCAAGACACCAAAGAAGGCAAGACGGATTGAACATAAGACTATATTTTTATTAGAATGCGGAGAGCAGATCGCAATCCATAAAAGAGGAGACAAAGGATTGCTTGCCGGATTATGGGAGTTCCCGAATGAAGATAAGAAAATGGATGCCGAAGATATCAAGGAATGGATGGCAGAGCATCATATGGAAGATGCGAAGACAAAAGCAGCAGGAAAGGGAAAACATATTTTCAGTCATGTGGAATGGCACATGGAAGGAGTAAGAATTTCCTTGAAAACACCGATTCAGAGTGAAAATTACATCTGGGTACTAAAAAAGAACTAGAAAATACGTATGCATTGCCGTCAGCATTTGAAATATTCCGTAAGATATTGTAAAATAGAAGCTACGTATATAATTATGGAATGTAAAATTCCATAAAAGCTAAATTATTATTAAAAAGGAGAACAGATTATGAAAAAGTTTTTAACAATCGCATTAGCTGGTGTACTGGCAGCATCTATGCTGTTTACAGGATGTAGCAAAAAAGAAGAAAGTAAAGTTCCAGACAAACTGATCGTAGGAACAAACGCAGAATTTCCACCATTCGAATATATGAATGATAAGAAACAGCCAGACGGTTTCGATATTGCCATGATCAAAGAAATCGGAAAACGTATGGACAAAAAGGTTGAGATCCAGAACATGGAATTCAAATCTCTGATCGGTGCTATGGAATCTGAATCTATCAATACAGTTATTGCTGGAATGACTAAGACAGCAGAACGTGAAGAATCTGTAGATTTTTCAGACAGCTATTATACATCTAATCAGGCGATCATCTTAAAGAAAGACAGTAAGATCAAGAAATTATCTCAGTTAAGTGGAAAGAAGATCGGTGTTCAGGAAGGAACAACTGGTGATATCATTTCTTCTGGAGAAAAATTTGGTGAAAAGAACAAAGTCATCGTAAAGAAAGCAACAGTAAAACGTTATAAAAAAGGTGTTGACGCTGTTATGGACCTGAAAAATGGTGCAATTGATGCGGTTGTTATTGATGAAAAACCAGCACAGGAATTTGTGAAAAACAATGCGAAGAAGTTAAAATTAGTTGTTGACTCTGCAGGTGCGGAATACTACTGTATCGCAATTACAAAAGGTAACACAGCATACAAAGAAGAGATCAACAAACAGATCAAAGCAATCAAAAAAGACGGAACATATGATAAGCTGAAAGCAAAATACATTGATTCCGCAAACTAGGAAATTAGGAAGGTAAGGTTTCAAAATGTTAGATTCATTTTACAGAGCGTTTATCGCCCAGCAGCGATACCTGTTGTATCTTGATGGATTAAAGGTGACGATTTTAGTATCTGTCATTGCAATTCTTATTGGTGTAGCGCTTGGTACGATCTTGGCGTTAATGCGCTTGACGGCAGAGCAGAAAGGAAAGAGTACACTTTTATCAAAGATCGCATACGTGTACATTGATATCATCCGTGGAACACCAACATTGACACAGTTGATGATCATGTATTTCGTTATTTTAAAAGGTCAGAATGGACTGCTTGTAGGTTCCTTAACCTTTGGTTTGAACAGTGCAGCTTATGTTGCTGAGATCATCCGTGCAGGAATTCAGGCGGTTGATCAGGGACAGATGGAAGGTGGACGTTCTCTTGGATTATCCTATGTACAGACAATGAAAGATATTATCTTGCCTCAGGCGATCAAGAATATTCTTCCTGCTCTTGGAAATGAATTTATCGTACTGATCAAAGAAACTTCCATTTTAGGATATGTAGCGATCGTTGACTTGACAAAGGTATCAGATTTCGTTATTTCAAGAATTTATCAGGCACTAGCACCATTGCTTGGAACAGCATTGATCTATTATGTGATCGTTAAGATTCTGACTCTTGGATTAAACGCATTAGAAAGGAGACTGAGACAAAGTGATAGACGTTAAGAATTTACATAAATATTTCGGATCTCTGGAAGTGTTAAAAGGCATTGACTGCCATATTGACAAAGGAGAATGCGTTTGCGTGATCGGACCATCCGGATCTGGAAAGAGTACATTTTTAAGATGCTTAAACTTATTAGAGACTCCGACAAAGGGAGATATTGTCATCGATGATATGCATTTGACAGAGAAAGACTTTGATGTAGATGCGATGAGAAAACGAGTTGGAATGGTATTTCAGCATTTTAACTTATTCCCACATCTGACAATCCTTGAGAATGTTACATTAGCTCCGATCCGTCACAAGATGATGACAGAAGAGCAGGCAAAAGAAAAAGCGATGGAATTGTTAAACCGTGTAGGCGTTGGTGATAAAGCTGATAATTATCCAGCGCAGTTATCTGGTGGACAGAAACAGCGTGTAGCGATCGCAAGATCACTGGCATTATCACCAGAAGTCATGCTGTTTGATGAACCAACTTCAGCACTTGACCCTGAGATGGTTGGAGAAGTATTAGAAGTTATGAAACAGCTTGCCCAAGAAGGTATGACAATGGTTGTCGTAACTCATGAGATGGGATTTGCAAGAGAAGTTGCCAATCGTGTATTTTTCATGGATGGTGGAGGAATCCTTGAAGAAGGAACACCAGAACAGATTTTTGACCATCCACAGGAAGAGCGAACAAAGGCATTTTTAAGCAAAGTATTATAAAAGATCATAAGAATAAGAAGGGAGATATACATACTTTAATGTTATATCTCCCTTCTTTTTGTATATAAAAAATAAATTTGATATTAATTTAGGAAATCTTTGTAAAATTCAGGTTTCTCGATGGAAAACGACAAAATGATGTGCTATCATAAAAGGGTATTTAAGTAAATTAGGGGAATATATCAAATAAAAATAGGAAGGGGATAAGAAGTGAACCAGAATGTAAAGATAACCAGACAACAGGCAGCAGAAGAAGCTAAGATGCTGGAGAAAGTATTTGATGTTGTCAGGTTTTTGGAGGGGGATTTTTTGAGCAGATGCAAGATGATCCACGCATTGGAGTAAAAATTGGAATGTGTCAGTGCTATGATTTTTGGAAGAAGAATAAACCATGTGAGAATTGTACATCAATGAAAGCATACGCGGAGAAGAAACAAAAACAAAACTGGAATTTTTGGATGCAGATGTTTTTTGGTGATTTCAAGATATTTGGAAATAGATGATGAAGCATGTGTCATGGAACTTGTTAAGCATCTTGAGAATGATACGTTGATCGATACCGATGGAAGGGACAAACTTGTTGGCAAGTTAAAAGGGTATCAGGATAAATTATACATAGATCCGGTAACAGGCGTTTACAATCGAAGATATTTTGAAGATGAGATTCGTAATATGCAGAATTCAGCAGGGGTTGCGATGATCGATCTGGATGATTTTAAATTGTATAATGATATTTATGGACATGATATGGGAGATCAGGTTCTATGTATTGTTGCGGATGTGATCAAGAATTGTATTCGCAAGACAGATAAGTTAATACGTTATGGCGGAGATGAATTTTTATTGATCTTGTCGGATATGGTAAGAGGTACTTTGCGTGGAAAACTGCGTCAGATTCAAGAGGCTATTGAGAATGCAACGATTCCAAACTGTCCTAGATTGAAGCTTACAGCAAGTATTGGAGGAGTGATATCGGAAGATGGGAAGATCGATGAGGCGATCGCGAAAGCAGACCAGTTGATGTATAAGGCAAAAGATTATAAGGCACAGGTCATAACAGAATGTGATAAAACGATATTTAAAAGGAAAAATTCAGAATAAACCTAGAATTTTGATCGTTGATGCTTCAGAATTTAACCGTGCGATCTTGAAAGAGATTTTAGAGGAAACCTACGAAATCATAGAAGCTGATGGTGGAAATGAAGCATTGCATAAGATCGATGAATATGGAATGAAAATTTCGCTTGTACTATTAGATATCATTATGCCAGAAAAGGATGGTTTTGAAGTTTTGAAATATATGGAAGAAGAGCGTTTAATCTCAGATATTCCAGTTATTATAATCTCAAGTGAGGATTCTGCGAATTATATCAGAAGAGCTTATGAGATGGGAGTTTCTGATTATATTAACCGCCCATTTGATGCCAATATTGTCTATCAGAGAGTATCTAATACAGTGAAATTATATGCAAAACAAAGAAGATTGATGGCAATGGTTACAAGAGTTTAGGACATTATTTACAAACAGATCATACGAGGTAAACTATGCAGTTAAAGAAGCTTATGATTGAAGTCATGGTCTTTTTCGTATTAGGCTGCTTTCTTTGTGCATGTGGAAAGACAAAAGATCAGACTAGAAAAACAACAAAAGATGCGAACAAAGAGATTATGATCGGTGGAGACAATTATCCGCCATTTAACTATACCGATGAGAATGGCAATATGGCAGGAATCGATGTAGAATTTGCCAGAGAAGCCTTTCATCGTATGGGTTATAAGCCGGTCTTTGTAAATATCGATTGGGAGAATAAGAAAAATCTTGTGGAACAAGGAAAAATAGATTGTATATGGGCGTGCTTTTCAGTGACAGGAAGAGAAAATGATTATCACTGGGCAGGTCCTTATATGCTGAGCCGTCAGGTGATCGCAGTGAACGACAGCAGCAAGATCAATAAGTTGTCTGATCTTAAGAATAAAATCATTGCGGTTCAGTCTACAACCAAACCAGAGGAATTATTTCTAAAACAAACAGATCCCAAAATACCAAAAGTAAAACAAGTCTACAGTATGGAAAACAGAGAATTGATCTATACTTCTCTGAGCAGAGGATATGTAGACGCTATTGCAGCACATGAGATCTCAATCAGACAGTATATGTCTGATTTTGAAGCAAAATACAGAATTCTTGATGAAGATATTCTTGAGACTGGAATTGGTGTTGCGTTTGCAAAAAATGATAAAAGAGGAATAGAAAAAGAACTGTCAAAGACATTAAAAGCAATGGTTAAAGATGGAAGTGCCAAAAAAATTCTACAAAAATATGTTCCTGATGCAGAAAAATATCTGGAGGTGAACAGCCTTGAGAGATAAAGCGGATAAAAGATTATGGACATTGAGTATTGTTGGCTGTGTGATCGTTGTCTTGACAGTTCTTTTTGTGTCCGTAAAAATAGAAACAAACAATACCAAAAACAGGATTCATTCGACGATGGAATACATCAAGGATCAATATTCCATGTATAACAGTTTTAATGAAGCGGTTGAAGCAAGAAGTCTTGTCAGAATGGTTGAAAAAGTCCAGCAGACAGCGAGAAATTTCAAAACAGATAAACAGGCATTGGAAAAAGAATATTTAAAACAGTATGCAAGGGAACAAAGACTTACGGGGATTATTGTATTAAATGATAAGAATAAACAAATTGCACAATATCATACTGGACCAAAATTTAAAAAAGTTTTGGGTTATGTCATGGAGAAAGAAACACTTCGTGATGTAAAGAATTATCCACAAAAATCATATATGGCAAGAATTGAGCTGAAAAATGGAGGCTATATTGATCTGGCATCGTATGGAAGAAAGGATGCAAAAGGAACGGTTATAGGATATCAGTATGTAAAAACCGAATATGCGAAAAACAATAATCTTACAATCCAAAACGTGCTTGCTGGATATAAGCGGGAAAATGATGGAACGATCGTAATCACAAATGGAAATGATATTATAGCATCAAATGATGAAAAATTAATTGATACAAAGGTACAGGAATCTTGTAAAAACATTGACGAGTAACATTGGAATAGCGGTTATTTTATATGGAATTTTTGTGGCAATCTTAATGATGATCAAAGCAAGATCCAATCAACAATATGAACGCATTCAGAAACAACGAGAAGAAGAGTATAAAAAAGAATTAGAAAAATCAGCAAAAGAAGCAAAGAAAGCCAATATTGCCAAAACAGAATTTCTGCAAAGAATGAGCCATGATATCCGGACACCGATCAATGGAATCCGGGGAATGGTAGAAGTTGGAGATTATTATAAAAGTGATATAGAAAAACAATCAGAATGCCGCAAAAAAATATGGGAAGCATCAGGCTTCTTACTAGAATTGATCAATGAAGTTTTGGATATGGGAAAATTGGAATCGGAAGAAGTGATCCTGGAGAGAAGAAGTTTTAATTTCTTTCAATTGTTTCAAGAGATTCGAACGGTTATTGAAAAACAGGCTAGAGAGAGAGGAATCAATATAGTTGTACATAAATATAATGTGATTCATGAAGATTTGATCGGAAGTCCAGTGCATGTAAAAAGAGTTGTGATGAATATTTTAACAAACGCGATCAAATATAACAAAAATAATGGAAAGATCTGCATAGAATTTAATGAAATTCAGAAAAATTATAATACTATTATTATTCGATTTAAATGTGAAGACACTGGAATTGGAATGAGTGAATCATTCCAAAAGACGATCTATGAGCCATTTGCACAGGAAAAAGCAGGGGCACGAACAGTTTATGGTGGAACGGGACTTGGGATGCCGATTACAAAAAGTCTTGTAGAGAAAATGGGAGGAACAATCTCATTTGAGAGTGAGCAAGGTGTGGGAACGACGTTTTATATTGAGCTTCCATTTCAGATCGATCATAATATAAAGCACGAAGAACTTAAGACAAAAGAGATAAAAAAAGCATCGATCAAGGGTGTCAATGTATTGCTTGCCGAAGATAATGAATTGAATATGGAAATTGCAGAATTTGTTCTGGAGAGTGCCGGGGCGAATGTAATTAAGGCATTTAATGGAAAAGAAGCATTGGAAATTTTCAAAGAATCGAAACTAGGAGAAATTGATATTATTTTAATGGATGTGATGATGCCGGTGATGGACGGATTAGAAGCAGCGAGATATATAAGATGGAGCAATAAAGAAAATGCCAGAGATATTCCGATCATTGCGATGACAGCGAATGCATTTACGGAAGATCGTAGGAGAGTTTTGGAAGCGGGAATGAATGAGCATTTGGCGAAACCGTTGGAATCTGAGGTGTTGATCAAAACGATCGCGAATTATTGTGGGAAGGTCGATCATTTTAAATAATAATACAACAGATTGTAAAACATTGCATGAAAACTGTCAAAAAATTGTGAATAATTGCTAAATACACGCAAAAAAACAGATAAAATACTAGCAAAAATAAATAGAAAGGACTACAATGGTTGGTATGAAAAGGAGGTTTTACTGATGGAAAGAATAGCAGAGAAACTTTCAGAGATCGAAAAAGACAGCGCGTGCGATCGTAGATAATGCACAGGAACAAAAGCATCAGATGGAAAATGCAGATGCAGAAAAAAG
>ENA-OQOA01000271-OQOA01000271.1-human-gut-metagenome-genome-assembly--contig:-NODE-271-length-24836-cov-3.535513_pt1 | contig 24836 bp, 28 predicted proteins | sample MGYA00242633_ERZ504888 | MGnify/ENA primary metagenome ERZ504888 (study PRJEB26092, sample SAMD00036372) | human gut metagenome | host: Homo sapiens | study: EMG produced TPA metagenomics assembly of...
GGCAAAATTCCAATGCTGTGCTTTCGGTTGCTTATTTATTTTTTTATCATATACCTGAAGTCTATAGAGTGGACAATTACAAGATTGAAAAATTCAAGTGGTGTGTATGGAAGACAGCATTTATCCCACCGATCAAAGCTTTCTTTTTATTCTCTACAGCCGTTCCACAACCACTTTACATTTTTTCTTGCAAAAAGCAATTCCGTATGCAAGAATATCATTTCGTCCTTCATTTCTTAACCGTTCATCATACCTGCGTTCCCTAATCTGCCGCATTGCATTTTCGCAAGCTTTAGAAAGTCCCTGAAATGTTTGGGCATATTTTAGTTCTATTATGATTCCTGCATCTGGATCCTCTGTCTCGATCAGAATGTCTACCAGTCCATCTCCAGATTCTATGTTTGATTGAATCAGCCATTCAGATTCACATCGTAATAATCCTAAAACAATTCCATGATAAAAAATTTCTTTTTCTTCTTTTCTGGATTTCGTATCAAAGATGCTGATCGTATTTACAAGAATCTTCGTTAAGTCTTTTTCAACTGTATCGGCATCGCCTTCTTTGATTGCTTTTAAAAGCTGGTTTATTGGTTCTCTGTTATGCAAAACGCTGTCCTTAAACCATTCTTGAATCTGTAAAATATAAACTTCTCGGATTTCTTTATTCGGAATCACCAGACGATATACTCCTCGTTCTGATTTTCCTTGCTGTGTTAAATATCCTGTTGTAAATAAAATACTCCAAAGATTATCAATACTGTTATCAATCTCATCATAAGTCAATTCCATTCGAATTGATTTTTCTATCATATCACCCGCAATCAATCGTTCAATTTCATTTCTGGTTGTCTTATCAGCTTTATCAATAAATCTTTTTACAAGATCATTTCCACTTGTGTTGATCCAGTAGGATTGAGGCTCTGCATTCGGATCTTCCAGAAGGCAGTCTACATGATTGACAACATCCCATGGACAGTATACATCGGTATCTCCAAAATGATAACCATCATACCATTCTTTCGTTTCTTCTATATGATCTTTCAAATGATAATCAGCTAATAGCCTTTGAACTTCTTCATCAGTAAATCCAAATTGCTCATCAAAGCGTGAATCTGTAATAGATACGACTTTAAAATTATTAAGTCCTGTAAAAATACTTTCTTTTGAAACACGAAGACAGCCTGTTAATACTGCAAATTGCAAAGAATCATTTGTCTTAAGTGCCTCTCCAAACATTCCTCGGATCAATGTTGTCATTTCTTTGTAATATCCGTTCTGAAATGCCTTATCTAAAGGTACATCATACTCATCAATTAAAAGGATGGTTTTCTTCCCATAATGCTTATATAGCAATTCTGATAATATCTTTAGGGATGAGATCAATACTTCTTCATTCATCGAATACATTCCATCACTCAAAGAAATCATTGCATGATATATTTTTTTATCATCTTCTGTCAGTCGATCACTATCTGATAAAAAATGAAAACGATTAGCTTCCCTTCCAACTAGCTGCATCAATCGATATTTTGCATTTTCGAACGTAAGGCCTTCGACTCCTTTTAAAGAAAGAAATATGACTGGAAATTTTCCCATGTATTCTTCTTTTAGCTGCTGATTATCTGAAATATAAAGTCCATCAAATAATGTTTGATCGGTCCCAATCTCAAAGAAATACTTCAGCATACTCATATTCAATGTTTTTCCGAAACGGCGTGGTCTTGTAAATAGATTCACTTCTCCCCATCGTTCAAGAAGTTGTTCGATCAGCTTTGTTTTATCTACATAATAGAAATTTTCTTTTCGAATTTTTTCAAAATTATCAATTCCTATGGGCAGTTTCAGCTTCCTATCCATTTCTGTACACGCTCCTTTCCATTGCCTGTTATGTTGATTTTATCATTTGCATTTATAAATAGCAAGAAATCGATTATAATAGGAACTATCAAGGGACGATGGTTCCAGTTGTAGTATAAAGACAAAGATAACAGATACAAGGAGGAAGACATGAATGTAAGTTCAACGTTTAAATTAAACAATGGAAATGAAATACCAGTGATGGCACTCGGAAGTTGGGACAGCCGCGGGGACGAAGCATATCAGGCATGTCTTGATGCATTATCATCAGGCTATCGTCATATAGACACAGCAGCCTATTACGAGAATGAAGCGCTGGTTGGAGCAGCTGTCAGAGATTGCGAGATTCCAAGAGAGGAAATCTTTGTGACAAGTAAAATGTGGTACGAAGATATGGTAGAAGGAAAACAAGAAGCTGCATTTGAAAAGACATTAAAAGAGCTTGGACTTGAATATGTGGATATGTATTTATTACACTGGCCGATCAATGATGTCAAAGGTTCCTGGAAAGTTCTTGAGAAATATTATGAACAAGGACTGATCAAGAATATAGGAGTCAGCAATTTTCGTCCAAAACATTTAAAACAATTAGAAGTAACAGCTAACATTGCACCAGCGGTTGATCAGATTGAAATCTGCCCATTCCTTGTGCAGGAAGAGACCGTAAATTATTGCCAGGAACATGATATTGTTGTAGAAGCATGGGGACCTCTAGGCAAAGGAAAACAGCTTTCAGAACCAGAAATCGTAGCTATTGCTAAAAAATACAATAAAACACCTGCACAGATCATCTTACGCTGGCATTTGCAGAGAGGGATCGTAAGCCTTCCAAAATCTGTCCACAAAGAACGGATCATACAGAATGCGGATATCTTTGATTTTGAATTATCAAAGGAAGACATGCAGATCATGATGTCGATGGACTTGAGAGAATCAACAGGCAGGGGATATCCTGAACAATACGAGTATTGATTTATGATGCAAATACAAACAAAATAAGAACGAGAAAATCAAGTTATATGGAGATTTTCTCGTTCTTATTTATTTTTATAATTATCTAAACCTGAATTCTTCCAGCAATTTCATTCCCAACAGCATACCGTTTTGATCCAACGCCGATGATCATATAATCGCTGCTTTTACAAACAACTTGCAGTTTACTTCCCTGTTCAATCTTCAGTTCGCGGAGCTTTTCAACAGTTTCAGGTAAGCCTAATGCCCACTTGACAGTGCAAGTCGCTCCCTGCATGACTTTTGTTAATGGTTGCATGATAATCCCTCCTTCGAACTTATATGATGTATTTCTTTCTTATATTTTATTAGTCAAAAGTAAGGTTAGTCAATCGCAACATATAAAAACTGAAAACTTTCTCAATAAAAGTAAATTGAATATAAAATTATTCAGGAATGATCTCACCGCAGATTAGCTGAATGCTTTCCGTGACCATTCCAAGATAATTATCGTCGATCAAGGCAATGATCGTATCGCCAACATGAATTTCAGTGCTTCCTCGAGCAATGATCTCTTCATCACCACGATTTAAAGTAACGATCAAGCAATGTTCTGGCCATGGAATATCTTTTACAAGCTGTTTGGCTGCAATGGAACCAGTGCCGACAGCAAATCCACGAAGAACCTTATGATCAGCATCTTCGCTTTCTTTAAAGCCATTTTTAGCAAGAATTCGTCCTAGCAGACTTTCGTAAATTGGTTCACTCTTTAACAGATGCGCAACAAGATAGCTAATGATACAAACAACTGCCAGTGAAAGAAAGTGTTCAAATGTACCAGTCATCTCAGCGATCAGCAGGATACCTGTGATCGGTGCACGTACGATCGCTGTAAAGAATCCAGCCATGGAGATCGTAATAAAGTTCACTAAGTAATAAGAAGGAATTCCACTTGCCTGAATCACCAGTGTTCCATAGATCGCCCCAAGGTATGCACCGAGAATCAACAGTGGAAAGAAGATTCCACCAGGAGCCCCGGAACCAAAACAGAAGGCGGAGAAGAAAAACTTAGCAACTAATAATAATAACATCGTAGAGACAAGTAAAGTATGTCCTGTGATCAGAGAGATCATAGCATGTCCACCTGCTAAGATAGAAGGCAGCGTGTAACAAACGATCCCAGATACTACAAAAGGAAATACGATACGGTATTTTGCTGGGATTTTTTTCATTGCTCCAAATAAATCCTGTCCTTTCAACATGATAAAGTTATAAAAAGCACCACAAAGCCCAAGCAGGATTCCAAGAAGTATTAACATCCAATAATGTACAAGAGGAAGAGCAGCCTTTAAATGAAAATCAAAAACTGGAGATAATCCAAAGACATTTTTTGAAATAAAATCGGAAGTTACACATCCAGAGATGATGCAGACTAACATAGAGCTGTTAAAGTTCTTCTGTAATTCTTCCAGTGAAAACATCACACCTGCAAGCGGTGCATTAAAGGCAGCGGCAAGACCGGCACCTGCACCACAAGTCATCATATAGCGTTCTTTGGTTTGAGATTTTTTTGTAATCTTAGCAATACCCTTTGCAACCATGGCACCAAGCTGTACGGAAGGGCCTTCGCGTCCCAGAGATAAACCTCCAAGAATACATAAAGTTCCACCAATGATCTTAGAACAAAGAACACGGTGCCAGTTCTGATTTAAATAACCTTTCAGCTCTCCTTGAACCTGTGGGATACCACTTCCAGAAGCCATGCCTTCCCAAGACATGAGCCATCCAACGATCAGTCCCATAACGATCAAAACGATAAACCAGACAGCTATCCAGAAAGGCCTTGTTTTAGTAAATGCAATGATCGTAAATAATAGTTTTTCAGCGTTATTTAAAAGCAGGCGGTAAATGACAGAAATGCATCCGGCAAAGATTCCGACAAGCAGTCCGTCAAATACAAGTGAGACAGAAAATCCGTGGGGATTTTCCAGTAAGCTTTTCATTTGCTTCAAAATAATACCCTCCTTTTCTTTTCATATTCATATCGAATTTTATTTTACTACAAATTATGATATAATGGGAAAAGATTTTAAAAAGGAGGTCGAAAAATGCCGCCAATTACGAATGACTGGGCAGATTATTTAAAAGAAGAATACAAAAAGCCATATTATAGGAAATTATACCAAAAAGTTATGGATGAATATCACACTAAGCTGATCTTTCCACCAGCTGACGATATCTTTAATGCATTTCATTTTACTCCAGTAAAGGATGTAAAAGTTGTGATCTTAGGGCAGGATCCATATCATGGAGATGGACAGGCACATGGATTGTCATTTTCTGTAAAACCTGGAGTAGAAGCGCCCCCATCATTGGTTAATATTTATAAAGAATTGAACGAAGATCTTGGATGCTATATTCCGAATAATGGATATCTAAAGAAATGGGCAGACCAGGGTGTTATGATGTTAAACACAGTATTGACTGTACAGGCACATCGTGCGAATTCTCACAGAGGTATTGGATGGGAGGAGTTTACTGATGCGGCGATCAGAGTGTTGAATCAACAGGACCGTCCGATCGTATTTATGCTTTGGGGACGTCCAGCACAGAGTAAGAAAGCATTACTTGATAATCCGAATCATTTGATATTAGAAGCACCGCACCCAAGCCCGTTATCAGCATATAGAGGATTTTTCGGATGCCATCATTTTAGTCAGGCAAATGAATTTTTGAAAGAACATGGACTAGCGCCAATTGATTGGCAGATAGAGAATATTTAATGGAGAACAAGGGAAACAATGAGTAAGATAATATTTTTTGACATCGATGGAACATTATATGATTCTAGAATCGGAATTCCAGAATCAACAGTTAATGCATTGAATCGGTTGATCGCAAATGAGCACAAGATCGTTATGTGCACGGGAAGAAGCAAGGGAATGATTCCAGAAGAATATTTCCATATGGGATTTGATGGAGTGATCTTAGGGGCAGGAACTTATGTAGAGTATGAAGGCAAGATCCTGCATCAGGAACTGATGACACCAGAAGAAGTACAGACAGTGATCGACTGGGGAAAGAAACAGAAGATCGGAATCATCTTAGAAGGAGAAAAATATGGATATTATGATCTGGAGAACACAGATGATTATTATATTGCGATGAAGAATAAAACAGAAGCAGACTGTAAAACAACATTATATCCATTAAATGAAGCAGTGGATGTTCCAAAATGGACATACCATCATATGGAGCTTTCAAAGAAACCAGAGATCGAAGAGATCCTTGGACACAAATACAAAGGAACATATCATGAGCCTGTAAATTCAGTAGAATTTGTACCATTAGGTGTTAATAAGGCGAAGGGAATAGAAGTGATCCTTGATCATACAGGAATTTCAAGAGAAGATTCTTATGCATTTGGTGACAGTGCCAATGATATCGATATGATCAAATATGTAAAATATGGTGTTGCAATGGGTAATTCTGTACCAGAATTATTAGAAATCGCACCATATCAGACAGCAAGAGTTGATGAAGATGGAATTGAAAAAGGCTTGAAGAAATTTGGTCTGATCTAACATACAAAGGAGAGAAAATCATGAAAAAGATCATCAAGAAAATTACTGCAATGGCGGTCATGTCATTGTTTGCAGCGACACAACTTCAGACACCACAGGTGAATGTTCAGGCAGCAGATGGTGTTGCAACAGCAGAAAAAACAACGGCAAAACAGCCAAAGATCTATGGAAGATCAGGAATCGTTATTGATGCGAAATCAGGAAAGATTTTGTATGCAAAGAAGGTAGATGACCGTCATTATCCAGCAAGTATCACAAAGATCCTAACAACATTGGTTGCGATTGAGAATAACAAAGATTTATATGATGAAGTTACATTTTCAAGTTATGCAGTTAACAGCATTGAGCCAGGAAGTACACATATCGGAATTAAGGCAGGAGAGAAGATTCCATTGATCGATGTACTGAATGCGATCATGTTAGAATCTGCGAATGAGGCATGTAACGGAGCAGCAGAACATACAGCAGGAACTACAAAGAAATTCGTAGAACTGATGAATAAAAAAGTAAAGAACTTGGATGTACAGGTTCTCATTTTGTAACAACCAACGGATTGCATGATGATGATCATTATGTAACAGCAAGAGATATGGCAAAGATTTCAAAAGCAGCACTTGAAAATGAAACATTCCGTTATGTTGCATGCAAACCTAATTATTATATTGCACCAACGAACAAAGATAAACATGGAAAAGAGCTTTGGAATCATCATAAGATGGTGAAACGAACAATGTTTAACTATGATGGTGTTGAAGGTGGTAAAACAGGATATACAACAAAAGCAGGAGGGACTCTTGTAACATTTGCCAAGAGAGGAGATCAGGAGTTGATCGTAGTAGATCTTTGTGCACATGGATATGAGTTATATGAAGATACGATCAAGATGTTAAATTATGGATTTAACAATTATAAGACAATCGCACCATTTAAGACAATGAATACAGTACTGAAAGATGATACATATGGTTTCTTAAAAACAGGAAATGAATTATCTCCATATAAGATTCCATTAAAACATTTAAATGACGTGACAGTGATGTTAGAAAAAAACCAATCTGCTTCCAAACTTACATATAAATGTAAAGATAATAAATATATCATAAGTTATGATGGAAAACAGATTGGTTCTGTGAAACTTCATTAATTATTAGTACAGATTAATTAGTTGTACGTAAAATGATCAGATTAAGGGCTTCTGGTACGATAGAGATATCGACTGGGAGTCCTTCTTCTAATATTTCACCATCATAATCGATGGCGATCCCGGCAGTTTGTTCTGTTGGAAGAACAGATAATTCCTTTGTCTGGAAATATTCGATAGAAGGATGCTTTGGATGTTCTCCCTGGAATAATTTAAAGATCAAATCTGGTGCTTCTGTAAGAAGTGCCATTTTCTTGATGATCATAACATCTAAATATCCATCAGAAACAGATGCAAGAGGAGCCGCATCTGCAAAACCTCCGACACTCTTTGAGTTTGCAACCAAGAACAACATGATATCTTCAGTTCCAGAATACTCCTTACTGTTAAATGTTAAAGTCATATTTTGTGAAAGCTGTTTTGGAAATTCTTTTACACCTTCCAGATAATAGGCCATCTTACCAAGAACGGCTTTCTTATCTTTTGGAACTTTGTAAGCGATATCTGTTAACATACCTGCAGCCAGAACATTGATGAAGTATTCGTTATTGACACGTCCAACATCAACCTTCTTTGTCTGGAAGTCTTTGATCATCTGACAGAAACCATCCGCAGTCTGAGGAAGTTTCATATATGTAGCAAAATCATTGACTGTTCCAGCGGAAATGATTGCCATAGGAATATTACTTTCACTTAAGATCAGACCGTTCGTAACTTCATTTAATGTACCGTCACCACCAACAGATACAATAAAATCATAATCTCCTGGTTTTAATTCGGCAGCACGATTCTTCGCATCATCCTTGCCTTTTGTGTAAAAAACATCAACATGGGAACAAATTTGATCAAGGATCAATGTTGCCATGATCTCTCGTAACATAGAATCAATATTTTGTTTACCGGATGATGGGTTGATAATAAATAAACCTTTCATTGAGATTCCTCCTTATAAACATAAAGTGCCGGAAACGAGGCATAAGTCTCCGGCACATGAAGTGTTCCCGAGGTGATTCGAACACCCGGCCTACCGCTTAGGAGGCGGTCGCTCTATCCAGCTGAGCTACGGAAACATACATATAATTTATCGAAATCTATTTTACAGATTCTTAACGAAAATGTCAATTGAAAATAGAAAAGAAATACTAGTAAGGCTAAGACGGGTTGACTTTTTACCATTTTTTCTTTAAAGTTATTGTAATAATAAAGAAGAGGAAGAAAAGAAGAACGATGTTATAATATAGAAAGAATAAAGGAGAAGAATTATGATGGGAAAAGTTTTTGATTTTTAGCAGATGGATTTGAAGAAATCGAAGGTTTAACTGTAGTTGATATGCTGCGACGTGCGGAGATTCCAACAGTTACAGTCTCTATCGGAAGTTCCAGAAATATCATTGGTGCACATCGTATTGAAGTTGAAGCAGATATCATGTTTCATGAAGTATTAGAAGCGGAGGGAGCAATGTATGTACTTCCAGGAGGAATGCCAGGAACGCTTCATCTAAAAGATCATGAAGGACTTGGAAAATTACTTCAGAAGGCGTATAAGAACGAGAAGTATCTTGCAGCCATCTGTGCAGCACCAACAGTATTTGAAAAATACGGATTTCTAGAAGGAAGAAAGGCAACTTCATATCCAGCGATGAAAGAAGAATTAAAATCCGCAGATTACCAGACAGATAAAGTTGTAGTAGATGGAAAAATCATTACAAGTCGTGGAATGGGAACAGCGATTGATTTTGCAGCCAAATTAGTAGAAATCATCAAAGGAACAAAAGAGAAGGACGAATTACTGAAAAGTATTGTATACGGAGAATAATCATTTATGGACAAATCAGAGAAAATCAGCTGGTTTGAGCAGTTTAAGATCGCCTGCTTAAAACCAAGCCAGTACAAAAGACTTCTTAACCTTGCAAAAGGGAAAGTTATTTTATTTCTTGCAGCGATCACATTGATCACAACGATTCTCGGATATGGAATGGATGTTGCAGGATTTACAGTCAGTGTTGGTGGATGGAAGAATTTTATTTTAAACAGACTGCCTGCATTTGAATTAAAAGATGGAACATTATCTGTTGATCAGGAGATGGATTTTGAGATCGGCGGTGTACATTTTGTGGCAGATACATCCAAGGATAAAGTATCAACTGAAGATTTAAGCAATACGTATCAGATGGAACTGGTATTTGCTAAGAATGAGATGGTGGTAAAGAATACAGTTGTTGGAAACATGATGAATACTTTTTCATTTAAAAATATGAAGAATGTTGAATTCAATAATCAGGCAATGCTATCTATGGTGCCGATGATCCGTATTTTTATCGTGATCATGTTCTTTACACAATGGATCGCAAATATTATTTCTTATTTAACAGTTTGTATTTTTATTACAATGCTCACATATTTTAATCAGAGAACAAGAATGGACCGTAAGAATCGAGAAGATGTATCCTTTGGAAAGATCTTTAAGCTGTCTATTTATGCCAGAGTTATATTTGAGCTGGTGGAAACGATTGGTGTTACTGCTGGTTCTGCGATATTTACAGGAATGGCATGGATGTTTATTTCTTATTTTGGAAGTTATCAACTTTTACTTGCAGGATTTATGCAGCCGGAAGACCGTAAGAAACCGGACGAAATGTTGTAAGATGATCAAAATGATCTTAAAAACATATACAAAGAGAAAGGCCTCGGACATTTGTCCGAGGCTTCTCTAATGTCATATGTAGTTTGGGTATTGTGTTGGGTCTTACTTTTAAGCTTCAAAACTAGTCATAGTATTTCGTCTCATTCTAGTCTCGTTCTAGTTGTCATTGTCAGTCTCATTCTAGTCTCATTTCTAGTCGTCATTGTTAGTCTCATTCTAGTCAACATAGCAAGTCTGTGTTCAAGTCAATGATGTGTCCGTTACTCTTGTCTGCAAGATGCCAAAAACTTGTCAAAAACTAGTACGCGGTTATGTATAAAGTCTTAAGAAAGAATTTCGTATATCGATGGAGAAGACCCAAGGAATTACCATTGATATACAAAAAAAGGCGCTCCAATCCTATGATCGGAACGCCTTTGTTCTTGAACAATCTTAATTATACACATACTATAGAAAATGTCAATAAAATCATTTGTACATTTTTAAAAACATTAAAGATAAATAGTAAAAAGAGCAGATAGGGAAATCTGCTCTTTTTGAGGGGAGTATAAATAAATTAATAAGGGGTTATAATCGAAAATAAACATATCCTCGATAAGTTCATGATATATGATTGGTTGAAAAAAATCAAGTGATTTTTTAAAAAAGTAAAATAAAAGTAAAATAATTTTTTTGTGTATATATGAAAGAGATTTCGCACAAAATAATGCTGTATTAAAAAGAAAGGAGAATGAACATGGCAAAAAATTGTTCGAATTCAAGTAACAAAAATCAGTCTTCCAATACAAGCAACAGCGGAGGATCTAACAGATCAAAGAACCAGAATAAAAACAAAAGTCAGAATAGTTCAACAAACAGCAGCAAAAATGCAAATGATGAGTATTAATTAGAAAAGAGGAATCCTTGTGAAATCGGCATAAGGATTCCTCTTTTCTATAGAAAATACTTGTTAGTTCCAAGAGTCTGTGATGTGCATATGTTAACAAAAAGAGGACTTTTATGGAATTTGAAAATATATCATTAAAAGAAGGGATCAAGCTTTCAAAAGATAAAAAGCATTATATTTTGATGGATGTCAGAGAGGAAGAACGGTACAAAGAAGGGCATTTAGAAAATGCGATCAGCTGTCCCTATGGAATCTTAAAAGAGTGTTATGAACAGATGGATGGGAAAAAGATCGTTGTTTATTGTGATTTCGGCGGACAGAGTATGATGGCAGCCAGACACTTGAGGAAAGATGGATTTGAAGTTTATAATATCATCGGTGGTGTCTATTATTATATGAAAGAAAAAGAACAAAATAAGTCAGAGGCTTAGCATGTTACAAAAGTTGACAGTTGACGAAAAATAAGGAAAACGGTAGAATAGGAACAGAATAAAAATACAAAGGAGAATTGAGTGAAGACAGTTGAACTGATTGCACCATGCCATTTTGGGCTGGAAGCAGTATTAAAAAGAGAGATCCTGGACTTAGGATATGAAATTGTTAAAGTAGAAGACGGGCGAATAACATTTCGTACAGATTTAGATGGGATTGCCCGTGCGAATATATTTTTAAGAACAGCAGAAAGAATCTTATTAAAAATAGGTTCTTTTAAAGCATATACATTTGATGATCTGTTTGAAGGAACAAAGAAACTTCCATGGGAAGATTATATTCCAGAGAATGGACGTTTCTGGGTAAAGAAGGCATCAACAGCGAAGAGTAAATTGTTTAGCGCACCGGATATCCAGTCAATTGTCAAGAAGGCTATGGTTGATCGTATGAAGTCTAAATACAAAGTATCATGGTTTAATGAAGATGGAGATGATTATCCGGTCCGCGTATTTATTTTAAAGGATCAGGTGACGATTAGTTTAGATACAACAGGTATACCGCTTCATAAGAGAGGATACCGTAAGTTGGTCAGTGAAGCACCAATCCGTGAGACACTGGCAGCAGCTCTTCTTATGCTCACACCATGGCATAAGGATCGAATCTTAGTCGATCCATTCTGCGGAAGTGGAACATTTTTGATCGAAGCGGCAATGATGGGGATGAATATGGCACCAGGAATGAATCGTTCTTTTGAATCTGAACATTGGAATAATTTCCTGCCAAAGAAAGCATGGTATGATGCTATTGATGAGGCAAATGATCTGGTTGATCATGATGTAGAGATGGATCTTCAGGGATATGACAAAGATCCAAGAATGTTAAAGATCGCAAGACAGAATGCTCAGGATGCAGAAGTTGATCACTTGATTCATTTTCAGCAAAGAGAAGTCAAAGATTTACGACATCCAAAGCCATATGGATTTATCATTGCAAACCCTCCATATGGAGAACGACTGGAAGATCAGGAGACTCTCCCACAGCTATATACAGAGATGAAAGAAGCATTTGACCGCTTGGATACATGGTCTAAGTATGTCATCACTTCTTATGAGGATACAGAAAAATATCTTGGAAAACCAACAAAGAAACGTAAAGTTTACAATGGAATGATCCGAGGAGAGTTTTACCAGTACCTTGGACCGAAACCGCCAAGAAGGAGAAAATAATGAAACAGAGATTAATCTTTGCCACGGGCAACGAACATAAGATGAAAGAGATCAGAGAGATCCTTGATGAATCCAAATACGAGATCATTTCTATGAAAGAAGCAGGAGTAGACATTGACATTGTAGAAGATGGAAAAACATTTGAAGAAAATGCGTTGATCAAAGCAAAAGCAGTGATGGAAGTCACAGGACAGTTAACACTTGCAGATGATTCAGGATTAGAAATTGATGCACTAAATGGAGAACCTGGAATCTATTCTTCCAGATATCTTGGAGAAGATACTTCTTATGTGAAGAAAAACAGTGTGATCCTTGAAAGATTAAAAGATGTACCAGAAGAGAAGAGAAGCGCGAGATTCGTTTGTGCGGTCGCAGCTGCATTTCCAGATGGACAAACGAAGGTAATTCGTGGTACTATGGAAGGAATTATAGGATATGAGATCAAAGGAGAGAATGGATTTGGATATGATCCGATCTTCTATTTACCACAATATGGGAAGTATAGTGCCGAACTGAGCAGTGATGAGAAGAATGCGATCAGTCACAGAGGCGAAGCACTGAGACGTATACGAGAAGTTTTGTAAATAAAACAAGGAGAAAGTTTATGAGGATATTGGTGATCAGTGATTCCCATGGACGCAATGATGATATCGAGGGAGTTTTAAAACAGGTAGGCGACATCGATATGATGATCCATTGCGGAGATGTGGAACGTGGAGATTCATACATACGAGAAATAGCGGACTGCCCAGTAGTTATGGTCGCAGGCAACAATGATTACTACTTAGATCTGCCAAGCGAAGAAGAAGTGAGAATTGGCGATTATAAAGTATTAGTGACTCATGGACATGGCTATTATGTAAACTCAGGTGTGGATTATTTAAGAGAACATGCTTTGGAATATGGATATGATGTTGTAATGTATGGACATACTCATGTGCCATATATTGAGATTGGGGATGATGTAACGATCTTGAATCCAGGAAGTATATCTTATCCTCGTCAGCCAGGAAGGAAGCCAACATTTCTTATTATGGAGATTGACGAAGAAGGACAGGCACATTATGCCCATGGATATTACAAAGAACAGTTTGACGAATTAATGCTATAATATGAATGATGGAAGTATCGTAGGTGGTATTTCCATCTTTTTTCTGCGATAGGTTTGATTTGATAAGATAAGAAAGGGATGACAATGAAGAAAAAGATATCATTGAAGGAAAGATCATAAAGACAGAATTCCCGAATAAGGGAACATTTATCTGCGAAGATCAGAAAGTTACAGTCAAAGGTGTCATTGATGGGCAGACGATCAAAGGGCAGGTTACCAAGAAGAGAAAAAGTGGCTGTGTGGTAAGATTGTTAGATGTATTAGAGAAATCTCCATTAGAAGATGCAAAACCAGTCTGTCCACACTTTGGAATATGCGGTGGATGTTTTTATCAGACGGTATCTTATGAAAACCAGTTAAAGATCAAAGAAGGAATGGTACGTGATCTGTTAAAAGATTATGTCAATGATGATATATGGGAAGAAATTAAAGGAAGTCCCAAAGTGCATGGGTATCGCAATAAAATGGAATTCTCTTTTGGTGATGAGGTAAAAGACGGTCCATTAGCATTGGGAATGCACAAAAAGAACACATTCCATGATATTGTAAACATCACAGACTGCCAGATTGTGGACAATGATTACAATCTGATCGTAAAATGTGCATTAAATATCGCACAACAGATGGAGCTGCCATTCTATCATAAGATGCGACATGAAGGATATTTCAGACATTTAGTTGTAAGAAGAGCAGAAAGTTCTGGAGATATTTTGGTAAATATTGTAACGACATCGCAGGTAGAAGCAGATCTTACCAAACTTCGAGATACATTATTAGAATTACCATTGAGTGGAAAGATCATTGGGATTCTTCATACAACAAACGACAGCCTTGCAGATGTGGTACAGGCAGACAAAATAGATATTTTATATGGACAGGATTATTTCTATGAGGAAATTTTAGGATTAAAATTCAAGATTTCACCATTTTCATTCTTCCAGACAAACACATTAGGGGCGGAGATACTTTATAAGACTGCCAGAGATTTTGTTGGGGAGACAAAAGATAAAGTGATCTTTGATCTGTATAGTGGAACTGGAACGATCGCGCAGATGTTAGCACCAGTTGCTAAGAAAGTTGTTGGAGTTGAGATCGTTGAGGAAGCGGTAGAGGCAGCGAAAGTCAACGCAGAATTAAATGGATTGGATAATTGTGAATTTATTGCAGGAGATGTATTAAAGGTTGTGGATGAATTAGAAGATAAGCCAGACTTTATCGTACTTGACCCTCCTAGAGATGGAATCCATCCAAAAGCGATTCAGAAGATTATTGATTTTGGGGTTGAACAGATGGTATATATCAGTTGTAAACCGACAAGTCTTGCGAGAGATCTGGAAGTGTTTGAGGCAGCAGGATATAAAGTTAAGCGAGCTACAGCGGTAGATCAGTTCCCGAATACGGTTCATATCGAGAGTATGGTGTTGATACAAAAGGACAATATCTAAAAATCCTTGAATTTAAGCGGTTTGTGAAGCATTTCAGTTTTAAGAAAATAAGTGAAACTTACAGTCAAAAAGAGCTTTTAGAAGAAATTACAGTTGTTGTAGCTCTTGATGTCGTTGAGAGGGACACAAGAAATCCTAGTTTTATAAATGAAAGTAAATCATCGGACAGATGATAAATTATAGGGATACTTTAATTACAAAGTATCTCTATTTTTTTATACAAAATTTATAAAGAAGGGAGAAAATGCAATGAAGAACACAGCGATAAGTGCAACAAAAAAGAATACTCATAACATAACATTTCCAAAAAAATAAAAATGGGAGGAGGCATGAGATGTTAAAAATCAGAATGCAAGGAATGACAAGCGACATTGAATGGTTCCAAAAAATCTTAGAGGAAGATAAAAGAATCAGAGTACTTGGGATTTCAGAACCATTTGCAAACAAAGGAACAAATAAATATTTTACGAGTTTATGCAGAAGTAAATAAAAAAGAAAAGTAGAAAGAGAGGAAATGTTATGTGTAGAGTAATCGCAATCGCCAATCAAAAGGGTGGAGTAGGAAAAACAACAACAGCAATCAATTTAGGAATTGGATTAGTCAGAGAAGGAAAAGAGTATTATTGGTAGACCTCGATCCACAGGGACATTTAACGATAGGTCTAGGATTTTCAAAAAAGTTCCAGTAACTTTAAAAATATGTTAGAAAATATTGTTATGGGGATTAAATTTGATCCTAGAGAAGTAATTTTACATCATGAAGAAGGAGTCGATGTAATTCCGTCTAATAAATTACTTTCAGGTTTGGATGTGTCATTGATTATGGCAGAGGATCGAGAAATAATATTAAGAGAATATTTGATGCTACTCAAAGAAGATTATGATTTTATGATTATAGATTGTATGCCATCTTTAGGAATGTTGACAATCAATGCTCTAACAGCCGCAGATAGTGTATTGATTCCAATGGAGCCAGAATATTATGCAGCAGATGGCTTAATGGAATTGTTAAAGGTTTATAGTGCAATTAAGGCGAAGTTTAATCCAGACCTCAAAATTGAAGGAATTGTCTTTACGTTTGATACTCCAACATTTAATAATTCAAAACGAAATAAAAAAGCAGTCATTAGTACATATGGAGACAAAATAAGAATTTTCAAAGAGTCTATTCCAAGAGCTGTAACGATCGCAGAGACGGCTTCAGAGGGAATTAGTATATTTGCCTATGATGGTAGTGGAAAAGGCGCTCAAAGCTATCAGAAGCTTGTAGAGGGGGTGCTGGATCATGCGTAAACCAAAAAGGAAATACATTTAACAAGTTATGAAGAATTATTAGGAATTGAGGATAACCAAGAAAATAGTGTTGATAAGATAACAGAAATACCGATAGATTGTTTATATGGCTTTAAGAATCATCCATTTTATGTGATAAATGATGAAAAAATGCAAGAAACTGTGGACAGTATTAAAGAATATGGTGTTTTAAATCCTTGCATTGTCAGACCAAGAGAAGGTGGTGGATATGAAATCATATCTGGACATCGTAGAAAATATGCATGTCAATTGGCAGGAAAGGCCAAAATACCGGCAATCATAAGAAACTATACAGATGATGAAGCAACAATTATTATGGTAGATTCAGTGCGCCCGTAAGGCGCTTGGGGTGGACACCCAAGCGGCGTGGGTCATTATGATTTTGCTCTGAGAAAGCAATAAGAAAAATTATCAAGTGTGAAAAACACAATCTTATCGCCAACAACTAACCTCGAGTGGAAACATAAAGGGGACAACAGCACGTTTGTAAAGGCACAAGTCAGCGAAGCTTCCAAGCTGCGACTGAGTGTCGAGGCGAAAGGTACTATATGAGGATGAAGGCTACACTGCTTGAAGGAAAGTCAGAGGCTGGAGCTAACCATCTCCACACCGAAGGGAAGATGTTACGGTGGTGCATTGGCGGATTAGTATTTTGCTGTCTGCAATCCGTGGGATAATCGATGCAAGCTAGCCATAAGTAATGGAAAATGACGAAAACTCCCATACCTATAAATACTGCGGATATTGTGGGAGAGAAAGCTGGTGACAGTGGGAGAACAGTACAGCTTTTATCGTGTCCCGAAAGTGCTGTTTACAGCAGAATGTTTTAAATTCCTCTCCTGTGAAGCAAAGGGGGACTGTGTTGGGAAACCGTGTGGGTTCACAGGAGCTGATCCAGTTAGGAGAACGTGTTCGACAAAAGAGAAAAGACTGTCATTTATCCCAGGAAACTCTTGCAGAAAAAGTGGGTATCAGTGTCAACACAGTAAGCCGCATTGAGGGCGGGCAGGCGGCAATATCCATTGAGATTTTTGTAAAACTGGTGGAGGTACTGGGTGCTGACGCAAACGAGTTATTAGGAAAGAATCCCGAAGGAGATAGAAATCCTGCCCACAAGATGGTTTCCCGTGTCTTGAATCTACAGCCAAAGGAGCAGAAAATTGTAATCCAGACCATAAGCGCCCTGATGGATGGGATTGAAGGAATCCGGTAAAAATTCACAAATATGAGGGAAAATCTTATGGGTTTCCTCAAATCTGCTAGGGAAAAATAACTGGCAGAATGATACATTGAATATGTACAAAGCGCAGATATGTGAGAGGAAGAGATTATTTGCTTTATCGGAGAAGTTGTTCTTATGACACATAGGGGCTACTCATTGGTAATGAAAATGGAACAGACTAAATTGATAGCATTAAAAAGAAACTGATCCGACAATAACGATAAAAAATAAAGTTGTGTGTTGTGAGTATGGAGAATGGCAGTGAAATACAGCTTTTGGTATATCAGGAAGGGTATGTGCGCCTGTTTTTGGAGGGGGGGGAGGATCGTTTGGCAAAGAACAGGGAAACATGCCATAAGGGGAAAGTGATTTCTTATCATGCTGTATCAGAAGAATGGTTTCTTTTGTCTTCGCTGGTACTGCCGCCATTGGAACAGCTGATAGAAAAAGAGCAGATTCTGGAATTGATGGGACTTCTGACAGAACGGCAAAGAGACATTGTAATTCTGTATTTTATTATGGGGAAACACAGTGGGAGATTGCAAAGGAACTTGGCATTACACAGCCACAGTTTCTTAGACGCTTGTGACAGCACTTCGCCGGATGCGGGACAGTCAGAAGAAAGACAGTCCCTCTGGAAAGAAAGCGGATTTTAAAAGAGTTAAATGAGAAACTGAAAGAGATGGGGATTATGGGAGGATGTTTTTAGTGTAAAATTTAAAAATATGCGGTCATTTTAATGGAGAGAATATGGGTGATCGCATATTTAATCAAAGAGGTGAAGGACAATCATTTTTAATATACTTGGAATTGACTTTACAAACACCCCATGATTAACAGGAGATGTTGAAATAGTCTAAGTCTACTAAAAAATCTGCAATAAAGCGAAACTAATTAATTTATCTGGCAAACCAACATATTTGAAAAAGCCGGCATATACAATAGCTAATAATGGGCATATAATTTTGTATTATCTCCCCGTTCAACCGTTCCAGAATGTGTTTTGCCATTGCGTAGTTTTACAAAAGAAGCTATATTAGTCTCATTTATTTGTGGTAACAGCCATTTTGAAACTATCGCATCAGCCACATTATGGTTTTCGTCGTATAATGTAAGGATTTTCTGTTTCAATGTATAATCAAGATCCACCCTGCTTGTCATTTAGCAGAGGAATAATTACTGTTGCCAAAACCAATATTTTAAAATTTTATCAGTAATAAAGTGCAGAATGATATTTGAATTTCTGTTTTTAGGCAACTATTCTTTGGTGCTCTTGACAAAATCTTTTTTAAAGACTATAATTATAACAGTGTTATATATCACTGTTATATAGGGGGTGTATAAAATAGACGGAAAGGGAACAACTTTGGAAAATATCCATCTGGCGGCGAAAGCGGAATTTCTGGAAAAAGGATATAAAGACGCTTCCCTGCGGAATATTGTGAAATCCGTGGGAATGACTACCGGTGCCTTTTACGGATATTATAAAAGCAAAGAAGAACTGTTTGAAGCCATCGTTGGCGAGCATTACGAATATATTCTCAACCGTTTTATAAAGGCACAGGAGGAGTTTGCCCAGCTACCAGCGGCCAGGCAGCCGGAAGTCATGAGTGACATTTCGGGGATCTGTATGTACGATATTCTCCATTATGCGTATGAACATTTGGAGGAATGTAAATTGATTCTCTGCTGTTCGGAGGGAACAAAATTTTCTGGCCTTATTGACGAAATGGTGGAGATCGAGGCAGATGGGACGCATGCCTATCAGGAGGTTCTAAGGCAGCTTGGGAGGCCTTCTCCCAAGATTGATCCCAGGCTGGAGCATATTCTGATCACAGGAATGTTCCATACTTTTTTTGAATTGATCATCCATGAAATGCCGCTTAAAGATGCCGAAAATTATGTCAGAGAAATGCGCGCTTTTTATACGGTGGGATGGATGAAAATTATGGGGCAGTAATGCCTTATAATTTTTGTTTGACAGTTAGCTACAGCTAACCTAAATTCGGATATTGTAAGAACATAGACGTGTTCTCTTTATCATAGACATAAAGAAAAGGAGGAATTTTTTTGAAAAAACAATCCAATTTATCACGCCTGCTGGAAATTGCAGGCAGCCATAAGTACCTGACCTATGCTTCCTGGGTGCTTTCTGCCATCAGTGCCCTGATCGCTCTGGTACCATTCTATTACATCTGGAAAATGATCAGGGAAGTACTGGAGGTGGCACCGAATTTTGACCAGGCACAGAACCTGACCGGTAATGGCTGGATGGCAGTATTGTTTGCGGTTATAGCGGTGCTTGTCTACATAGCCGGGCTGATGTGTTCCCATTTGGGAGCATTTCGTATCGCCACAAACCTGCGTATCCAGACCATGGAACATATTGTCAGACTTCCCTTAGGTTTTGCCGAGAGTTTTGGCAGCGGAAAACTGCGCAAGATCGTCAACGAATCTAGCGCAGCCACGGAAACCTATCTCGCCCATCAGCTTCCCGATAGAGCCAATGCCATTGCAACCCCCTGTGGTCTTTTGGTGCTGTTGTTCGTGTTTGACTGGAGACTGGGCTTGTTGAGCCTTGTTCCGGTTGTGCTGGGATTTCTGATCATGATGACAATGACCGGAAAGCAGATGCAGGAAAAGATGAAAGAATACCAGAATGCGCTGGATGATATGTCCAATGAAGCGGTAGAGTATGTCCGCGGGATTCCGGTGGTAAAAACCTTTGGCCAGACGATCTTTTCCTTTAAGAAGTTTAAAGACTCCATCGACCGGTATAAAGTGTGGGTGATCGCTTATACCAAGCAGCTTCGGACACCGATGATGTTCTATACGGCTGCGATCAACGGAGTTTTTGCCACACTGATCGCCGGAGGACTGTTGCTTACACAAGACGGTGTGACTTCCGGTTTTTTACTGGATCTCATTTTCTATATCATCATTACACCGGTTATTCTGTTACACTGACACGCATTATGTTCCAAAGTGAAAACGCCATGATCGTCGACGACGCTTTACAGAGAATTGACAGCGTGTTGAATTTGAAGCCTCTGGAGGAAACGAAACATCCAAAGCATCCTCAAAACGCTTCCGTGGAACTGAAATCGGTTCATTTCAGCTATGATGGAGAAAAAGAAGTGTTAAAAGATATTTCACTGACCATTCCTGAAGGACGAACCGTAGCTTTTGTAGGCCCGTCCGGCGGTGGGAAAACAACTCTTGCCAACCTGATTTCCAGATTCTTTGATCCCCAGAGCGGAATGGTAAAAATCGGTGGTGTCAATGTGAAAGACATCCCAAAAGAGGAACTCATGAATACGGTGTCTTTCGTATTTCAGAACAGCCGCCTGGTCAAGGCGTCCATTCTGGAAAATGTGCGTATGGGGAAACCGGAAGCTGCCCGCGAGGAAGTTCTGACTGCCCTTCATCACGCGCAATGCGATGATATTCTGGAAAAACTCCCACAGGGTGCGGATACGGTCATCGGTACAAAAGGGGTCTATCTTTCCGGCGGCGAGCAGCAGCGGATTGCTATTGCCCGTGTAATGCTGAAAAATGCACCGATTATTATTCTGGATGAAGCCACTGCCTTTGCTGACCCGGATAACGAAAGCCGCGTACAGGCTGCTTTCTCAAAACTTTCCGAGGGTAAGACAGTGATTATGATTGCCCACAGGCTTTCTACCGTAACAAATGTGGATCAGATTTTTGTCATTCAGGATGGACGGGTTGCCGAGTGCGGAAACAGCCGCGAATTGCTTGCAAAAGACGGCATTTTCAGCCGTATGTGGAAAAATTATCAGACTTCCGTGCAATGGAAGGTAACAAAGGAGGTGCAGTGATATGATCAAAAAACTGCAGAAAAAATATGCCCTGTCTGAACAGGGAGCAAAAGACCTGATCAAAGGCTGCCTGGCCTGTGTCCTTCAGAATCTGTCTTTTATGTTTCCGGTGGGACTTTTATATTACCTGGTCAGCGATCTGATGAACGGGGGTGTTCCCGGTGGGAAAATTCCATTTTATGTGGCAGGCTGCGTGGTGTGTATCGGCCTGATACTGCTGACCACTTTCTTTCAATACAATGCCACCTATTTTGCCACTTACAAAGAAAGCGGCATCCGCCGCATTACTCTGGCAGAGCATCTACGCAAAATCCCCCTTTCCTTTTTCGGGAAAAAGGATTTAGCCGATCTTACCAGTACCATTATGGCGGATTGCACCTTCCTGGAGCAGAGTTTTTCGCATTTTATCCCTGAGCTTGCGGGTTCGATCATCTCTACAGTTCTGATTTCCATCGGTCTGCTCTTTACGGACTGGAGAATGGCACTGGCTGCCTTATGGGTTCTGCCGGTTGCCTTTGCGATTGTGGGATTTTCCGCAAAGATTCAGGAAAATCTGAATCAGAAAGCCATGGATGTAAAGATGGCCTGCGCAGACGGGATACAGGAGTGTATTGAAACGGTGCGTGACCTGAAAGCGAACAATGCGGAGCAGGCATATTTAAAAGGTCTGGAAAAGAAGATCCGTGCCGTGGAGCATCGTTCCATCCTCAATGAATTTGGTCTTGCTGCTTTTGTGGTTTCCGCGTCACTGGTGCTGAAGCTTGGTATTGCAACGGTTGTGCTGGCAGGAGCTGTTCTGCTCATGCAAGGAAGCCTCTCCGTGCTTACATTCTTTATGTTCCTTCTGGTAGTATCCCGTTTATATGACCCTCTGCAGGGTGCACTCCAGAATCTTGCGGCAGTCATCAGTACACGAACCAACATTGCCCGTATGAATGAGATTCTCAATCATCCCATCCAGCAGGGCAGCGACAGGCTTTCCAATCATGGGTATGATATTGTCTTTGACCATGTTGGGTTTGCCTACAATACTGGAGAAACCGTATTGAAAGATGTCTCCTTTACGGCAAAGCAAGGAGAGGTTACGGCTTTGGTCGGACCATCCGGCGGCGGAAAAACAACCGTATCCCGGCTGGCTGCAAGGTTCTGGGATATTAACAGAGGAAAGATTACTGTGGGCGGCATGGATGTATCCCAGATTGATCCGGAAACACTGCTTTCTCTGTATTCTATTGTATTCCAGGATGTTACACTGTTTGACAATACGATTCTGGAGAATATCCGAATCGGAAACAAAGACGCCACAGATGAACAGGTCATTGCTGCTGCGAAACTTGCCAATGTGGATGAATTTGTGGAAAAACTGCCGGATGGATGGCATACCAATATCGGAGAGAACGGCTGTGAACTTTCTGGCGGAGAGCGCCAGCGGATTTCCATTGCCCGTGCATTTCTGAAAAATGCGCCGATCATTCTTCTGGATGAAGCGACTGCTTCCCTGGATGTGGAGAATGAAACCCTGATACAGACAGCCCTTTCCCGTCTGATCGCAGATAAAACCGTTCTGGTTATCGCCCACAGGATGCGTACCGTAGCCGGAGCAGATAAGATTGTTGTCCTTTCTGATGGCACCGTGGCAGAAGAAGGATCACCAAAGGATCTGGAAGAAAAGAATGGTGTGTATACTCATATGGTAAAACTGCAGACAGAAAGCCAGAACTGGAAACTTGCGTGAAGAAGGAAAAGGAGGTAGTGCAATGAAAAGGAACCAATGGAAGCAGGAGAATATCCGCCTTGGCACCCACGGGGAAGACTATGGAAGCTGGATGTCCAATCCTGTCTTTTACATCATTGGCGGAATCATGGAACAGGTTCATAGGGTTGTTCTCTCCCATCTGGACTATGATGGGCAGGAAAAGATTTTGGAAGTAGGCTGCGGCTCCGGAGCACTGATAATCCGTGCGGCTCTGACATGGTCGAAAGCAAAAGTAATCGGTATTGATTATTGGGGCGCTGTGTACACTTACAGCAAGGCACTCTGGCGAGAAAAATGCTGTAAGTGAGGGCGTGGCTTCCCGCTGTGTATTTCAGCACGGTGATGCAAAGCAGCTGGATTTTCCTGATGAGAGCTTTGATGTAGTCATCAGCAACTATGTCTATCACAATGTTATGGGCGCAGATATGCAGAAACTGCGGGATATGGGGTATCAGGATGTTCGTCTCATTGATACTGCACAAGAGGCGTTCGGCTCACACCGCTGAGCAGCTATGATGATGCTGGAATCTTCCAGACTCCTGGTAGGCCGGAAATAATCTCACCATAAGGAGGACTGGTTATGCAAATATTAGGCGTTGTGGAAGATACTCTGTTTGTCCCTATGCTGGGCAGAATCTATGCCAGTGAGTATTGTCCGCAAGTTTTATATGATAAAAAAGCATTGGAATTGAAAAATAAGCTGCCCTCGGACTTGATTGAGCAGAAAAAGCAGAACCAGTATACTCTTTTGGCCTCTGCATCCCGGTCTGCCAATATGGATCGTTTTGTTCGGTCTTTTCTGGAACGCAGACCGGACGGTGTGATTGTCCAGCTGGGCTGTGGCCTGGAAACAACCTATCACCGATGTGATAACGGAAAAACACACTGGTATGCCGTGGATCTGCCTCATGTGATCCAATACCGGCGAGGGCTTCTTCCCGAACCGGAGCGGGAATTCTATATTTCAGGGGATGCCTTTGTGAAGGATTGGATCATAAAAGTTCGCAATGATGTACCAGATGCCCCTGTTCTCGTTACTGCAGGTGGATTATTGCATTATTTTGAGGAAAATAAGGTCATTTCCCTTTTGCGTATGATAGGACAGTCTGGAAATATGGAAGTTGTTTTTGATACCGTGAACAAAAAAGGCATGGCTATGATGCAAAAGAAGTACATGAAGCAGGTAGGCCATGCCGATGCGCAGATGTTCTTTTATGTGGATGCAGCAAAAGAACTGGCAGCAAAGATTAGGGGTAATGTAAAGGTGATTGCGGAGGAACCTTATTATCGTTACATTCCTAAAAAACGGCTTAAAGCTCTCCACAAAGGTCAGTATGGCGGTGTCTGATCAATTCAAAATGGTAAAGATGATACATCTAAAACTATAATAAATATACTGCAATGTTAGACAGATAGAAATCCATT